>Ga0209093_1001149_pt1 | contig 14958 bp, 12 predicted proteins | sample SidtaG_4_FD_187450 | JGI IMG/M metagenome (GOLD analysis project Ga0209093, IMG submission 187450) | Marine algal microbial communities from Sidmouth, United Kingdom - Sidmouth_Male1 metaG (SPAdes) (version 2) | ecosystem: Host-associated > Algae > Red algae > Unclassified | place: Sidmouth...
AGATGGCGTGGAGAGGGTTCTGGGCCAGACCTGTGATTTCTCATGAGATCAACACATTTCTTCAGATTTCTTGAGATCCTGATGTGCGTTTCCAGTGCGCAGAGCTGCATGGGGAGACGCTGTAAGAATCTCAGATGATTCCTAGCCTTTCCATTGGTCCACGTACGCTGTTGAATGATTGCAACCACTCTGCAACCGCCATTTTTTGGAGGACAGCAATACGTTCGACGCGGCTTAGATGGAGTTCACTCCTTCGAGATGCCTGATAGTAAGTCCGAACCATCGAGACGGACGGACCTGACTCGCTGCGATGACTTGGATCTGACTGACGAGCACCGATCTGAGCCGGTCGGCTGACTGCCTGACAGCGCCTTCGAAATTGCAATCGGGCTGGCCGATGACTTGGATCTGACGCAGACAAAAACGAGACGGTCAGCTTACGGGCTTACAGAGTCAATTTTCTGGTTGCAGCGCGCGCTGTACGTTGCAGGCCAAAGGAAATGAGTGGTTGATGACATGGATAAAACATTCTGCGGTCGCCCAGCCAGATACATTTGCTGTCAAATCCTCCCCCAGGGTGTCAGGCATGGCACCCTCATTTTCGCTACGATTGGAGCCTGTACGAGGCTCCAGTGAGGCTAGGACAGAGATGATGGGCAGCAGTGGCACCGCTGGAAAAGGCGGCCTGGGCGCAGCCACCCAAGAATTTAAGCGCACGCAGCGACTCCATTGGGCACTAGCAGCTATGGACCCGCCAAGCACCATTCAGTAGCCAGCGCAATGGCCTCCTCCCCCCCATCCCCCGGGCCCCAGAGCTCTGAGTTTAGAATCCCCCGCCTGCCGACCGGCTTGCACACCCCCTCCCCCGGCGGCCACACCACTCCAGTGGCACACAAGACGCTGGCCACCCCCCCCTCATCGCCTGGGCGCGTGGCGGTGGCGACCGACGCCCAGTCGGTCGGCGGGGCTGTGCCATTTGTGCCAGCGCCCGTGCCCTGGGCGGCCGTCGCTGCGCCACCGCCTGGTCCTGACGGGCCCTTCATGCCCCAGGCGCGGCCGGCCGCCTCATTCGAGGCGGCCAGCCGGCCGCTGTCGCTTCTGTTGCCCCCGCGGCCGGGTAGGCTTACAGCTGGGCTGCTCAATTCGGTTTGGGCAGGCGGGCGCGCGACGCAGGGTGGCGGCGGGCCAGCTGTTGCGTTGGTGGAGGAGACGTCTCACCCATTTTGCTCCTCGCAGCGTGGCGGCGTTTGCTGCGAGTGGCGGCGGGGCCGCCGTCCTAGAGCCCCAACAGGTGGCCGGCATTCGTCCTCGCACGGCCCGGGCGGTCAAGGCCCGGGCTACGCGCGCCGAAAACATGGAGAGGCGACGCAAGCCACAAGTATGACACTGTAAGACTTGCAAATTTGATTGCAGCAGTGCCAAAAATATGTTGGCCCACATGGCATCCTGGGGCCATCCACGCAAGGCAGCCGAGCACGCTGGGACAGGTCGCGTCCGAGGTGGATCTCAATTCTCCGGCTGATGTGCCCGACTTTCTGAAAAAGCACTACACTGCTCTCTCCGAGGACATGACCTACAGATTGTCAGCTAGGCAGGCACAGGGCTTAGACCTGGACGCTACCGAGTACGACCTGCGCCGCATCATGCTGCTCGATATTGAAAAGCAAGTGAGAGCGCGCAACAGCTGTCTTCAAGACCACCAGATACTGATTCCGGCAGCCCGAGTTGGAGAAGTCAGGGAGGCGCTGAAGGTCCGCGGCGAAGCTCCTCCACCAGCCAGGAGAGCTGGCGGGAAAGCACTCGCAGAGCAGCTACCAGGAAATTGGGATGAGCTGCTCGCTGCTGCGGCCCACCGTGTGCCGACACTGCAGCCGGCCCAGAATGTCGTTTGGGATGCAGCGAGCGAGTCCATCGACGGCTTCACGGGGAAGTTACTTTTTCTGGATGCCCCTGGTGGCGCTGAAAATAAGTATTTGGCTGAGACTCTCTTGAAATACTCGAGAGACAGCTGTCACATCGGGCTAGCGGTTGCATCCAGTGCTATTGCAGCAACTCTCATGCCACTTGGCCACACCGCGCACAGCCGCTTCAAAATTCCCATCGAGATCAATCAGACGTCGTTCTGCGGCTTTACGCAAAGCACTGAGGTTGCAAAAATGCTGAAGAAGACAAAAATGATTGTCTGGGACGAGGCGTCAATGGCACATCGTCACTGCTTCGAAGCTGTGGATCGCAGCATTGTGGATGTGATGGGGCCGGAAGTGCCGTCGCAAATCTCAAGGCTGGTGTGTGGAGACTTCCTTCAGGTTCCCACAGTGGTAACCAAGGGATCCATAGCACAAATCATTCGTGCTTCTCTTGGAAAGTCACCGTTGATGTGGTCACGCTTCATGCGAATGCAACTGCCGACAAATATGCGCGTGAAGACCAGGGCAGACGCAGGTCAGGCCGAGGAGGCCAGCCTTGTAGAGGCCTTTGGGAAATGGCTGTCAGCCATTGGCGATGGGGATATCCGGTCAGCTGTGGTGCTTCAGGCCGAGGAGTCAGCACGTGGCACTCCTGCACAGGGCTTCGACTTAGAAAAGGTCCTGAGAGCAGCGCTCCCTCTGGCCTCAGGACAGCGCGGTGCCCGTCGCCGTTCGCCGAGGCCAGGAAGTACTGCCGTGGAGCAGTGTACGACGAAGATCCGCATCCCTCGGGCCATGTGTCTCCCGAAAGGAAGTGGGATGCAGGAGCTGCTAAAATCTGTGCTTCCAGAGATGAGCTTGGTAAACCCCACGAACGCTGCCGCGTTGGACCCCATGGGAGAGCGCATGATTCTCACAACTGTGAACAAAGACATTATTGACCTCGACGAAGTGGATATCGATCAGGTTCCAGGTGAGGCACTGACCTACTGCAGCATCGATACAGTCAGCGATGAAGACATAGAGTTCGCGGAGGTCTATACGACAGAGTTTCTGAACACGATTTACCATTCCTCAGTGCCTACACACGCAATGGTGCTCAAGGTGGGCAGGACTGTCATGCTCTTTCGAAACCTGGCTGCCCAAAATGGCGACTGCAATGGAACTCGGCAACTAGCTACACGGCTTGGCGGAATGTCATCGAGCTCCGCCAAATTCGCACCAGCAGGCGCATCCTCATTCCAAAAATTGATGTGTCCACCAGCGACTGTGGGCTACCTATCAAGCTAAAGCGACGGCAATTCCCCATCCGTGTGGCATTCGCCGCATCCATCAACAAAGCCCAGGGTGCCACCCTCAAGCGCCTTGGTCTATGGCTGCCGCAACCAGTTTGAGGACATGGCCAGGTGTATGTTGGCACTTCCCGTATGGCAGATTCAAGAGAAATCATCGTCGGAGCGCCTGCAGCCTATTATGATGACGCGGAGTACATTGTAACTGACAATGTGGTGTTCAAGCAACTGTTGAACGACGATGCTGTTTAGCCATGCTGTGTTTGTGCCGGCCGGATCATATTTTGCCAGATACATTGTTATTATGTTTCATTATTCGCATGCTGTTTTTCAGTAGTTCCAGCCCATACGAGTTCGTGAAAAAATACTTATTCCAATTGTAACATGGCTTTTCGATGGATGTTGAGAGGACCCTTTCGCTCTGACGTTGCTTGGATGCGACCGAATGTCGCAGACGAGGCGCTAGCCGGCCCACGGGCACGATTCCAGCATATAGTCTCTGAACGCCCCTATCCCATCCCCTCGATTCTCATCCGCCCCCCCTGGTGAGACCCGCCAGGCCACATGTCGAATCAAACGTACTTGGGCGGAGCAGCGGGTGGCGGGGAAGGCCCCGTCTAATACCATGGAGGCGACGACGGAGGGCATTGATGATGTCGCTGGGTACGACAACAGTTGAGAAGATCGGGAAGGGTCACAAGGGAAAAGGGTATCTTCTGAAGTAAGGCTGCCCCTCTCGATCCCCCCAAAAGAGCTCGGTTCTCCTGGTTTTATACTCTCGTCGGGGCACCAAAGGTGCCCCAGAACATGCATGCGCTCCTGTTCACACGGTGTGGCACCAGAAGAACCCAAAAGGAACGGGAACGGGCGTGTACGGCCGAAACGCCGCACCAAATGGCTCAGAAACGCAGATAAGGAACTTGGATCTGCGGGCAGCTTCTGACACGAACGCCTAGAACTGAAGGTACTTCTCATTGTACAGAGCGGCGCTCGACAGCCCCGACAGCTGGGCATAATCGACCCAGCCCTGCTGGCCCCGGATCGTCGTAACGGATTGTATGAGACGCTGACAATGATGTCGCGACCTTATAGACCTACGTGACTGACACCAACTCCCATTTGTGCCTGTGAACTGACGCCGGATCATCTGGAGTCAGACGCCGCATCATGATGAGGCAGCGGGGCGCCGGCTCGTCTCACGCGGGATCAGGGCGATCGTCGTCTCCATAGCTTCCACTACCGTTGTAGCGGATTCTGGACGCGTACAGCGAGTCACGCACAAAACGTGCCACGTGGAAAGCAATGTGTGAAATGGATGAATTGTTGAGAGGAGGTTTCCACGTGGCGTGGCAGGCCAGAGGTCTTCCGGTCCCACTCGTTCTCCCTCCGTCCTTACAGCTGTCCTTGTCCTGCAGCCATCCCGTCCCTCCTCTCCCCCTCCATCCCGCCTACTCTATCGTATATCCCTACCAAAACACTTGTTTCTAGCAGACCTCTGTGTCACCTCATGCGAGAGGTCCGTGAACAACTCATGTGCCCACCCCTTGCGAGGCGACCTGGGCTGCACGCGCTCCCTTCGCTGTCCACAAGCACGTTCGTGCTGTGAAAGGCCACACCAAGATGGCCACTCGGCGCTCCCGGATTGTCAAGTACTCCAATAATCAGTAAGTTTTTCTGACTGTATTGTGCGATTCCGCGCCGTTCTCATATGAGAAAAAATGGTGTCAAGAGGTGGTGCAAATAATTGTGCTTGGGTGCCTTTTTGAGCAGGAGAACGGAAGCGCCCCAGCGGAAGAGGAAATCAACACCGACCTCGCGAGACTCTCCTGAGGCGGGCCATATTCTTCTTCTCCGGTGGTGATATGAATACGCCCTTATCAGAGGCCAGTTGCTAGGAATTGGGTTCAGACGGATAAGAGGGGCGGCCGGCACCGGCTAGCGGACGAAAGCCTCATGCTCCTCAAACTGGAAATCGTAAAGGCAACACACCCAGGTTAGGTGTGAGAGCTTGACGGTTGGCTACGTCACCCGCTTTCGTTTCTGCGCTTCCTGTCCCCGATTTTCCACAGCGGGAGAATTCGAAAGACGGCACTACTGTTTCTATCCAGGCATGCAAATTTAAAGGTGAAATGGGGGCACTACGCACTTCTCAGATCCAGATGGAAGATGAACCCAGTGAAATGCCAGCCGTTGCTTGTCAGCCTGTCCTTTGCGAACGCTCTTCAAGCAATAGGCTGCCATCGCTTCTGAGAGAGCTTCCCAGCCATCCAGCTATGTATTGGACATGCGCGCGCCAAGTGCAGTCTATGCGAGCCATGCGATCAACCGGTGTCTTCGTAGCATGACCTTTTTTCGCGGCATGCAAATATCTTATTTGGCAACAGCGATTGTGGCCAGCAGACAGGGGGGTCACATCCAGTGACCCCCCCGTCAGCTGTTTACAATCGCTGGTCCCCGGAAATATTCCATCGCGATACCAGAAAGCACAGACTCAATGCAAGAACGGCGTCCCCATAGGGCGAATGCAGTTATGTGGAACGGGGGCTACTGGGCGCTTGAACCGGAGGTACTCACGCGAAATGGCGGTCAGAATGCATGCAGCATGTGTAGAGGATGCCGTTTGCAATCAGTTCGCAATTTTCCAAGTGATGGGCTATCTCTGGCCAATATTGAAACCCATACGGATTTGGCCGCGATTTATGCGAAAACATTTGGACTCGTCATCCGAATACGGGTTCGTGTTGAACCACCCATGTCGGGGATTTGCGTCTCTTCCCGCCTGTGGCGGGGGGTCGGACGACGATGACATACGCCCGCGGCGGCAGCTCAAGGCAACGGCGGTTTTGTCCGCCAAGGAACGCGGGCGGCCGGTGGGCCTTCGCATCGGGCTGCTTGTCCTAGCCGTCGGTCGCTATCGCCGGTGCGCGAGACGCGCGTTACCGCAGCGTCCGGAGGACATGGGCGTTCGACGCTGGATGACGTTTGGACTTCGCCTGAGGCGTTTCAGGCGGCGGTGGCCTTGTTTGGCGACGGACAGAGTCGGCGTATGGACGGGCAGCGTGTGCCTCGTGGCATCGGGGCGGCCGCCCTGGCCTCGGCTTGGAATCGCCAGACGGAGGCATTGCGCCGGGCGGTTCGTGATGCCCATGTCTATGTCCTTGAGGACGCCATGCCGGTCTTGGCTCGGGCCATGAGCGTGGCGGCAGACTCGGCGGCTGCCTTCGACCTGTTCTCGCAGGAGGTCGAACGTCTGCGCCAAGTGGCGGCGGCGCCTCCCTCGCCTGTGCATTTTGACGCTTGTGACGTCCTCGGCCGGCGTCTCAGCCGTGACGACGAGGACGAGGAGGAGCCTTCGCGCAATTTGCGCCGTCGCAGTTCGTCGGTGGACGAGAAGAGCCGGGGGCATTTCCGCAACTGAGGCGGGTGGTCTAGGACCGGTGCGGGCTCGACTTGTGTCTTTAGTTTGTTTGGCTTGTTGTACTGCTGATGCCCGTCGGCAGTTGATGCTGTGGCGGTGTTGTATACACCTTGCCCGCTCATGGGTTGCTGTCATTTTGGACATAGAGGGTTTGGCTTGTGTAGCACTGTTTTTTTTTCCTGTTAAAGTGAAAATCAACAAGTGCCCATGCGGTCGTGGTCGTATCATTATGGTCTTTCGACGCGTAAGGTAGTACATCGTGCGATGCGCAGGCTGCTTTGGCGTCGATGTACCAGGGGGCACTTTCCCATCTGGGGGCTATAAACGTCGCCTCTATACTTTTGTACATCAGGTCCTCAACCGTGGTTGTTAGGTCATGACCGAAGGTAAGAGTAGCCAGTTTGGCTCGGATCCAACCCCTTGGGTAACAGGCGCGGGTGGCTCATCATTGCCTTGTAAGGACGGGGGGCAGGGACACACGTAGGTGTACGGCCCATGCCACTCAGAAAGCTCGGCGAAACGCCAAAGAGCCAACCAGGGGTCGTGGGGGATATTAAGCGTCCGTTCGGGTAACGTCAGTCGAATCCAACAAATCGGTGAAGTCTCCTGAACTGAATTAGATTGGTTAATCTTGATCCAGGTCAGTGTGATTCGAATTTCGCAGTGAGAATTCGAAAACACTCCAAGAATGGTCGGGGACCACTTTGGATCTTGGCGTTGGGGGGTTACTACCAACGCCGTTTCGGCTTGATTAAGCCTGGGAGATCGGCGGGTGCCCCGAGACGGGGGCGTGGGAATACTCCACGAGTAGCCCACAATTTTTTCTTTTTCCGTCGGAGAAATCGGATGACCAAGCTCCGAGGAAGGTTTTCCAAGGGTTCCCAGGAGTCGTCCTTGGGACCATAGTCAAACCATCGGACCTTGGCACTTTCGATGCCATTGCTCCGACGGAGCTTCAATAGGCGGTCAATGACGTATTTGTCGGGTACCGGAGGTGTGCTCTCAAGCTTATCGAGTCCATCCAATAGTGGATGTGGTGTCTCGTCTGGGGTCGAAGGCCGTGGGGCCGGAGTATCATGGTCACTATTGACTCTTCGCTCTTCGCCATTCACGTCTACGACGTCGGTAGAATCATCTGCGCCAAGTACGACGAATGGGCCGACGGTCCTGCTTTGCAGCTTGTTCTTTTGTTGGTGGTTCGTCGTATAGACGTAGTCACCGACGCGGACACGTTTGTTACGTGTATCCACGTTCGAGTCATAGTTACGCTCATAGCGTTGTTGGGTCTTTTTCAAGGCCTCTACGACGGCCGGAATTTGCTGTCTTAGCTTGGCCATGAACTCACGCTTGCGCGCTAGGGGTGACCCATCACTGAGGGTACCATTGTTTTTCAATGGAGTCCCTGGGGGGAAGTTACGTACCGACAGACTCGGGATTCGTCTCGGGATAACGAGTTCGAATGGCGCAATGCCTGTCGATCTGTGTGGCTGGCTATTATAAGCCATGGTCAATACGGGGAGAAATTCATCCCAACGGCGCGGGTCGTCTGTGACGTAATGTCGAAGTTGCGAAGCCATGGTACGATTCTAACTTTCGACTTGACCATTAGTCTGTGGGTGGTATGCCGTGGTGCGCACTGTCTCGGTGCCCAGCACTTTCATTACGGCAATGAAGAAGTTCGACATGAACTGGGGTCCTTGATCCGTGAGGATTCGGTCAGGTGGGCCATAGCAGGCGACCCATGCGTCGATAATGGCTGATGCCACGGAGATTGCAGTTATGCGCCGCAAGGCGACGCATTTGGTCAGCTTGGAGAAGCGGTCGGTAATGACCAAAATGAAACGGTTACCATCTTTGGTAGCAGGGATTGGCCCGAAGATATCGACCGATAGGTCTGTCAATGGTTCCGTGTCTGGGAACAGCGTCAGTGGAGACGTGTGTCGTCGTAGTGACAGCCAATGTTGGGCGCAGGTGGTACACTTAGAAATACTGTTGTAGATATCCGTGACCATGGATGGCCAGTAATACCGACGCCGCATGGCGTAGTACATCCGGTTCACACCCGGGTCGGCCGACACCGTTGCGTGATGTTCCAACGTAAGGATACGCTCGCGTAGGCTTTCCGGGGTGGCCAATTGGTCGCCGTTCGGTGCGCGCCTGTAGAGGCCGTGGCTTTCATTTTGAAAGAAGGCTTTTGCCGTTTTGCGCGCCACCCGTTTGGCCAACTCGACGCAAAACTCGTCAGTTTGTTGGGCTTCCACAATATCGTCGTATTGGACGGGGACCGGCATGTCGGTACCCGTGTATCTCCCCGTTAGGAAGCCGTTGGCCGTTTCGGCCAATGCAAGGCATGGGATATCGTCGTTTATATCTTGGACGGCGGCGTCATTGTCCGTTCGGGACAAGAAGTCTGGGGCGTGGTGCGATGCACCGGGTTTGTACTGCATGTCGAATGTATAATCGGACAGCCGTAGGCGCCGTCGCATCAACCGACCACTTGAGTCAGTGGTGCTGTAAATCCGTGCTGTAAATCCAACTTACGGCTTGGTGGTCGGTCCTTATGAGGAAGCGATGGCCGTCGAGGAAGTGTCTGAGCTTGAGTACGCTCCACGCGACGCCGAGGCACTCGCGTTCCGTTGTGGAATAGTTTTTCTCAGCTGGGCTGAGTCCACGGCTCCAATAGCCAACCGGTGATCTAGTACCGTCAGGTTGCTCTCGCAGCAAGGTGCACCCGAGTTGGTCGGCGCAGGCGTCGACATCGACAATCATTTGGCCCTTGGCCCTTGGCAGGGCCAAAATTGGTGGTGCAAGAAGCGCTTGCCGTAGGTCGTGTAAGGCCGCGAGGGCTGCGTCGGTTGGTTTTGATAAGTCCGGGGGGACCTCCGCGCGGGTCATTGCGTTGAGCGGCTTTGCTCTTTTTGCAAAGTCTTTGACGAAAAGTCGATAGACATTACACATCCCCAAGAAGCTTTTAAGCTGGGTCTTGGTGGTGGGGAAAGAAGCGTGCTTCAACGCGTCGACGTTCTCATTATGAACATGTAGTTGACTCGGTCGGACAATATGTCCAAGATACTCGACTTCGTCGGAGAACCAGGTGCATTTCTCAAGGTTGAAAGTGACACCGGCTTCACGTAACCGCGTTCGGACCACATCAACGTCCTTGACGTGTTGCTCTGCAGATGCAGAGAAGATGATGACATCATCTAGGTAGACGGGCAAAGCTGCCACTTGAGGCCAGACAATATATGGTCGAGGGCACGTTTAAACGTGGCGGGGGCGTTGATCAGTCCGAATGGCATGGACAGCCAATGGTAAATTCCCGCATGCGTTGTAAACGAAGTCTTCTCTCTGTCGGCGGGGTGTTGGGGCACTTGCCAATAGCCTGCCGTACAGTCAAGGGAGGTGAAGACCCTCGCCTGTCCTAAGGAGTCCAGGAAATCCTCCATTTGGGGAAGGGGACAGGCATCCTTCTTGGTGATGTTGTTGAGTCCTCGGTAATCGACACAGAAGCGGGCCTTGCCATTATTCTCTGGTACGATGACGACGGGGCTTGCCCATGCACTGTGGATAGGTTCTATGACCTTGAGCTTCAACATCTTGTCGATTTGATCAGCAATGATCTGCCGCTTGAATGGATCTGTGCGATACGGTTGTGCCCGGATAGGGACGGCATCCGCTGGGGTTACAATGGAATGCTCAGTGGCGTGTATAGTACCGAGGGTACCGTCCCACATCGCGGAATGCGTGCGTAGCATCTCCCGGAGTTGCTTGTGCAAATGCTCCGGTGCTTCACTAAGGTCCACATCCTCGACAGGGTCGTCGGACGACGATGTATCCTCACCGGTTGGTGTGTCTTGGGTTGCCTTCTCCTCTGTTATGGCGGCCAACATGGGCCCTTGGAATGGTTCGGCGAACCCTAGGATGCTGTTTTTGCGAACTATGGGCTGGTCCGGCCCGAAGTTGCAGACCTTAACCAAAAATGGTTCATCGGGCTTGACCAATGCAACGCCACGGGCGACTGCCACTGACTTGTGCCGACATAGGCGGATGCTGGGCGAGATGGTGACGAGGCCAGGGGTGGCACAGGTCGCCATATCCGATTCTTCCATTCGTCCTTTGACGCGAACCTGGCGATATGCCCTTACCTTGGCAGGGTAGTCTTCCCACGACCGTTTCCACTTATTGGAAAGTAGCGTGGCGAGGATGGGCGTTCGCCTCAGGTTCCTGGTGACATCACCGACGCGGTCTTGCCACACAGCCTTCTTTAGGCGTGTGAAGATGGCTTCGACATGGTTATCCATGAACTCGGTACCGAGAATACATGGCACCGATAGGTGTTCGGCGACAAAGAATCGGTCGAGAACCTTAGCGCCTCCAACATTTATGTACAGATGTATAGCATAATTTTCTATGAGGCGGTTGTTGTTTGCATCTTTGATGCGGGGTGTGCGCTCGAGCTTCTCAGCATAACTCTGCCAGTTGGCGGGTAAGACATTAGGTTGAACCAAGTTAATGCCGGCCCCAGTGTCCAAGACAGGGCGACAGCTGTGCATTGCCCGTTGGCAAGGGCCAATAGTGGCCGCGATCTCATAGTGCCGATGTGCCGGGCTTAGTATCCTTGTGACTTTACGTCTTTCACCAGTTGGCGATGATGCGCCGGGAAACCCGCTAAGGGGCACCCGGCTCATTCGTTTTTCGAGTCGGTCGACTCGTTGCTATCGATTTCAGCGGTTGGTTTGGTATCCTTCGTTTCGGAGTTGACGGAAATAACAGGGCTGCGGCGTTCGCGTGGCCGGTACGGCTCAGCGCATTGCGCAGCGAAGTGACCGGGCTTGTTACAGTTGTAACAAATGTCGGTCCTCGCCTGAGGCGACTCCTTAGGAGGAGGGTAAAGGGACCGGGCCCGCGGTTGGGTAACCGGGAAGGGGCGGTCGACATTGGGGTGCCGGGTCGGCATGGGCGAGGCGTACGCCACCTTAGTCGTCTGAAGACGAGGCAGCTTAAGCGATAGGCGAAGCTTATTCGTCCCGTCCCAATACATCTGCGCGGCAGAGATAGTGTCCGCCAGACTGTGCTTGGGGAAATGCCCGTCCAATACCCGGACATGAGATTGGATAATCTCGGACAAGCCATTGATGAATACATCCTTCACATCTTGAGCGTGGAACAGGCCGTCTAGGCGGTCGCACTGTGTCTCAACGCGGAGCCCAAAGGCTGTGGGCGACTCATGGTCGGGTTGACGAATTGTAATAATGTCGTGGTAGGCGGAGGCCATTACGGCGTGGGTGGCATACTTGGCTAGAAGCCAGTTAATAGCGGCACCATAGGTGCAGATCTCATAAGTGCGGTGCCCGGCCTTAGAGTTCAGGGCGCTCGAGAAGGCTCGCTTAGCAGCTCCCGACAGGCGAAAGGCCAAGAGAGGAAGGGCTTGTCCATGCGTCAAGCCAGTTGCGTCACATGCACGACGAAAGGTTGTCAGAAAGGTGAATACACTGAGGAGGCTGGTGCCCGTAAACGGCTCTTGCCCTTGGAATGCGCCATCCAGGCGGCGGTTCATCTTATGCGTTTTCTCCACTAGGGAGGGGGGAAGCGACAGATCACGTCGGATCAGGAAGTAGGTACGATAGTCCAATAGGGACTTGAAGCGACTGTTGGAGGGTCGAATGACCTTTAGCCGATAGGCTTTCTCCAACCGCTTCTTAGAGTCGTAACGACTCTTGTACGGACCCGGGCGGGATCTTCGAGACGCGCCGTCCGATGACGTGTCCGAAGACTCGGAGCTTGAGCTCGACGACGGGGAAAACGGGGAACCCGGGGATTCTCGGGAGTCGGAGGACGAAGAGGAAGTTGTCCCACTGGACGAGCTTGACTCATTCGCGGCCAACATGTTTCCGTTCTCAACTGAGGATGTTGAGCGGGCCAACTTGGTCTCCTTGAGGATCTTACGCAACTTCTTGCGAAGCTTGCGCTCTTGATCCCGACGTTCGGTCGCTCGGCCAACTGGCTCTGGACGAGAGGAAGACGACTCGCCCCCCTTGGGGTCGATCTTGACCTTAGTCTTGCTCTTCGTCTTGCGACGCGACTTTGTCGCCCGGGCATCGGACTCGATGTCCTCCTGGCGCATAGCCTCCACGTTTGCGATCAGTTCGTCGTTTGCTTCCGCTAACGACCGGTTAGTCGCTTGTTGGGCCGTCAGACAGAGACGAAGTGTCTCCACCTCCGGCTTAAGGCTCTCCACGTCGAGCGGTTGGCCGGAGGCCGCCGCGTTCAGCGCAGGTGATCCCGAGAGGGAACCACCTAGAGTGTTGGCGTCTCGCATGTTCGTACGAACGCCTCCCGGCGAGACGTAGTCGGAAGGCAGGGCGTTGCCCGTACCCTTCCCATTGCCACGTTTCCCGTCGGCACCACCAGGGGTCATTGCTCAACCGGCACCGTGCCAACAGAAGCGCCCCGCGCTCCAATTGGAGATCACCACCCACGACGCCCAGAGTCGTGGCACAAAAAAGTGGGAGACGCGCCCTGCGCGTCAAGCCAATGGGTGCAATACCCGTCACCGTGCCACTTGGCAACAAGAGACAGCTCTCGGGCACCGCGTGCACGATGCACGCGGCAGGCAAGAGTATCCCCTGCTGCTCCACCAAATGTGGGATTAATGACGTTGGTTAACTAACCAGTAAGTAGCGACCGACCGTAGACGCACAAAAAAGAGAACACTATCGCCTTAGAGGCGAGGAAGAAGAACCTTTGTTCGTGCAACATCCGATGGGGAGCCGGGGGTGCCGACGACAGCGAACCCCTGTCCCATGGTGCTTTTATTTTCAGACGGTAAAGGGGCGGGGTCGATCGACCGAGCGATCGTAAAGATCGAAGAACCACCAAAATTGAGACAATAAAAGAAAGGACAGATATACAAGACGGAAGTAACCTCCCAAAGGGCGAGCCACAAGTCAGTTCAATCCTCCACGTGAATACTGACCGGTCAGGGGGGCTACCGGGCCCAATATCAAAATGTAAAGGAGATATGCTACAGTCCAGACAGTGATTCCTCTGGGTGCACCTCAAGTTAAATGGACCGCGCGCGCGCGAAGTGAAATCCGGCTTCCGTTGCCTTCAACTCATCGGGCCAGTATTCTATTTGATGAGTGATACTAGAGGCGCTTTGGGGGCGCTCAGGGCGCTCTGGGCGCTCAGAAGGCGCTCAGGGGCGCATTAAGCGCCCGCGCCCCCTAAGTAGGGGCGCTCCCAACAACCCTTTTCCGCGCCACTCGGGCGGACCTCAATAGCCGCCCTCTCCCCGTTCTTTCCGCGCCCTGCTCGACGCCCGCTCGGTATACGGGAGCCGTTTCTTCCGCCAGACACGCGGGCACGCGTGGACGCCCCTCCCAGTGCCTTCCTGAAGAGCGGTACGTTTCTAACCGGGACGCGGCGACGCGCGCGCATTACGTACATGCAGGCTCCCGCTTTTGTTAAGTTGACCGGTATGCCGCGCAGCCGGTTCGACGCGCTCTGTTCGTGCGTGACCTTCAGCGAGCAGGCGGGCGACGCAGACGACTCGGAGGGGAGCAGGTGGCAGCTCATCGACCAGCTGGTCTCTTCCATTCATACCGATCGCGCCGCCTGCGTGTCTCCAAGTGAACTAATATACGTCGACGAATCCATGTGTAAATGGTACGGTCAAGGGGGTCATTGGATCCAGCGTGGTCTTCCAATGTACGTGGCTATTGACCGCAAGCCCGAAATCGGGTGTGAAGTACGAAACGCGCCGTGCGGTCCCAAAGGAGTTATGCTCAACCTCAGCGTCGTGACGACCGCCGAGCACCGCCAAGGCACCATGACGGGCGACGACGAAGACCTGCCGCATGGCACTACCGTGCGTAAGAAGCTAGTAGCCCCGTGGGCAGGCAACTATCGGGTGGTGTGCGCAGAATCGTACTTTGCGAGCGTCACAGCGGCGGAGCAGCTGCATGGCATTGGCCTGAGATGTATCGGGGTTGCAAAGACGGCGACCAGGGGGCTCCCCATGAGCGCCCTGTGCGTGTTGCCGCTGGAGGAGCGTGGGGAGCATGTCTTAGAAACCCACAAGACAGCTGACGGCGTGGCGGACATGATCGCCATCCTGTGGGTCGACCGAAAGCGGCGGTAATTCATCTCGTCTGCGTCGTGCACCCTTCCTGGCATCGTCGGCGGTCGTACCATAGGAGATTTTTTGGTTCCTTCTTGGCGACACATTGGCGACACACAGCGGTCGAGTGTCGCCAACGTGTCGCGCAGGGGGGCTAACTGTGTCGGAGACGGGAGCACCATGGGAGCACGCCGGCAGCGGATAAGCATCCGGCCGTGC
>Ga0209093_1001151_pt1 | contig 14940 bp, 19 predicted proteins | sample SidtaG_4_FD_187450 | JGI IMG/M metagenome (GOLD analysis project Ga0209093, IMG submission 187450) | Marine algal microbial communities from Sidmouth, United Kingdom - Sidmouth_Male1 metaG (SPAdes) (version 2) | ecosystem: Host-associated > Algae > Red algae > Unclassified | place: Sidmouth...
GGGGGGGGGGGCGGGAAGGATCGATGGCGGCGGTGCGGGAGGGGGGGGAGGACGAAGGTCGGGGAAAGAGCGAAGGAAACGTTTGCTAGGAGCTGACTGCCGTCGCGCAAGGCACAGCGCCCTCACTTCATTGCCATCGGCGTCCCGCCCTGGCCCTCTCAGAGTCATCATGTCTTGGTTGCGCAGCTTTGCACTGGCGGGTGGTGCGAGCCAATCAGCGTTCGATTTGCGTTGCCAGATTTCCGTCGATCCGCACGAGATGTTGCATCTCGATCAAACTCGGACGCCGAGGCCAGTCTGCTGCTTTTCTCACGACCGCATGCTGACAGTGATCTCGGCTGAGTGCTCTGGGGGCGCGGCCGCCCCTGAAGTCGTCAAATCACGTCGTTACAGTGAGACAAAAGCCTGGGACGAGGTTGTGTGAGCTTGATTCTCATCGTCTTTGCCGTGGGACGCGACACCCCATGAGAATAATTGTGTCGCCAGATCTCCGACCTGCCATTCCAAGTCGTAGGCTGCGATTCGTGTACCGCACCACACTGTGTCGCGCCCAAATCGCCTTGAAGTAGCCGAATAAGCGCGATGGCGGAACTGCCGACGATGAAATGACGTGGCCATTGTTGCCGACGGCGCCTCCTTCGACGCGCTTGCCTGCGCGGTTTTGCACCCAGTTGACGTCATAGGTGGCACCGTACTCGCGGCAGCAACCGACTTGGTCGGACGGGCCGATGTCGGCAGCAGGGCCTGCAGCCATGGCAACGTGGCTGCCTCCATGTCTTTTGCCGTGGGAGGCAACGCAACCCATTTCGAGTTGGGCACCAAAGGTATCGGCGGCGGCAGTGGTGCAGGACATGGTTTCAACGCCGGTGGTGTCGGAAACGGCGGTCGATGAGAAGGAGACCGTGCAGCCGGCGGCCGTTGTTTGTTGGGCGCCGCCGCAGTAGTAAGGGCCGCCGCAGTAGTCGACGCTGCAGCCCCGCCCGGCTTTGATGGCCTCTTTCTGTGCGTCCCTGCCACAAAATTTTCTGCCAGCGACGCCACTGCCGCCGCCGCTCCTGCTGCCGCCATCCCTGCCGTTTGCGTCCTTGCCACCACCGTCGTTGCTGCCGCAGCCCGTGCCACCGCCGTCCCTGCCGCTGCCGGCCGTGTCGCCGCCGGTCCTGCCGCCGTTTTCCTTGCCACGACGGTATGTTGTGCCGCCACCCGTACCATCGCCGCCCCCGCCGCTGCTACCTCTGCCGCCGCCGTCTTTGCTGCCGCTGGCTCTGCCAACCCCGCCTCTGCCGTCACCACCCCTGCCGCCGCTGTCTCAGCGGCCGCTGTCCCTGCCGCCCGCGTTCCTGCCGCCTCCGTCCCTGAGGCCACCTTCTATGTTGCCGCCGTTTTGGTCGCCTTCGTCTTTGCTGCCGCCGTCTTTTCTGCCGGCGTCTTTTCTGCCACTGCGTTTGCCGCCACCGGGGCTGCCGCCGCCGTGGTTGTCGCCTCCGTGATTGCCGCCGCCGTGGTTGCCGCCGCCGTGGTTGCCGCCGCCGTGGTTGCCGCCGCCGTGGTTGCCGCCGCCGTCCCGGCAGCCGCCGTCCTCGCCCGTGCCTTCCTGGCCGCCACCGTCCTGGCCGCCGCCGTCCTGGCCGCCGCTCTCCGGGCCACCGCCGTCCTAGCCGCCGTCTTGGTTGCCGCCGACATCCGCGTCGCCGTAGGCCATGCCGCGGCACCTTCTTGAAGGGAGGATTTGGCTGCAGCCAGGGCCTCACGCACACACGTCTGGTTGAACGCTGGCGCCGTGTTCCGTGGTTCTCTCGGCAGGCTGGCTCATGCAGGGGGTGCACCGGTGTGGGTCACGCCTGGCGGGTGATAGCGGTTTTGGTTGTTGTGCGCGTGGTGATGAGTGCGACTTGGAATGTTGGCAGAGGCCACAGTGGACCCCACACGGAAGAGATCTCACCACGCATTCGAACGAACAAGTGCAATTTGATCGTCGCCGTCTGCGTCCGTGTACTGAAGTTTATATGGGGCAGGATATCCACTTCGAGCATCGTTCTGTTCCAGTGGACTGCGGCGCCAGTCGGCTTGCACGTGGTCTCGTCTGTCCAATCCACATGAACCAGGAAAGGGAATTCGACTGGTACTGTCTTTCTCCTTTGCTAGGCACCCTTTTTGGCGATCGTCCGTCCCTCTGGAAATCCTGAAAACAGCCGCAGGGTGGCCTAGTTGGCCTCAGATGATCGAGCTCAGGCCATTGGCCGGGGGCTCAACCGACCGATGACCCTCGGCCCTCGCTTTCGCAGGCCTTCAGCGTCCAATGGCGCAAGCAAAAAAAGCGGTCGAAAGAGCACTTTTTGATTAACATCTCCGAGCAGTTCGCACTGTGTCACGCCATCCTTTTTCGGTGCACGGCGCCTTCTTGCGTCCAGCGCCATGATCGAACTCCAAGTTAGGATCCATCGTCTGCCACCGCCGCCCCCACACTGCGACCCAGGGCAGTTGTGTCGTCCGTTTCGCCGTTTTGCGGGGCTCTCCTCCGCTCTCCCCGTCCTACTCCAACCACTTTTGCTTCCGCAAGTGGCTGATTTAGTTATCCAGCTCCGCTAGCACTCACCCACGCTCGCCAGGGATCGCATTTGTCCTGCATGGCACGCACACGCGCTTGTTCCTTTTCTGTGTGGCCCCTGCTCCCTATTGTTATGCACTCTAAAGAGCACGCCTGTACGCTTTCGTGTGTCTCGGTTCTGGTTCTGGGAGCTCGGGGAGCGTTGTTCGGGTGGAGAGTTGATGGACATATTGTGGTAGATGAGCCGCACCGACGCGAACCTGACCCTCCTGTCTACTTGTCTCTCACCGCTCGCTTCGCTTCCCTATAGTCCTGTATGTATGTGCATGTATGCATGTGTGTGCGTGCCAACAGCCTGCCGTCTTCTTTCTGGGGTACAAGGAAACCTGGAGGATGCGCCTCTACACATCATACCTCGGTCGATAGCGACGCAAGGTGGGTGGGCTGGGATCGAAAGGGAAGAGGGGGGGGGGATGGGGGGCTGATAGTTGGCGGCTAATTGAGGGTGTGGTCTGTGTATCGGTTCTCCTTGGGACGTATCGATGACAAGGACAAGGTCAATTGGTGGGCTGGTGTGGGGAAGGGGTGGGAATCAGGACCGTTTTTTTGTTCGCCTGTAGTGTTGCATCTCGTATTGCTGCCACATGTGCCTTCTGCCCCCTCTCTCGGTACACACCTCCATGCTTGTTCACCTCACATACAGCCAATGACGCCCTGCTGCTGTCTCTACCGCACCCGGCCATACTGTCCACCCCTCAAAGCAAGCAGGTATCCGCCCGAGGCACGACAGCCTTCCCCGCTGGCACTAACGACCCAACAAGGTGAGTCGCGCCTGAGGTGTGACCCGCTTCGCATCAAGCCCATCCACCCAGCGAAATGCTGAGCCCCACCAGAGGCGTGACCCCCTTCTCGCTCAATCCACACCTTAGCGACACCACAAGTGCTGCTCGTTTTGATTCTTTCACCTGCCTCCTGCCTACACCCCCGTCCATCCATACGAAACAGCGATCCTTTCCCGAGTAACATCAACCACACGGGTTCTCCCCCATCGAAACGAACACAACTTCGGGTCCCGCCCGATTATTGAGACTCACACGTTGGGCATACAGACGTCACTACGGGCACAGCCCGAGTTACCTCTCTCATCGCGTCGTCACTTTCGTTCCTTGCACACACCGACGCGTCCCGCCCAAGGCGTACCCGGGACTACCTGCGTCAGACACTTTAATGCGATGACATTGCCTACTCCTCATCACAAGTCGGCTCGTCCTCGTCCCCTGATGCCGCTTCAGGTTGAAAGACAATCAAATCGGAGGTGTCCACGATGGCTTCCTCCGCATCATCCGCAGCCAGCAAAGCACGCATACCCTCGCGCTCGTCATGCTCGCTCTCACCACACACCATCTCCCGTCCAACAGATGTCCCCCGAAAAAGAGAACGCACCTCATCCACATCCTCCTCCACACTGGCAAGTCACTTCCGATAATCCGCGTGAAACGACTCTACTGACGCAGTCACAGACGCAGGCAATACAATCGACTTCACCCAGCAGTGCATAATCGGCTCTCGTGTTTCCTTCTCCCATTTTTCAAAAACAAACGTCGCGGCGTCCATGAGGTGGGCCCTTCCGCTCCCGGCCAGCCCTCAGTTCCGTCGCGGGCTCGGCCCCTGGTCCGGCGAGGGGAGAAGGGCGGTCAAAAGGTCCGTCTGAGCCGCAGCGTCCATCTCGTCGTCGATGACCGCCAACCCCACCATCCGCGGGCCCCGTACTCCTGGAGCACATCTGTCGTTGGGTGCACCCAGGGAACATCGTTCCCGGCGCAGAGTCCGCAAGGCCCCGGCGGGGGGCGGGGCGGCGGGGGGGGTGGAGGCGGGTGTTCAGGCGGGGGGGGTTGGCGGCGTTGCGGGCCGGGCCGGTTGGGGGTCGGGGGGAGTGGGGGGGGGCTGCTCTCTTGACGTCAATAAGAGCTTACGCAAGAAGACAGCCAACTAGCGTCTCTTGTATCGCCGCGGGAGCGCCGCGATCAACCCGGCGTCCATCGGCTAGCAGATATTCCTGACGTTTGGGGAAAGGAACGAGATTTCCACATCTTTAGCTTTTAGTGCAACGTCGTGTGTGGATGCGCTGTCCATAATCAGGGACCGTTCGACGCCCCCGCGGAAGTCCCGTACCTCCGGCAGGAGGACCGTACTCCACCATTGGGCGTACACATACTTGTCCATCCAGGCCTTTTTTGATTGAAATAGGGAAACGGGCACTCGTTGCCGTCCTCGCGGAAGCACAGCGGGCGGACGGGCTCGCCGATCAAAGCTACTGGGAGCTTGTGGGTGCCCATCGCATTCGTTCAGAGTACCTGAGTGAAGCGGTCCATGTGACGCATGGCCTTGGTCCCGCGTGCGTGTCGACCGTCCCGCCGTGGCACGTAGGAGCGCGAGGGCTGGCACCGGTACAATAGCCCGGTCTCGTACATGTTGTATACTCGGTCTGGGGGCAGGCCTCCAGCTTGCGACGGATGTTCTGCGTCGTGGTGGCGGCCAACGCCAAGGTTGCCTCGCCCGCCTGCCCGTGCATGGCCACATTGCATGTGTCAAACCGTTTGAGGAAACCCCGCACGCAATCATTGCTGGCTGAAAACTAGGTGATCCCGAGGCGACCTGCCATCACGAATGCGCCTTCTTGAGGTAGCGCGGTGGTGATGGGGATTCAACAATGACCGAGGGCGTAAATGGCCAGATACCACTCGTACACGCGGGCGTCAAGCTCGGTCCATTTGCCGGACCGGCGGTTGCTGCGCCTCATGGTTCGTGCGTTGTCAGGCGTTTCACGGTACATGGTTGCGTCCGCCATAATCTTCTGCGCATTCCGCTTGTAAAATAGGACGGGGAGCTGCTGCAAACCCACCGGCCACGTAACATTGGCGTCCCAAAGACGTAACATCTACCTTTGAGGGCGAATCGAAATCTCCTGGCGGACCCTGCGCCAACGGTGATCGGCGGTCACGGTGGCAGACGGTAGGCCACTGAAATGTTCCCCATCGTAGTTGCGCCTTGAGTGGTCCTCCCCCGTCGCCAAGTGGCCCTCTCACGCCGCCGCCGCCGCCCTTACCGCGTCCTGGACAGTACGGTGCCACTCATGCATCAAATCAGGGACAGCCCTCTCGAAGACAGTCTCAACCGTGGCCGAAACAGCCGGACAGGATGTGGACCGTGGGATGGGGTTGCGAACTGGTGGGGTATCCGACTGTCGGGATGGTGGAGGCGACGGGTCCGACATGGTTGGGGTGGGGTGGGGGGGGTGACGGGGATGGTCGACACGACGGCGACGATGGGTGCGACGACGGTGGGTGGGTTCGAAGACGCCTCCATCTCCTTTACATATGAGATATAGCGGAATTGCCACACCTCCATTTGATTATAGAATTCATTCTAATCGACAAGAGAACAACTGAGTGGCTGTGCGATCCTTCGCGGTCGATCGGCATTCGCTACTAGACACCGTGCCCAAGAAAGGATGTCATAGGAATGGAGATAGACTGTACTAGTACAGATTTGTATTGTGTCACGGAGGATTCGGCGATGGGGTTTGAACAACGCTCCGGTCTCTGTCGTGCATCGCCTTCATATGCAGTGCGTACTGACTTTGGCGGAGTATGGACGAGTCATGTCGCCGCCGGATGATCGGGCACCAAGCCAAAATCCTCAGAACCGGCTCTTGCAGTACCCGAAACCGGGACCTGATGATACGATGTACGTACCTCGGCCGAATTTTGATACTGAGACATGGGCGACCCGGAGAGCCAGTGAGGGGGGATGCACGGACCGCTGGGAACAGTATGACTTCTTCCTGTGTTCCTAGGCGCCGCTTTAGCGCATAGAAGAGCCCACCCACGAAAGCTGTTCAGTATTTCTTTTGAGACTGACACTCGTTCACCTCAAGGGTGCCCACCTGCATGGACATTGACTCGGACGACGGTCCTATTGTCGGTTGTGGCTGGGTTGCCTCTCCAATCTACTGCTTGTGGTCCTCAATTTGACACTGGCCTCCATTTAACCCACGCATGGTCTCATTTCAATAGCCTTGGCCACCTATCATTGCCCGTCGCCCCCGCCACATCCTTCCTTTTTGCCCCACGTCCTTCTACCCGACACCTTCTCTCTCCACATGTGCTGCCTTTTCAGCCTTTTGTGCCGCGCTGCCAGCCTCTCGTCATCCGCTGTTTTATCATCCCTCTCCACTCTTCTTCTTCCCCGACCCCTTCCTCGGCGCTTTCGCATTCTACCTGCACTGTGCGTCTGTGAGACCCGCCAGGACACGTGACGAATCAAACGTACTCGGCAGGGGCAACGGTTGACGGGCAAGGCTCCGTTTAAGACGATGGGGGCGACGCCGGAGGGCACTAGGGATGTCGATGGGTGTGATGACGGTTGAAAAGGTCGGGAGGGGTCACAAGGGAAAAAGTCGTCTTTGGAACTGAGGCTGCCCCTCTCGATCCCCCCGAGGGAGCTCGGTTCTCTTGACTATAACCTCTCCCTGGGGCACCTAAGGTGCCCCAGAACATGCATGCGCTCGTCTCCACACGGTGCGGCACCATAAGGGCAAAAAACAAAGGGAGACGGGCGTGTGCCGCCAAAACGCGGCACCAAATGGTTCACAAACGAACGCCGACGGGCGTGTGCCGCCAGAAAGCGGCACCAAATCGCTCAGAAACGCAGGTAAAGAAACATGGAGAAGCAGGCGGCGTTCGAAACGAAAACCGAGAACAGAGGGCACTTCCCATTGGATAGTGCAGCGCTCGACAGCCCCAACAGCAGGGCTCAGCCGACGCAGCCCTGCTGGCCCCGGATCGTAGTAACGGATTGTCAGGGGCGCTTAAAATGGTGTCGCGTCCCAATAGGCCTACACGACAGACACCAACTCCCATTGGTGCATTAGAGCTGACGCCGAATCATCCGGAGTCAGACGCCGCATTATGATGAGTCAGCGGGGCGCTGAATGGCCTCACGCCGGATCAGGTCGATCGGCGTGTCCGTAGCTTCCACTCAAAAGATGGAGGCCGTTGTAGCGGATGTTGGACGCGTACAGCGAGTCACGAAGTAAGAGTGCCACGTGGAAAGTGATGTTTGAAATGGATGACATGTTGAAAGTAGGCTCCACGTCGCGTGAAAGGCCAGAGGTCTTACAGCATCACCTACATGTCCTAGAGTTCCCACGTCAAGCCGAGTACGTTGGTATCCGTCCCTTGGCTCGAAAGGATATATGTTCGGGGGATTGAGAAGCAGCCCCACACCGCAGTGTCCTTCTCGGACTGTCGCTCACATTGGCCTTTTGCTTCCTTAGTGGTGCCCCACTGCGCGGTCAGATGTACCAAGCACTGACTAGTTGCCTTTTTTCTCTCCCCCGATGTTTCAATTGTTGGCGTCCAGCACACACCTTACATCTTGGATTCTCTCCGTGGAAACAGGCTATGGAGTAAGACGGGGGCGGGGGAATACGTCGTGAGTGTCTGTTGTGTTGGTTTTGTGCACGACTCTTTCCGACAGAAGGGAAACTCTATCGGCACATGGCCGTCAAGCACGCTCGGAGAAACCGCCTCGTGGTACCGCCGGGATTCTTTGAGCTCCCCCTCAGGGGGGAAAACGCGGGGCGCAACCAAGCAACGAAGACCGTCGCTCGCATCACCAGACGCTACGAGAGCGATGCCGGCTCCGGTGCTCCTGTTTCCCCAGCTACTTCTACACCTACTACTGCTCCTTTCATTCATGAAGAACTTGATGAGAGACAATCGCTGCTTCTCGGTGGAGTTGGTGTCTTCCGAGTTCCGATTCACGGGAGCGCGCGCGGGACGTTGTCGGAGCGTAGTCCTCCAAACGTCTTCCTGACGTCAACGTTCTTGCGCATCAGAGCCTATTACGAGGCCATGCCGGCACGAATTCAAGCAAGACGACTCGTTCCGCCGTCCGTCGTAAATCAGCAGTCTCGATTCAACACACCGCTGCTGCAAGAGGCTCTGAAGTTCTGCCTCAGTGCGGGTAGATCGGCACTCTCTCAAACTGATCAAAGATCTCTTGCTGCCCTTTTTCATATGGCGGAGAGCGGCGACGTGAAGCGGCAGCGTCGTGACGGACGTCGCATAGATGGTCGTCTGTGGCAGCGGCGCCGACTCTGTGGCGATGCTGGCTGGGGCCATTTCGAAGCGCCGGCGAGCCGTGCTGATGTCCATCATGAAATGGAGCCAGCGGATGGAGCGAGCTCGCAGGATCGTATGGGCGAGCTTGAGCGAGAATTCCCCACCAGGAGCTCGTTTTTGGCCGCCGTTCTAGGGGAGAAGAGGCGTGTTCTTGCCAAACATATTCTGGCAAGAAACGCCAATACGGGTGGAAGAAGTGGTCCACTTGTTCTTCTCTAGGGACCTCCTACTCGTCGTACTTAAGCTATTGTGCGACGCCGGGCGCGCGCAGCTCTGGGTAGAGCAGCTCGGAGCGGGACCTGACGGGACGCTGTTGCGCTCCGTCATGATAAATAGTGACGATTCCCTGGAAGAGGAGGCGCACGGGAGCGGTCCGCACGGATCGCTTTCGCTTGACCTGGAAGAACTGCAGTTCATGGACGAGTCCGTCGTGTCCTCGTCGGGGGAACACTACATGTACCCCATACTGGCGCGCGTTCTTAACGTACGCGACCGTGCCGTACAGTGGGTGACTGTCGGTTACGTTTCGCACGTCGGTAAGCTAGTGGCCCGGACGGCGGCGGCCCGGCGCCGTGCGAGCCACAGTCGCAATCGTGTGCTGCAGCGTTACCTCGCCGTCCTCATTCGTCGCTGTGGGTATGCCATCCAAGCTGGTGTGCCCGTCGAGTTTCCGGGGCAGTCGACGTTATCTGCGGTTCCGCGACTCTCGGGTCACGTCACAGACCAGCTTGCCGAGAGGTCGGTTTTCTGTTTAATGGGTAATGAGTGTGAGTTCCTTTTCTCACAATTCATGGTCCTCAGTGATGTTGCGGGCGGAGCCACGGGCGTCGGTGTAGAGCCCTGCGACGTCACGGCCGTCTTGGAAACACAACTTGACGGGGCGGTCGCCCGCGACCGGGATCTCCGGAATTCCCTTCGCTACTACCTGAGGAATGAGTACTATGCACTCGCATTCGTACCGGCCATCGGCGCCGTCTGGGGCCTTGCTACAGACAACAAGAACATTTACAAAATCATATCCTTTGACTTGTTGCACGTGTGGAAGATGGGCAATATGAGAATGGTGGCTCTTCGCTGTCTCCCCTGCCTGCGTGTCGCGTGCGATGTCCAGGACGCACGCCTCGGTCCTCTTGGCGAGACACTCGAGGCGCTACACTTGCGGGCATGGGAGATGGTGCACCTCAATGTATCGTCTCCCAAACCACCTGGGTACGTCGGAAGCTCCTTTTCAGTTCCGATCCAGTTCCTACAATTGTTCTCCGAAATATCCCTCAGTTGCGGAATACAACAGTCATCAGACGCAGCAGTTGAAACTCATAGAATTTGAGACATTTTGAAAGACAGAACTACAACGTGCCTGATGCTTTGAGGTCACGGCCCATGCAAGCCTCTGAGGTCCATTTAGAGTCTTACAGTGGTCTCTAGAACGATGCGACCGAGGCTGTTTAAGGAGGTAGTCACAGGAGTCTCGGGATTATCGTTTCTTGAAAAGCCTTGCATTGATTGACGCCTTGCGGTTCCGTTTGTCATGACAACAGTGCGCTCTCTGAAAAACTCTTCTGCATCTTGGTAAGTGATGTAAGCGTCTTGTTTGGCCCTATTTATCTACGGACGAGCACAGACGCAGATCATCAGACTCACGCTCTGGGCGCTGCGAGCCGGCTGCGGGAAATGATGTGGGAAATTGTGACCGAATTCATCCGTCCGTCGGTCGCGCGCCTCTGGCCCGCCCCACACCATCTGGGACCTTGGGTGGCTGACGACTGAGCTCAGCTGTGGACGCTTCATCTATCCATATTTCTTGTCCTCTCATTTTCGCACTCAACCGGGGCTTGCTCCACGACACAATTGGCGCATGATTCGCTGTCCTCTCGTCAATCTATGCCTGTCGTCAGTTCCGGTCGTCAGGTTGCCAATGCTGAGCCCCCCCCCCCCCCCCCCCCCCCCCCAACCCATCCTTATTTCTCCTCCAACCCGCTCCCTCTTCAACCAAGTGCGCGCCCTCCGTGTCATCCAAAAGCGACATCTTACCAATTCTGACGGCTGCTAGGGAGGCGGTCGTGCTCGCTGCCGGAAGGCGTTTGTCATCGTCGGAAGAGGAGGACACCCGGACCAGTTCCCCGGATATGGCTCCTGGGACCTGTCCCGAGACGACGGCCGACGACGGCCGAGTGGCCAATCCAGGTGATGATGATGTGGCGGAAGTTGGCGCCCCGCCGGCTAACGCTTTCTCTATTTGTGGCTACCGCCGGCGCTTTGCCGACGATGCCCAGAACCTTGGCACATGCGAGGTGAACGTGCGTGAGTGTACGTCTAGCCCGAACGTGCCCGCTCGATTCCCGACGCAGGCGTGCACGTGCTCGGCTGCAAGTGTGAAGCGTTGCGCCCTTAGTGAACCGTAAGTGTTTGATGTTCTCGTTCCTTTGTCATCGTGGGGTGATTGCGTTCTCGGCGTGCTTGACTGTGAAATCTTCTGCCCACTATCTCTGTATATTCACAGGCGGCCCTCTACGCTGAAGAGGAGCCACACCCCACCGCCCCGATGCCCGAGACCGCCGGCGCAGTCGGTGCTGCTGGACCAGGCCGAGCTGAATTGGCAGTCATAGGGCCGCGTGACAGCGCGTTTCGGCAGCTGGGGGCGACCGCCCTGGCCGAGGACCTGGATTCGTTCGCATTCGGGCGTGGGGACGATTCCGAGCGATCTTCGTTCATGGAGAAGGCCCGTCGGGATATGGTTTCCGGATTTCTACGTGGTAACACTGTTTGCTGTTCGACTGTGAGTGCGATAGATGGCGTAGTTTTGATTCTGTCGAAGAGGGGTGAGCAGGGTGAGCCGCATACGGATGTGTCGTCCCTCCCTCTGGGACTTCGTGACTTGGTCTTATCGTGGGTCACGTTCCATCGTCGTTAGTGCCTTGCTGTTATGGTCATCTGACGGACGTTTAATCGATTGTACATTTACATTGTTCCTTTAATCGCGCACGTCCGGCAGAGATGCAAAGAGACCTTCCCACGGCCAACCAGGCCCACAAAACTCTGGAACGTTTCGAACAGCCTCCAACAGGCTATGCTCAGAGTGTGACGCAGTGTTGGGGGCAGTCAACTTAGACAATGCAACTGCGTGTAGAAGCGCCTCGGGCACCCTGGGATGCGAGTTGTGCGCCGTCTTGAGCTGGTAAGAATACTCGCTAAACACTTCCTCTATCGGTTGTAACTCAGGACTATACGGTGGAAGACGCAGAGGAAAGATGCCGTTGGTGGCGGTGAATACATCCGCCTCCGCCGAGTCGATAGGTGCATTTTCATAAAGTAGAACACACCGGTCTCGTTGCAGCCTCCACGGTTGACCGGGCAAGAACCGGTTTGTCGTCGGCAACAGACCGTTGAGGAAGATTAGCCAATCGTCGGAACTCTGAGACGGGGGGGTGGGGGTGGTGACCGAGTGTAGCACCCCATCCGAGAAGGAGAACGCCATCATCGTTGAAGTCCTCAGCATCGACCTCCGGTCACGCGACTGGCACTCGAAACGCACATCACGTAGCCACCGACCATGTCGTCGACGCAAGTCCCCGCCGTCCTTGTGAGTCTCGTTGGCTGACACGAGGCACCGAAGCGGGACTGACAAGAATAGCTTAGCGAATGCCGCCCGCCTTGCTTGATCACGTTCACGGCACATGCGGTAGAGCTGCTTGTAAGAGTAGCCCGCAGCCCGGAGCACGCGGTAGAGGGTGGCTATTGAGCACTTGTAGGAGTCGCGATATCCAGGCAAAGTAGATAAGAAGAAAGAGACGTCCTTTATTTCTCCTAACAGCTGCTCCGGGTCCGACAAGACGACGGCATTCACAGCGCGGACAAAGTGCTCGTCAAACAGGACATTGTCCGCATGACGATTGCGGATGGCCGGGTCCGTCCACCACTCTCCGGTGTCCTTGTGCGCCTTGACCCACGCAGCCGCCGTGGTGCGGTCGCACACCAAGCGTCTTGCCGCCTCAGTGGTGCTCACGCCTTCAAACAAGACCCAAGAGATGACCAACATCCGCGCCGTGTCGTCGAACATGATGAAGAAGGACGTACGCACGCTGCCAAATATAAAAAGCGGGATACAAAGCGTCCTCAGAGATCCTTCACTGGACCTCTCCATCTGATAACTAGGGACCCAAGTCAAAAGTAGCCCCTTTTCTCTTGTGGGAGAACAATATGGCATTTTTACGTGACTCTGTTTTTCTGTACTCTCTGGACACCAGATGACACAAAAGCAGTAGAATGACGCGTACTCCCTGGCGAGTTGGACTGGAGTCTCTCAGCGATCATGGAATGCCCCGAAAACACTTCGATGGAGTTCGGAGGCCGCTTGATCCTTGCGGTTGAGGTTTGACGAGTACGGTCGTTCAGGGCTTTCACAGTACAGAATCTCTTTCTTGTTCAGACGTTGGCACCACGAGCGAGTGGGGTGTGTACTGTGTCCTCGTCTGTGGCAGGATATCTTTGGCGGCCTGCGCTCTTTGAGCCGTCATTTACTCCTTACCAAACGTCCATGACGGAGAAGACAAAGAGCTCACAGTCATTACGGGTCCACGGCGATCACCCATCCGCGGCTATTCTCCGGCTGGTGCGCGCGCCGCAGACGTACCCTTCGGGAGTCCTCACCCCGTCCGAGCCCCGTTAGTTCTGACTCGCAGCGGCAGCACATGTGGCCGCTGGCGGTGTGAGCGAAAAGCTGCGTCCTTGCTATCGCCGATACTTATGCGAGCACCGCCACGGTGCGGAGTTAAACGAGTGCAGCGCGCCTCCAACTCGGCACGTGTTAGTGGGTGTGGCGGTGGCAGGGTATGGAGTCGCAGTCGCCGAACACGTGTCCCTAACAGGCGAGGCTGGCGCTCGCTGCTATTGTCTAACGCAGTCTCCGCGGCAGGCGCTCACAAGATGTGGTCTCCGGCCATCGAGAGGCCTGAAGCTGCCGGCTGCCAGCTGCCGTCCGCTGTGCCACAGGCTGAGATACTTTTGGCTGCCCTGGAATCGGGGCAATGAAGGGTGGACGGTGGGAAAAGGAGAGGAGACGCTCGCCCACGCACGCGAGCGGAAAGTCCACGATCAGAGGCGGTGGGGCGAGAGTTGGCGTGCGTGGACGTGGCGGCCGGCAACGAGGGGATACTTCGTCGCGGCGTGGCCGTCCACGGGATTTTTCCAGGCCGATGTGCACCCTGGCTGTTCGCGGCCGGCCGGCGGCCCAGTGCCGAGACACGGGCGTGATTGACCATGCCTCCGCCGCCGTCGCCACCACGGCGCGGAGCGGCCACAGCGGATGACCTCCCAGTGTGTGGCGGGTAGTTCTACGGTACGCGAAGAGAGAGAAAGAGCGGGGAGGGTGGTACGCGGCCGCATTCTCGACGTGCTGAGACGCGGCGGCGCCCACAGCATCAGGCCGCTCGAGGATTGGTGCCCACATCCACCCGGTCGCTCTGTTGCGTTCTATGATGGCGTTCCCCCCCCACCTCCCCTTTCCAAGAACAGCTGTCTCTTTACGGAACTGCCTGCTTGCAGCGACACGAGTCATCCCCAGGGGTTGTCAGGATAAATATCCGATATGCGGCGCTACTGTAATTGGTGACAAAGCACCCTCATTAGATGCCCTTCTGATCGCACTTGTCCGGTTATTGATATCTTGAGGTCCTGCGCATGGCGTTGGTGGTCTTTCTTTTCTCCAAAAGCCAAACAAGGACGCATATTCCTCGACATATTCTTGGATATATCCGTATTCCGGCCCGTACACGGCCCAAAACGCGTATCCTGACAACCTCTAGTCGTGGCCACAGCTCATGGGCTGATGTGGAAAACGTTCGCGGTCACCGATCCCGTTGGCGGTCCCGTGCCTCTTCAGACCTGGTCTGTGCGTACCCTCAGCGGGGAGGTCACCCATGAGAAGGGTGATGTAATCGGAGCCGGGCAGGTGCGCAAGCCCTACATTTATTTTACTGCCGTATGGCGGCGCTCGGTGGTCGTCTGATGGGGGATAAAATGGCCGGCACGGTGCACTTGACGGAGCAGCAGATGTGTGGGGGAAACCCCCTGACAGGGGTGACACGACCCCCCGGCATGAGCCGGGGACGGGTCGTGAACAGTCACGCAACACCCCCCTAGGGGGGTAGCGTGGGACAACCCCCTTGGGGGGGTGTCCAGGGAGCCCCAGGGCCACACATGAAACGA
>Ga0209093_1001152_pt1 | contig 14939 bp, 21 predicted proteins | sample SidtaG_4_FD_187450 | JGI IMG/M metagenome (GOLD analysis project Ga0209093, IMG submission 187450) | Marine algal microbial communities from Sidmouth, United Kingdom - Sidmouth_Male1 metaG (SPAdes) (version 2) | ecosystem: Host-associated > Algae > Red algae > Unclassified | place: Sidmouth...
CCCAGCACCAATCGATCGTTTTTTAGAGTGACGACATTGGCGCAGACAGATCTGTTAAAATAACGTCTCGGGCAATGTGAGCCAATCATTCGACCTGTTAACGACCCCACGGCATGGGGACCTGGCCTTGCGTCCGAGAAAGTCAACTCTCAACAGCAGATTTGAAAGAAACCACGGTGGCGGTCCAAGCGTGGGCGTGTTGCTGCCGACGGCGACGCGCTCCGCCACCCACCTACCGCCGCCACGCACGCACCACAGCCGCGAGCTCACCTTCCATGCCCCAGGAAAGGGATCCTGTGCTCTGGGGCCCAGAGCCCCCGCCAAACACCATCTCCATGTCACTGGGAGGCGCCAGCCGGGCCCACAACTCGCCGGGAGGAGGCGGCACGACGGTGTGCTCCACAACACCTCCCATGGTTTCCGTCCTCGCCTTCCCCTGACTGTGTCCCCCACTTCTTTCTTTTGCACCCTGGCATGGAGGGGGCTTCTGCGGCGTGTCGTTGGCGGTCTGCCATGGACCGATCGGCCACCGTGGCCGCGCCCGCCGCCCGGTTGCCCGTCGCGATGCGCGTGGTGCTCAATGTCGCCATTCCCCGCGTCGGTCGACGGACGCCGCATGTGAGGCGCCGCGCCGCCGCCGCCGCCGCACGGCAAGGCAGAGGCGGGCGACGCGTCCGAGCCACGGCCTTGTCTGTTGTGGCAGAGCGCATCGAGTGCGCCGAACGCCATGTGATGTGTGTCGCCGTGGCTACGTCGTCGGAGCGCTTTTCTCTCGGCTTGGTGTGCACTCACCTCTAGTGTGCGCCCAGCCAGTGGATAAGTCCGGCTTCAACCCGTACACTCACCCCTCTACTAAGGAGGGCACAATGTGAGAAAAGCTGGTTGTCTTGAGGCTGGGCTTGGCTGGGCTAATCCCGGCCAAGCCTGGCTCTTTCATAAGGCCCAGCTGGGCGGCTCATCCCGGGCCCGCCCTGCTGACCGGCACTCGTCTCAATCCCGTACAGCACTCGCCCGCGATGGTCCTCCCGCCCATCCTTGCGCTCGTCCAGGCCTCAGTCCAGCTGCCCGCCACGACGTACTCAATTGCAAGTAGTCACCGCAAACTTATATGGAACACCTGGCTGGCTGATGATCATTACCATTGCTCTCGGCCCTGATTTCGATGATTTTCAATAAATATAGTGGTAATTTTCAGGCGATAATTTTACACCCCGCATCCCTGCTCTAAACGCCACATGAGGAGGGTGCTGTGAAACAATTGATGGCTGCGTTCAACTTATGTCGGCCTTTTTAGCATTAATTCCGGGGCGTGAATGGGGGCGTGCATGTCAGCGGGGCGTGTCAAAGGGCGTGATTGGGCGTGCATCGACCACCCCGCCCCTCAATAAAGGGCGTGATGCACAATCATAGGTGGTGGTGAGCACAGGCCATTGTTATCCATTCTGTCTTACCACAGTACAACGTACTGTACACCCAAGTGCATCGGATTAGGGTTGCACAAGACGCCCCTACTTGGGGGCGCCAGGGGCGCGCGACCGATACCACGCCCTACTGACGCCTCATTAGGCAGCCAAAACGCCCGCACGACGACCCAAGTAGCACCCTCAGTTTTTCCGATACTTGTTAGGTGGCACCCATATTGTCCACTCCTATGTATTGTTCTGCGTCAAAACTGGGTGCCTGTCCCCAACCAAGGTGCTCAGGCGCCACTTGTTCAATCATGTAGACCACCCTTCAATGTTTCTCTTCGCGACTCCTTGCTGACGCCCTTTTGAGCTGGAGAGTTAGGGGCGCACGACGCCCAAACAACGCCCTGGTGATACAGTACTGGAAATCGGGCTCCAGATTAGCCATGTTCATATTTGAGAGCAATCGTCTGACATGTAGGAGACCGATCTGTTGAAGTCTGAATAAAACTAATACGCGCCGGCATGTCGATCTCGAATCCTGGCAGCGCTGGCAGCACAGGCTTTCCAAGGATCCAAGCAGCACACTTATTCCATACTGGGTGGAAATAAAAGCAACACTTGTGTGTCAGATCTCCCGAGCAGCCTCCTACGGAACACCAAGCGAGTCTCAGCCGAGAATACGTGGTCCGCATTTGGCGCTGTCCTCGTCCAAGGATGGCTGTGAGGTATTCCTAGTCCCTACACAGCATATCACTGATGCCTTTCTTGGGGACGTCTGTAGCACATCGCATGGGGACACGAACAACGTGTTTATTGACGAGAAAGGAACGGTATGACTTGGCCATGCGAGAAGATCAGTGCTCACTGCTCAGAAAACCAATGGCAACGGGCGCCGTACGCCATGGTATCGGGTGCACCGGTCCGCACTGCCCCTGCAGGGTGTCCCCATACGGATCTCCCCAACCGTGCACAACAGACGTCAGACGAACAGCCAAAGACACCATAGACGGAGGAAGAAGCAACAACAAGAGCGCTTGAGCGACACAAATCGACAATGACACGAGGGGCCGGAGAAGGGATGCACAGGTTAGCTTATCGACAACGACACAAGCGGCAAGAGAAGGGACGCACTAGTTAGCGCAACGGATCCAGACGACAACCACACGCCCCCATCCACGCCCATGACACGCCACGACTGCACCACGACCTATCGCTCCCTTTCCCGGTCAAAGTGCTCAAAACGGCCGCCTCCCCCATGCACACCCGTGTCGCAGTTCTGCTCCTCGATGACGCAGCATCCAGGCTCAATCAAACGTGCAGGCACATGCAGTGGCAAGCGAGCTAGCGGGGGCAGGAACAGGAAGGGGCGTAGAGTTAGTCTCAGTGACAAGCCCCTACCCGAAACGGCCTCGCCTACCCTCTGAGCAGCCACGTCCCCCCGTACCTGACAACACACACGAAGCGCAGCGGCACCAACCTCCGGTGTCATCCACCGCTTCGACGTAGACATGCCGCTCGCCCTTGGGGAGGTCGCAGACGGGAGTGACGTCGCGAGCAAGATCGAGGCGCGCGGCGGCCTGGGCCCTGGGACGCAAACAGCGCGGACGACTGACAATAGAGATCGAAGCCCGGATCGCGCCGCGCTGGCGGGAGCGGGCTCGCGAATCTGGTTCGAACCAGACATAGCCCCCCTTTTGAGTTGAAATGATCACCGTGTGCTGCCGGTGCAGAGATGGTGCATGATGAAGTGCGGATGCCTTCTTGGACCGTTCTTTCCGTGCTGTGAGCTGCAAGCAAACGACGCCAGAAAAAAAAACACTGGTGTAGGAGACGGCTCCCGAACTGAGTCTCGCAGGGGGGACGGCATTCGTTGACGCGCTTTGGCTTGTCGAACATACAGAAAGTTCCAGGCGCACCAACTGCTCGTGCGCCAGTGGCGCCATAAACATTGTGCCATGGAGAGTTCACATAGAGAGCGCAACCAACAGCAGCTTTAACTTGCGCGACCGCCCAGAGCTTTACGTACATGAAAAAAGAAGTGGGCATCCACAGATGTACTAGAACAAAACAACGAGAACACACCGGCAGCAAGCTGACACAACAAGCAAGCATTAATGGCCACATCAGACCAGCATCGGGATGCAGTAACGCCGGGCAGAGCCGAGATCGACATTCAGTACATCGGGTGAAAGAGGACCCGACAGGCATTCCTCACCACACAATCACCACTCATCTGGTCCCTCCACCACCACACCGTCCTCCCCCTCCCCCTCACGGACAGCAGCGCCGTCCTCGTCAGATTCATAGTCGCTGCCCGGCGCCTCGGCGTCGGGCGGCGGCAGGGAGCCCATAATCTTGGAGGTCATCGTACGCATCTTGGAGGCCAGACGCGCCCGCGTTCCCAGCTTTGGGCACAGCAGGTACCAGCGGCCTGGGCCGTTTTCCATGCCCGTGATGTCGGCATTGCGCATCGTTGGCCACATGGGGTCGGACTCCATGACGATGGTGCGATGATTGGAAGCAATCGCCTTGAGGACCATGGGCTCAAACGACGACGTGCTCTTGCAGACGGCGTTCAACATGGCCTCGGCTACGTGCATGAGGCAGCCGTCGATCGTTACGACACGAGCACCCGCGGCAGCCATCGCCGCCGGTTCCATGCCAAACTCCGCAGGCACGACCGCGTCGGCAGCAGGCACGACCGCGCCGACCGGCGTAACGACGCGCGTCGTCTGGTACGCAAAGTTCTTGGACCCCGCCGACCTCGCAGCCAGGGGCTTCACCACCTGCGGGTAGAGCATGCGCACGCGCACCGCCGTGGACTCCCACACCTTGAAGAACACAATCTCAGAGAAGACTTACGCCCGCATGGCGGAGCGCCCGTCCGCGAGGAACGTGCGCACGATAGCTGTCATGGCCTTGTCCATGTCGTCCTGGTTAGCTTTCTGGAAGTTGACCTTGCCCTCAAAGATGTCCGGCACGTGCTGTAGCGCAGGATGCGCCTTGTACGTGCGGTTAACCGTCCCCCACACCATCTCGTCAGCGTGCTCGGGCGCCCAGCGGTTGGAAGTGCCACTCGCTGGCGGCATGATATCCGTCCAGTTGTCCTTGGAGCCGGCGAACAACGTCCTTTTCACCCTGCGGCAAATACTGACCTGAAATGCGCCGCGCATCAAGGAAGGCACGAAAGAAGCAGCCACGGCCGCGTGCGTATCCGTCGCCGACGCCACGCCACCGGCGTTGGCGTTCTTGACCGCGGCAGGCGCCCAGACAGCTGCCACGGCAGCGGACATCACCGCTGGCGTCATCGCCGCGACGATATCGGCAGAGGATGGCGGGCGGCCCTCCATCGCCGCGCCCAAGTCCTTGACATAGTTCCTGATCTCCGAGACGGCGCCCTTGACGACCTCTTTGACGTCCTCAAGCGATACGCGGCGTGCGCTGCGGCGAGCAGGGCTAAGGCGCGCCGACGGCTTGGGCCGAGATGTGTCCGTACCGCCGCTGCTGCAGCTACCACGGGTGCCGCGGGTGCCACTGGAGGAGCTGCCGCCATCTCCGCCGTTGCCACCGTTACGGCCGCCACCACGTCGGCTTGCGCCACTACCGTCAGTCGTGCCGGCACGCATCGGGCTCGGTCGGCGACGAAGAGAGTGCCCGCCACCTGCAGGATTTGATCCCGCCTCGCTGGGTGGCGACGTCACAGAACGCTGCTTGCTCCGCGGAGACTCGCAGGCAGCAGAAGCGACGCGACGGGCAGGTACTACAGCGGCACCCGCGGCGGGAGCAGCAATCCCACTGGTAGCGTGCGCGCCAGCAGCCACGGTCGCTTCAGCAGCCTCTGCGGCAGCTCCACGAGAGGCACGAGGAGCCGGAAAACCGTGACCACCATGAGCATGGGCCGCATTGGCTACAGAAGACGCCGGGCCAGCAGCTGAAGCAGCCATAGCAGCACCGCGTGCACCACGCTCGGACGTAGGGAAGACCGGCCCCTTCTTGCGAGCTATGTGTCCGTTGGAGCGCACCAGGTGAGGCGCAGGGGGCGACGACGCCAACGGCGACTACACTAGCCCGCATGCGGACGCGCTGGAGCGGCGGACAGAGAGGCGGCCGTCCGGCGTGGAAAGCCACGCACAGCACCCTGGGACAGGCCGGCTCGCACCGGCCTTGTACTTATCGGAGCTGCACCAATCGCGGTGTCGACGCATCCGCACCGCGGGAGTCTGCCAGCAGCCCGCGTTACCACCCACCCCCTCAATTAAGGCAGCACCGCTGTCTGCTGATCCATGCGTGGTCCGCGTCTCCAAAACACGGCCGCCTGCACCGCGTCGCTCTCGCCAGCACGCCCGCAATAGCCGCTTCGCCCACTCGGAGCGGCGGTATCCGTGACCAGCAGCCCGCGGCAACCAGCACGCTGGCTGGCGCGAGCGCCACCCCCGGCTGGTCTGCGCTCAGGCGTCGCCTCAACAGCGCAGCCGGGGCAGTCGCCGCCAGTGACAGACGCACCAGTGGAGATGCCCGAAGGCGGCTTTTCCAGCCAACGCGACCGCCGCGGCCGCCGCTTCCGCGCACTGCCAGCCACCGTCAACGCCCCCCCACCACACCGTCGTGGTGCTCGCCACCGCGTGTAGAGGCGCCAGGCCCGAAGACTGACAGAAGCGATGGCGACCGCCTCGCCCACCCCCAATATCAGCCACGACGCCCATCGCCGCCTACCGGCAGCCCACGGCTGCCGACGCACAGATCGGCGCTAGTAGCACCCCGGGCTGGTCCACTTCGACTCTTGGACCACACTGGACAGCCCGGGCAGTCGCCGCTACCTAAACATGCGTCAACGGCAATGCCCCACGGCGTTCGTGCCCGCCGACACGACCGCCGGAGCCGCTGCCGCCGCGCACTGCCAAATGCCGTGCGCGCCCACCCACCACACAGTTGAGTCACTCGCTGCCTTCGGATCGTCACTCCTGGCAGCACGCCCGCAGCTGCGGCCTTCCCCAGTGGCGGCGGCGGCGGTGGCCGCGACCTGCAGCCCGCGGCAGCCGACACGCTGGACGGCGCGAGCGCCGCCCCCGGCAGGTCCGTACCGAGGCCGCGCCCCCGCAGCACAGCCCGCGCAATCGCCACCACCGACGAAGGCGTCGGCAGCGATGCCCGACACCGCTGTCGCCGGCCGACACGACCGCCGCCGCTAGGAGCGTCCCCATGGACGAGCCGGGCGGCGTATGGCTGCCGGCCACCTCAATATGGCGGTGCTCAGGACGCACCACGGAGAGATAAAATGGGGCTCGTGCGGCCCATACACGTCTAAGGTTGGCGACGGCCACCAAACGGTGTGCGCTCGCACTGGTGGGCTGCGCGTGCCACAAGGACGGTGAAGAGGGTGTCTCTCGACGTGGCGTCAGAGACGCACGGTCGAACGGGGAGAGGTTTCGCGTCGAGGCGCTGCGTTGCGTGGAAAGAGGCTGCGCGAACTCACCAAAAGACGCCACACAAAACATAGAACTTGCTGAGAGCACAGCTGAGGCCGCGACTCCAGTACACCAGCAGCACCAGTCCTCCCCAATGCGGGGAGGGCCATTTGCACCCAGTGTCATCACTACCGTGTCCGGACCACGAACGGGGCATCCTAGCAGGCAAATGCCGACACAGAAGCGCAGCCTATTGCGCAGATCTGCTCCAGAAAAGAGCCTCGCCAGGTGCTTGATGAGGAAACGAAGTGGATGTGTCTTTGTATCGATACAGCAATGTCGTGTTCGTGACGCCGGTATGACTCTGTTGTCTTGAGGGGCCACAACAGCACTTATGCGAGGATCCAGGAAAGTACTAGGCGTGCTGGACAAGTCCGTAGTGGTGTTTGGGGGTTCAAAATTTGAACCTTTGCGGCCAATCTCATTGCGGAACCAGTTCGTGGCGACCGCTCCTGGGCACTCCTGGTTGCCTCGATTTGGCATGGCATTGCGTTATCACGTAATGCGAGGGGTGACGGAGGCATGACCGCGGCCCAGAAAAAGCTGCCCTAGGGCCGTGCCGCAGCCTATAGCCCACTTCCCCGCCCGAAAGCCCCCGCAGCCCTTGCCACCGCATTGGTCGCCGCTGTCGCCCAGTACCGCGGCTCGGCACTGCCGCCCTCCACCAACGGTCGTGGCGCGTTGAGTTGAAGGAAGCGGGGAGCGGCCGTGGCTGTGGCCGCAACCGTCATGGTGGCGCGGCGCCGAAAGAAACAAGAAACGACGGGCGCCGTCGAGTAGCTGTACTCTCTCCCCCCTTAACACGCTATAAATCAGCGCTTGCCGGAACCCCGACCACGCCAATACGCCCCTGGTGCGCTGCCGCGCGCGTTCCGCCCGCACCACGCCACCGCGCCCTCGTCGGGCCATCAACCCCGCAAAAAGCCATCAGCGCGGGCGCGCAGTCGACAGCAGCAACCGTCGACAACATGGGAGAGCCACCGGCGGCCGCGACTGCCACCAGCGCGGGCGCGCGGTCGGTGGCGGCGACCGACTCGAACATGGGAGAGCCGCCGGCACGACGGCGGCGGCGACAGCCTCGGCGACGATCGAGCTCCCGGCGGCCGCTACGACCACCACCAGCCGGCGCGAAATCGACGGCGGCAACCGATTTGACAACGGGCGAGCTTCCGGCGGCCGCGACCGACACTAACGCGGGAAGCGGGGCTGTCCCAACATTGGCAACAGCGAAGACGCGCTTCAGTACCCCGATGCGCACGAAAAAACTCGGATCCTGTTGCCTGCCGCTGCCGTGTGGATTTTTAGCTCCCCCACCCCGACGCCCACCCGCCCTCATCACTTATTTGGTTTCCGTCGAGGCCCTGTAGTGGTCATTTTCGCATCCCTCCCAAGGCCAGAAGAAGTGATGCGTCTCGTCACCACCGCACGCTTATCGTGGATCACGATCACAGGCCGCCCACGCCGTCGCGGCAGCTGTCGCCACGGTCGTGGTGGCCACTACCAGGAACGAAGAGGGAGCAATGAACACCTGTTCGTTACCGGCACCTCGAAGATGCAAACCCATTGAAGACCCCCTCAACTCCAAATTGGTGTTTTCTGACGAGCTGGTTGGCACTCTTCGACACGAGTGCTAATATCACGTCCGAGACTGCCACTGGGTACGTGCGCACGGGAGAACAACGGGGCGCGCCCTTTCTCACAAGCCTGGCCGCTCAGACACGGACAAGACCGCTGTTACTGTTCTCACCCACACCCCTCTCTCCCCGTTTCCCACTGCACCCACGGCGCCGTGCGACGCCACCGACGGAGCGCTCTTCGCCGCCATGCTGCGTACCCCCATTTTCTGCCCTCGGGGTAGAACTGTGGTATTAATGACGTTGGTTAACTGACCAATCAGTAGCGACCGACCGTAGAAGCACGACAAAGCGAACGCTATGGCCCAAGAGGCGAGGAAGAAGAACTTTTGTTCGTGCAACATCCGACGGGGAGCCAGGGGTGCCGACGACGGCGAACCCCAGCCCCATGGTGCTTTTATTATCAGACGGTACAGGGGCGGGGTCGACCGACCGAGCGATCATAAAGATCGAGTAACCACCAAAATAGAGACGATAAACGAAAGGAAAGATATTCAAGACAGAAGTAACCTCCCAAAGGGCAAGCCACAAATGAGTTCAATCCTTCACTTGAATACTGACCAGTCAGGGGGGCTTCCGGGCCCAGTATCCCAAATATTAAGGAGATATGCTACATACCCCTGTAACGAGATTCGAGCCGTCCCGGCGAGTGGGCGCAGATCGGGTGATCTGCCACCGCGAATGCCACAAGTGGCAACCAATCAGCGTGTCGCCTGAAGACGCGCGAAGGGACGTGAGGGCGTTACGCCTTGGCCCGCGCCTGCAAAGGTGCTCGGGGAGACCCCTGACGCTGTCGCTTCGGGCGGAGTGAGGGAGCCAGCGGCATGAACGGTCGCGAGCGGTCCAGAATGGCCGATGCGTGCCGGAGGGCCAGGGGGCTGAAACGGTCAGCCTCTGGGAACCCACGGGGCGGCAGCGTCCGTGCAGACTTTAGATCGGCCCCTTCAGGGGTGGGGGCCTTGTGCCTGCGTGCCGCAGCGGCCACAGACGGGGGCAGCATGGCGGGCCTCTGGGCTCGCCACGCGGTATATATACCGGGGGGTTGGGCACGGCGAGGCCCCGTCCCGTTCCCCATGCCATCCGGCGTCCGGGTTGAGTAGCGCAGTTGGGCAGGTTGCAGTGGCCTGCGCTTGCGCAATTGTTCACCTCTGGGTTCTCTTCCTGCCGTTCCCCATCCGTCGCGAGGCGAAGCTGTCACGGCCTTGCCCTCGGCGGGTGGGGGTCGTTGCGCTAGCGCACACGAAGGACGGGGGAACGGGGTCGGGCGCATAGCCACTGAGGAGTGGGGTGCGCGGCTTGCTTCCGGACGGTTGACCCTGAGTCAATACGGGAGAGCGTGGTGGGCTTGTGGTTGGGGGGTGTAGCGTTCGCTCGGGCTGGCCGCTCGACGCGGGGTGCCGCCGGAAAGTACAAGGCCAAGATGTCGGGCGACAGTAGCGACGACCAGATGGCCGACGCGGCCGGCGCGGCGGGGAGCGGTGCCAATGGCGCGGGCGGCCCAGCGGGGCGGGCCGGGTCGGAGGCGAGCGTTTGCTCGGGGTCGCGACATGACGGGTCGTCAGCCGACAATGGCCGCGACATGCGCGGTGGCGGCCTTGCCGCGGACGATCCCGACAAGGCGGATTACCAAGCGGCCGAGCTGCCGCTTGTAGCATATCTCCTTAATATTTGGATACTGGGCCCGGTAGCCCCCCTGACTGGTCAGTATTCACGTGGAGGACTGAACTGATTTGTAGCTCGCCCTTTGGGATGTTACTTCCGTCTTGAATATCCTTCCTTTCTTTTTTCGTCTCTATTTAGGTGGTTATTCGATCTTTATGATCGCTTGGTCGATCTACTCCGCCCCTTTACCGTCTGATAATAAAAGCACCATGGGACTGGGGCTCGCCGTCGTCGGCACCCCCGGCTCCCTATAGGATGTCGCACGAACAAAGGTTCTTCTTCCTCGCCTCTAAGGCGATAGTGTTCACTTCATCGTGCGTCTACGGTCGGTCGCTACTTACTGGTTAGTTAACCAACTTCACTAATCCCGCATTTAGTGGAGCAGCAGGGGATACTCTTGCCTGCCGTGTGCATCTGCATGCGGTGCCCGAGAGCTGTCTCTTGTTGCCAAGTGGCACGGTGACGGGTATTGCACCCATTGGCTTGACGCGCAGGGCGCGTCTCCCACTTGCGTGTGCCACGACGCTGGGCGTCGTGGGTGGTGATCTCCAATTGGAGCGCGGGGCGCTCCTGTTGGCACTGTGCCGGTTGAGCAATGACCCCTGGTGGTGCCGACGGGCAACGTGGAAATCAGAAGGGTAGGGGCACCGCCCTGCCTTCCGACTACGTCCCTCCGGGATGCGTTCGTACGAACATGCGCGACGCCAACACCCTAGGCGGTTCCCTCCCTGGATCACCTGCGTTGAACGCGTCGGCCTCTGGCCAACCGCTCGACGCGGATAGCCTTAAGGCGGAGGTGGAGGCAATTCGTCTCCGTCTGACGGCCCAACGAGCGACTAACCGCTCGTTAGCGGAAGCACACGACGAACTGATCGCAAACGTGGAGGCTATGCGCCAGGAGGACATCGAGTCCGATGCCCGGGCGCCAAAGTCGCGTCGCGTCGCAAGACGAAGAGAAAGACTAAGGTCAAGCTTGACCCCAAGGGGGGCGAGTCGTCTTCCTCTCGTCCAGAGCCAGTTGGCCAAGCTACCGAACATCGGGATCAAGAGCGTAAGCTTCGCAAGAAGTTGCGTAAGATCCGCAAGGAGACCAAGTTGGCCCGCTCGACATCCTCAGTTGAGAACGCCAACATGTCGGCCGCGAATGAGTCAAGCTCGTCCAGTGGGACAACTTCCTCTTCGTCCTCCGACTCTGGAGAATCCCCGGGCTCCCCGTCGTCCCCGTCGTCGAGCTCCGGCTCCGAGTCTTCGGACACGTCATCGGACGCCGCGTCTCGACGACCCCGCCCGGGTCCGTACAAGAGTCGCCCCAACTCTAAGAAGCGGTTGGAGAAAGCCGTTCTGCTAAAGGTCATTGGACCGTGCAACAGTCGCTTCATGTCCCTATGGGACTATCTTACCTACTTCCTGATGCGACGTGATCTGTCTCTGCCCCCCTCCCTCGTTGAGCAAACACATAAGATGAACCGCCGCCTGGATGGCGCAATCCAAGGGCAAGAGCCGGTTACGGGCACCAGCCCCCTCGGTGTATTCACCTTTCTCACGACCTTTTGTCGTGCCTGTGACGCGGCTGGCTTGACAAATGGACAAGCCCTTCCTCTCTTGGCCTTCCGCCTGTCAGGCGCGGTTAAACGAGACTTCTCGAGTGCCCTCAACTCGAAAGCAGGGCACAGCACTTAAGCGATCCGTACCTATGGTGCCGCTATTAACTGGCTTCTAGCCAAGTATGCCACCCACGCCGTAATGGCCTCCGCCTGCCACGACATTATTACAATGCGTCAACCCGATCATGAGTCGCCCACAGCCTTTGGGCTCCGCGTTGAGACGCAGTGCGACCGCCTGGACGGTCTCTTCCACGCCCAGGATGTGAAGGATGTATTCATCAATGGCTTCTCCGAGATTCTCCAATCTCATGTCCGGGTATTGGACGGCCAGTTCCCCAAGCGCACCCTGGCGGACACTATCTCTGCCGCGCAGATGTATTTGGACGGGACGAACAAGCTTCGCCTATCGCTTAAGCTGCCTCGTCTTTAGACGACTGAGGTGGCATACGCCTGGCCCAAACCAACCCGGCACACCAATGTCGACCGCCCCTTCCCGGTTACCCAACCACGGGCCCGGTCCCGTTCCCCTCCTCCGAAGAAGTCGACTCATGCGAGGACCGACATTTGTCACAACTGTAACAAGCCTGGTAACTTCGCTGCGCAATGCGCTGAGCCGTACCGGCCACGCGAACGCCGCATCCCTGTTATTGCCGTGATCTCCGAAACGGAGGATACCAAACCAACCGCTGAAAGCGATAGCAACGAGTCCACCGACTCGAAAAACGAATGAGCCGGGTGCCCCTTGGCGGGTTGCCCGGCGCATCATCACCAACTGGTGAAAGACGCAAAGTCACAAGGATACTAAGCCCGGCACATAGGCACTATGAGATCGCGGCCACTACTGGCCGTTTCCAACGGGCAATGCACAGCTGTCTCCCTGTCTTGGACACTGGGGCCGCCATTAACTTGGTTCGACCTAATGTCTTACCTGCCAACTGGCAGAGTTATTCTGAAAAGCTCGAGCGCACACCCCGCATCAAATATGCAAACAACAACAGCCTCGTAGCAAATTATGCTATACATCTGTACATAGATTTTGGATGCGCCAAGGTCTTTGACCGATTCTTTGTCGCCAAACACTTATCGGTGCCATGTATCCTCGGTACCGAGTTCATGGATAACCATGTCGAGGCCGTCTTCACACGCTTGAAGAAGGTTGTGTGGCAAGACCACGTCGGTGATGTCACCAGGAACCTAAGGCGAGCGCCTATCCTCGCCACGCTACTTGCCAATAAGTGGGAACGGTCGTGGGAAGACCAACCTGCGAAGGTAAGGGCATGTCGCCAGGTTCGCGTCAAATGAAGAATGGAGGAATGGGTTATGGCGACCTGTGCCACCCCTGGCCTCGTCACCTTCTCGCCCAACATCCGCCTATGTCGGCACAAGTCAGTGGCAGTCGCCCGTGGCGCTGCACTGGCCAAGGCCGATGAACCATTTTTGGTTAAGGTCTGTAACTTCGGGCCGGACCAGGCCATAGTTCATCAGAACAGCATCCTCAGGTTCGCCGAACTATTCCAAGGGCCCATGTTGGCCGCCATAAAAGAGGAAGAGGCAACTCAAGACACACCAACCGGTGAGGATACATCGTGGGCCGACGACCCTGTCGAGGATGTGGACCTTAGTGAAGCACCGGAGCATTTGCACAAGCATATCCGGGAGATGCTACGCACGCATTCCGCGATGTGGGACGGTACCCTCGGAAAGTTACACGCCACTGAGCATGCCATTGTAACCCCAGCGGATGCCGTCCCTATTCGGGCACAGCCGTATCGCACGGGCCCATTCAAGCGGCAGTTTATTGCTGATCAAGTCAACAAGATGTTGAAGCGCAATGTCATAGAACCTAGCCACAGTGCATGGGCATGTCCCGTCGTCATCGTACCAAAGAGGAATGGCAAGGCCCGTTTCTGCGTCGATTACCGACGACTTAACAACATCACCCAGAAGGGTACCTATCCCCTTCCCCGAATGGAGGATTTTCTGGATTCCTTAGGAGATGCGAAGGTCTTCATTTCGCTAGACTGTACGGCCGCCTACGGGCAAGTGCCCATAAGCCTGGCTGAAAGAGAGACGACTGCGTTTACAACGCATGCGGGTATTTACCATTGGCTTCTCATTCGGACTGACCAACGCCCCCGCTACTTTTCAGCGTGCCCTCGACATTATATTGTCTGGCCTCAGTTGGCAGCTTTGCCTCGTCTACATAGATGATGTCATCATCTTCTCTGCATCTGCAGAGAAACACGTCAAGGACGTTGATGTGGTCCTAACGCGGTTGCGTGAAGCCGGTGTCACTCTCAATCTTGAGAAATGCACCTGGTTGTCCGACGAAGTCGAGTATCTTGGACATATTGTCCGACAGGGTCAACTCCATGCTTATCATACGAACTTCGACGCGTTGAAGCACGCTTCTTTCCCCACCACCAAGACCCAAGCTTAAAAGCGTCTTGCGGATGTGTAATGTCTATCGAAGATTCTTCAAAGACTTTGCTAAACGAGCAAAGCCGCTCAACGCAATGACCCGCGCGGAGGTCCCCCCGGACTTACCAAAGCCAACAGACGCAGCCCTCGCGGCCTTTGACGACGTACGGCAAGCGCTTCTTGCACCTCCAAATTTGGCCCTGTCAAAGACCAAAGGCCAAATGATTGTCGATGGCGACGCCTGCGCCGATCAACTCGGATGCACCTTGCTACAAGGGCAACCTGAAGGTTCTAGATTACCGGTTGGCTATTGGAGCCGTGGACTCAGCCCAGCTGAGAAGAATTATTTCACAACGGAACGCTAATGCCTGGGCGTTCTGTGGAGCGTACTCAAGATCAGACTCTTCCTCGACGGCCATCGCTTCCTACTAAGGACCGACCATCAAGCCCTCAGCTGGATTTATAGAACCACTGACTCAAGTGGTCGGTTGATGCGATGGCGCCTACGGCTGTCCGAATATACCTTCGACATGCATTACAAACTCAATGCATCGCACCACGCCCCAGACTTCTTGTCCCGAACGGACAATGAAGCCGCCATCGAAGATATCAACGATGATATCCCATGCCTTGCATTGGCCGAGACGGCCAACGGCTTGCTGACGGGGAGGTACACGGGTACCGACATGCCGGCCCCCGTCGAATACGACGATATCGTGGAAGCCCAACAAACCGACGCGTTTT
>Ga0209093_1001153_pt1 | contig 14931 bp, 16 predicted proteins | sample SidtaG_4_FD_187450 | JGI IMG/M metagenome (GOLD analysis project Ga0209093, IMG submission 187450) | Marine algal microbial communities from Sidmouth, United Kingdom - Sidmouth_Male1 metaG (SPAdes) (version 2) | ecosystem: Host-associated > Algae > Red algae > Unclassified | place: Sidmouth...
CGCCGAAAATCTGGCGCGTCCCGCAATCCATTTCTTTGTTCATGTAGCCCATGTGCGGAACCCGATTGCCGGCGGAATGTGCCGAAAATCTGGCGAGTGCTGCAATCGATTTCTTCGTCAATGTAGCTCATGTGCGGAACCCGATTGAGCGGCGAATCTATATGGAATTGATCCGGGCCGCTCCCGCGTGTCCTTAGAACGTTTGGAGGTGCAATGCCCTTAAAATCTGGGGCGCCCCGCGAATGTACTTCGAAGGCCCCGTGCGGCATCGTGATTGGGCAGTTCCGAAACGCGAATAACGGACACACATGTGGACCACCATCAGCTTTATATAAAGGGATAGTCGGTACCCGCGGGCCCCAGGCGCCCGCATTGTTTCGTCGAATTTTGTTTGGCAAGTTCAAACCCCAGATTTCACATGCCCCACAGACGCGTTTCTTTGAAATGGCCGGACGACTACGGAACCCAGCTCAATCGATAGCTTGCAAATATTTACCCATTCCCCCGCCCTTCCCCCGTTTGCGCTTCTCAGATTTGTCCGTAGGGCAGCCGTTCCGGAGATACAGGGCGTCGAAAAAAGAGAAAAAGTGCCTTCAGGCTGTCAAATTCGAATACTTTTCCAGAGAGAGGCTAAGTTGTTCTCTGTTCAGAGGAAGTACTGCCACACAAAAAACCTTTCTTCAGAAGCAGTTGAGGAGTCCTCCTTCATATGCCCCACAGACGCGTTTTCATACAGTTTTTTAAAAAAAGCGAGAAATGCACCCCCACAGTAGTTGCACCCTGCGCCTACGCGCTATGTACCCACCGAGCCCGTGACAGGCAGTCATGCCAACGCCCTCGCGCTGCGCTGCTCGCCGGAGCGTTTCGGTGAAACCACAGGCACGCACTAAACATGGAAGCCGTCACGCGGCGCTTCGCGCCGCAGAAGTCTACAAATCCCATGGCTATGCAGATTTCAACAAACTCGACGCCCAGATCGGCGACTTGTCCAGAGGGAGATTAGTTTGTTCTCTGCTCTGAGGAACTACTACGCCACGGATGCAACCTTTTTGGACTTGTGATGCGGCTGTGGTAAGGTGTCAGAAACACTGTTGTTGCGTCGACGGATCGGCGGCCCGCCTCGTATCCAGGGTCTATACGTGCAATATGGGCGCTGTTTGGTCGGAAGCGCATCCCCACACATCAGCCCACAACGTCCCTTCCGGCATGTTTACTGAAGGCAGCGAAAAAAAAACGGTGAGCCAATGGCCGACCGTCCTGCCGACGCCCTCGCGCTGTGCTGCTCGCCGAAGCGAAGCACTGCGGCCACATTAATATGTAGGACCCACTTCGGCTCAGAGAGCTCACCATAGCAGGATGCACATTGTCATTTCGCCTATGTGGTTGCCGCGCGTGTGGCTGATGGAAGTGTCGACGCCCTCGCGCTGCGCTGCTCGCCGAAGCGTACCACGGGGGCCACATGCGAGCGCTGAAACTTTCAGACCTGACACCGCGCCTCGAGCCCGAGAACCAATTTGGATAGCAGAAATGCAGGCATTCGTTTTTGACGCCCTCCCGATGCGCCGCTCCGCGATCTGATGGGATTTGATCCGGACATGCAAGCAGGTCCTTAGAATGTTTGCAGGCGGACTGCGCCGAAAATCTGGGGCGTCCTGCAATCGATTTCTTTGTCAATGTAGCCCATGTGCGCAACCCGATTGAGCGGAGAATCTGTATGGAATTGATCCGGGCCGCTCCCGCGTGTCCTTAGAACGTTTGGAGGTGTAATGCCCTTAAAATCTGGGCCGCCCCGCGAATGTATTTCAGAGGCCCCATGCGGCGTCGCGATTGGGCAGTTCCGAAACGCGAATAACAGACACACATGTGGCCCACCATCAGCTTTATATAAAGGGACTATGGTTGTTTTCTGAAAAATGGCCAGCCGGCGGGGGTCATGGTTTGACCAAACCATGGAGTGACGTCACCACCCTGCTCCTCAGGGGGTCAAAATCGGCGGTGACGCGTGCGTGCGGGAAACCAGCACCTCTGTCTTGAGTGCCTCTGGCGGCGTGCGCCAGGAGCATGGCGACGAGTTCATGGCCCAGTCCCACAGGACGGGCACTTCGATGGCCCTTGGGCAAACCATGCCGGCCCCCCGCGCGACGTTCTGAATTGGGTGGGCAAACTGATGCCTCTGAGATTTGCGGGGGGCATGGTTTCTAATCGGACCCCCGCACACGGAAGCCCTGAGGGGGTATAGTTCTTAGTGGGACGCGGCCGGGCCCGCCAGAGCTGAAATGGGGGGGCAAACTAACACCAAACTAACACCCCCGCATGGTGGCTGTCAGGCGGCTGTGAGCTCCGATGTGCACGTCAATGCGTCCCATTGGTCGGCTCAACGCCGGATCTTTGTCTGGCTCCCGGGCACGATGAACTTGTCATTACTGGGCCAATATGGATTGCTGAGCGGAATCACTTGTGCCTCGTCTCGATCGCTGTCCGGGCCAGAAGGAAACTCCGTGTGCCCGAGCCTTTCGCCATTGCCGCCGCATCGGGGCGGAGCAAAATGCCGGGAGCCCGAGGCGTGTGCCGGCTCCACGGGCTCGTGCGGCCGCACCTTTCACTCCACGGCCGCACCTTTCGCCCCGGGTAGTCGACTGCGACCCCTGCCGACCCTTGGGAGCTCGGCAAACCGCGCAACCCGTTTTGCTTCCGGCCGCCGCGCAGTGTCTGCGCTCGTCTTGACCAACACTGGCGATCATGTTACCATGTCCAGCTGGTGCCTGCTCTCCGTGCCCTTTGCGTTTGCTTCGCAAGTAGCGCTCCGTCGCCCACTGCGTCTTGTTCCCCGCCTTCTCTCCGGTCCCTGCGGGGCGGCTGCGTGGCCTGCCCCTCTTCTCCCGGGGTCTGGTGTGCCCTCTCTTCGCTTTCGAGCTCGGGGAGGCAGGCGTGCGTCCCCACTTTTGCTGGCCGCTGCCACGTCCACCCTTTTGTCCCCTTCGGCGCATGCTGTCATCTACCTGTCGCTGTTGTGCCGCCACTTCTCTTCGTCGTTTCGCTGGCGCTGCGTGGCGTCTGCAAGGCAGCAGCCTCGTTGACAGTTTTGATAGCCAAGCGGTGCACGTGTGTGCGGGCCGGGGCTCGACAGCCACGGCGACGACCAACTCCATCCAGGTGGGTACGTGCGCGGCCAGAGACACACACCAACATGTTTTCGGAGGAGGCGCGACAACACGTCCTCGGGTTGCTGGACGAGGGGTACCCGGCCGAGGACGTGGCGGACATCATAGGATGCTCCACCCGGTCGATGCGGCGGTGGGTGAAGCACTTCAACGAGAATGGCACCGTGTGGCGGGACCCTCGCTTACACAACATGCATGACGACGGCGCCATCCGGAACACCGACCTCACCCGTGCCATCCTTACGCTTGTCGAAAGCGAGCCGGCGGCTTTCCTCAGCAACCACGTGGACTTACTCGTTACGCTCAGCGTGGACTACCCCGAGAGCGGCCATCGTTACGTCAGCGCGGCCACTGTCTACCGCGTCTTGAGGTATCACTCGTACTCTCGGAAGCGCATCGAGCGCCTGTTCGCGGAGCGCTCCATCGAGGCGCAGCGCACCTTTGCGCACCTCTTCAACGAGATCCCGTTGCGCTGCGTCATCTCGGTGGATGAGACGCACACGGCGGGCTCGGAAATGTACGAGCGCTACGGCCGCTCCATTCGCAACGTGCCGTGTGTGCTGTACGACCGTGATCCGCGTACGGTCGCGCGGACAAGCACCATGATGGCGGTGACGCTGACGCACGGCGTGCTTTGGGCGCAGACGGTCATCGTCGGGAGCGCGCAGACGGCGGACGATTGGCGGCTGTTCTTGCAGTGCCTCCACGCGCAAATGAACACGTTCATCCCCGGTCTTCCATGGGAGATGCAGCCAGACGCTTGCGTCGTGTTGTACGACAACGCCGCCATCCACGACGAGACGGGTGACGCGTACATGCAAGCCAACGGGATGCACTACGTGCGCCTGCCCCCGTACTCACCCAGCCTGCAGCCAATAGAAGGTGTATTCAGTGAACTGAAGCAGCACGTGCGCGCGCTCGTATACGAGGATGGACGCTACCTGGACAAGCCAATGCACTTGATGGCCGCTGCCACTGCTCTGATTACTACCGCCCAGGTCGCTGGGCAATTCTCGCGTGTCTCCCACAACTTAGCCGCTCTGCTCGCATGACCACCCCCGCCGTGTAGATGTATTCCCGCTTTGCTTGGCCCGTCGCCCCTTCTTCATAAAACACGTGTCGGACCCCATTCATGCTACCACTCCCTCAGAACGGCTTTGCCGTCAGCGCCAGCAGCGCATAGGGGGACCTGCTCGGAAAGGGAGGGTGACAGAACCGCAATAAGACTGAGCCAGCACCAGCCGCTCAAACCGTCTCCAAAGGCCTCCTTTTCTTTTATCGCATGCCTCGACCTGCCATTTCTATCATCATCTCGCCCACATGGCCACTTGCCTGGCTCTCCCGGCACGACTACCAACGTGTCCAGCTGCTACCCAACCTTACACGTCCCATGAACTACACAGCTGCCGCAACCGATCCCATCCGCATCATTTCCGGGTCGCATGGAGCCCGGGAGGCCGCCACTGCCCTGGCCGCTGCATCACTTGCAACCAGCGCCGCGGCTGCGTCCGTTGCCTTTGCCACCATCACCTCTATGTCTGCAGACACGACTGCCTCGGCTGCGGCCCTGGCTCTGGAGACCAGCGTGGCCACGGAGGCGTCCGAAGCAGGCGCCGCAACAGAGTTGCCACCTGCGGCGGCCTCAGCGGCAGCAGCCGCCGCGCTCGCGCGCTCTGCGACTTCCCTGCGAAACATTGCTCTGGCGAGCACCTGCGAAAGCTCTGGCCCAAGACAGGGCGACTCCCGCGAAGACTGCAGTGTTCCACTGTCCTCTGGGCGAGTGGGGGTGCCACCGCGCAAGCGACGTCGCTTGCTCCGCAAGGCAGCGGCCACAGCATCCGACCCGTCCGCTACATGCGGGAGCCGCACCACCAGGCGAGGTATACCGACACCTTCGCCGTCCCAAAACGTGAGGTCCATGCCACCGTCGTGCATGTAAGCCCAGTTGCGCTTGTGACCTTGACGGCGAGAGGCAATGCTGAGCACCTTGGAGATGGCCAGTAGGCAGCCTTGCCCCTTTCTTTGGGGCGAGCGAGGGGGGCGATGGCGCGTGCATTCGAGCGTCATCCCAGAGGGACAGCGGCGATCATGCGTCGGCGATGAGCGCAGAGCTGACCCGCCGATAGGGGGTGGGGAAGTGGGAAAAGTGGAGGCAGCCACTCACGTCTTCTGTGCCTCGCCAGCATGCGACCCGTGCAAGACAAGTGACGCCAATGCGCGAGGAAGGAGGCCGCGCAGGCATTCAACGGACAGCCTATCTCATGGACTGCCATTTCATTGGCCAGCTCCGAATTCCCACCACCGTGCGTCGGTGCCAGGCCTCCTTCGTTATTGAGCTTGTGTCAGCCAAGAGGTAGCCTGTATGGAACGAGCAGTCTTCGTCTGTCACTGAAGTCCACTTCGGTCGTGTCAATGAACTGCACTTGTGAGATCGCCAAACCCTGCCAGTGTGCTTTTGGAAGACGGGGGCTACCGGTACATTGAATTCATTTAGACGTTTCAGTGCGCTTCTTCCTCATCTGTCCGTTCCTATCCTAATATTGGCACCATCATCCGGCCAGTCGGCGGAAAACATCTGCAACATCACCGAAGATCTCTCGTCTGGGTGCTCTGCGTGAGTTGAACCAAATCATTCGGCTCGACAGCCGATCGGAGCTGTCACCCGCCGTCCGCCGCACCGATTGCTCTGGTGCGCTGCCGACGACGGCCGCTGCCGTTGTCGATGTCCTCGATATGCCGCTGGCGTCTGCGAGGCGCCACCGACGAGCCCGATCGGAAGAACTGTCTGATGCGCCTTCCTGAGCACGACTGTTGTCGACCTCTCTTCATCATTTGCGATCGTCGCTGCCGTGTCTCGTCGTCGTGTGTTATCAGTCACAAGCCATTTGGTGTCATGATACTCCCCACTGTGATGCATCACGTGCTGTGCTTTTTGTCTCCGTGGGCGCTTCGCTGGTGGCTTGAAGTGGCCTCGTGTACATCAACACGCGCGTTTTTGTCATTCACAATGGGCTACTATCTTGCGGTTTCCCCCGACTCGTGCTCATCTGGCTTCTACTGACGTGCGTCGCGAGACTTTTGGAGTGTCCTTTGTTTCACTCTTACTCCTCTATTCACGCGTCCTTGCAGATGCCAGAGCTGCAACCAACGGCCAAATCGGCCGTCCAAGTCAAGAGGGGCGCGGAGCCGGCAGTTGACTCGGAAAGAGGCAGCGCCTCGTCGGCTACCGTCTTGGACACGCCTGGAAATATAAACAAGGGGAGCGTAAAGGCCACGGCGAACTGGGCCATCCCAGCACCCTCGCCCGTTGGCCGGTGACGGACACGGGGCGGGGCGACGCGACGACGGGGGGGGGAGGGATCGTTGAGACAGAGGTTTTGGCGTGCCGATGCGGCGGCAACGGCCTTGCCCGCACCTGTGAGTGTTGTCCACTGCGTTCTCTGTGGTCCTTGTTGCATGTGCACGTATCGACTCGTGTGGGAGAGTGAAAATGCTGTTTAGTTAAAAGGGGGGGGTGCGGGGGGCGCGGGGGGCGGATGTGGAAGATGCACAGCACAACTCAAAACTTCCCGTGCTCCTCCGAAACCTGCGACCAGTGCCAGCTCGATATCCTTCACTGCTAAGGTAGTTTTCTGAGCCTCTTGGCTCTGACCGGCGGCCCACAAACTCGAGGGGAGCGACACTCCCACCAGCTCTTGGAGCAAGACGCGATGAGACGCATTGCTGGAGACTCCACCAGCGTGTACACCGCAGCCATCGGCGCCACAGTGAAATGATACGCGAGAGCAACGAAAGTGTACGGGTCGCCTGTCCTGGCCTCTCGGGATTCCCCAAAGGCGGGCAGTGCCGCAACAAGGTGGCGCCGCTCATTCAACCTCGGCATGCACGCCACGAACGGCACCCAATTTGTCGTCAGACATATGACTTTGTGCTGTACACTGGTTGTTGTCCCTAGCGAGACAGGTGTCTGACCGTGCCCAGTGCTCGGCTCTCACCCTCGGTAGCATCGCGTCTGCTGTTCACAGACGTCTGATATTCCACCTCGTATCAAGACTACCGCCGCTCAAACACCTCATTGGTTCCCCCCCCTGCCGACGTAGAGCCACTCATGGCCTTTACTCGTTGTGGAGACCTCCCTCCGACCGAGCACATGGGCATCTGGAAAACTTCAGGACGATAAGGGGAGTGGAGAGACCCGATCCGCACGAGGTACTCGAAGACATCTGGCTGCTCGAAGAAATCCCTTCTGATTAAACAAAGACATCAAAGGAAGGGACCAGAAGCGGGCACAGCCCCATTCAGAACAAGATATGAGCACCTACTTCCCCAAGAGATGCACGAAGTGAAGCAACTCGGAGACAGAAGCCGCCGTCATGAGAGGGCAAACAAAGTCACTCGGGGTCAATCCTGGAGTGTTGACCTTAGGCACAGCGCGCCCGTCCCTGTTCAGCCGCCAGCGGCAAGTCGACAGTTGTAGCGCAGCCGCCGTGTGCCCGACTGAGTGACACACGTTGCAACGTCTGAGGTGCTCACAGTTTGCGTTGAGGCATGGCCGGGGCTCGTGAAAAGGATGATCTTCAGGAAGGGTGGCTCGGCATTCTGTGTTGTTGAGCGGACAGCAGCGGGCTGTGTGCCCTGAGACACCCTCCTCTCGGGCTTCGTAGTGGCAAATAGCACACTTCATTCCGGCACGCACCCTGGATGCTCCAAATAGAGGCACGAGGGTCACAATCACAGCGGTGGCGACAACGTACAGCGAAAAGCACCGCAATCGGTATCGAGAGACAACAAGAGCCCGTAGGAATGACAGGTCGCGTGTCAGCAAACAGTTTCGAGCGGCATAGCGGTGAATATAATCCAAGCAATAGGAGCTCGCCCGCGCCGCCATGACCACAAGTCGCAGTCCCTATGGATGTGATGACGTACAACGGCGCGCGTTGGATTGCAGGGGGCCGAAGGATAGGTAGCCCGCAGTGGAGGCGGCGCCGGTACAAGGAACCGGCGGTAACGGGGTGCTCGATGGCGGTGGGCTGCGCGACGCTGATGGTGTGGCGTAACCCGTACATGAGGTGGCCGGTGACGGGGCACAACAGTTGAGAGGCATGACGTGAATTCGTGCGGCACTGCGACAGTGTCTGTTCGATCCAATCTCGAGACTGAGTGCTGGAGGGCCGGATGCGCCGCAGATCCTACCGGAGATCACAGAGGCACCTGCAGAATGCCCTCTTTTCGACAACAAATTGTGACGATGACCGATTCATCTCTACCCAAGCACCTTGGGAATCTCGAATATCCATTCAGGGCAGAATTCTCCTTGCTGAGGACAAATAGGAGGCATGTAGCCTCCCGCGTCGGCCCTTCTTGCGTGATCTAGTGGATTTCAGTGAGGACTTGTCCTCTGATGGGACGACTAATCGTCCGGTATCCTGATACCAGAGCAGATTCAAGCATCGGTTGCAGGAGTGAATGAGAACTTGATGGAAGAGGGGCTTCTTTTGTGCGAATACTCAATGGTCGCTTGACGGAGCATGTGAAGACATGTCATTGGCCAACACTGAACTGTAAGATTCTGCTAATGAAGACTGGGGCACGAAGTGGAGTCTCATGATCAACGGTTTCACTGGGGCGTCCTGGGCCGAAGTTGCAGAGGCTCGAGCACTGGTCGAGTTCTTGACGCAGGCTCTCCTGCCGCCACCGACGCCATAGCGGCTGTCGCGGCCCTTTCCTTCGGCACGCGAGCATGTCAGCGACACGGTCTGCAGGGCACCGCCTCGCTGGAGACAGCAGCCGGGGCGATCGTCCCGACTGGGTGCCGCCACTGGTCATGACTCTGGCGTGCGCATTTTGAAGGGACGCCACGGGGGAGTCGGGGGCCGGCGTGCTGTCATCGGTGCCGTGATACTAGTAATAAGCAGGAGAGCAGCCACCCCTGTGCCTGTCACCTCAAAGAAATAACTATGCTGCAATGCCCGCCGGCGCTCACTCCGCGGACCCACTCGCGTTGTTTCCCGCGTCCGCTTCACGCCGTCCACCCTTGAGAGTATGCCTGTCCCTAATGGCATCCGCATGGTCTTCAAGGGCGGGAATGACAGGAACCGGGGCCGGTCGAGGCCAACCGACAGTGGCCGGGCCGCCGCTGCCGCTCCCAGATGTGAGAGGGCGTGGCCTTTTGCCCATGGCAGTGGGAGGCTCGTGGGCGCGCTCCGACAGGACCACCGTCGTGTTGAGGTATCTCATTGGCACCGTCGGCAAGGAGCGGCGAACCACCCCACTGACAAGTGGGTGGCATCGTCGCATGTTTCGCAACAACAGGATGCGCGTACGGGGAGGGAGGGGGGCCGCCATTGCACGCCCGTCCGCTGCCGTTGCTGCGGCTCGAGGGCCACAGCTGCCAACAGGTGCCGGTCTGGTGCTCCCATCACGCTCGCCGCCCCCCGGCCGTCCGCAATCGGCTCCGGGGACGGCTTGCCCGACAAGAATCTCCAGCACAGTGCGGCGAACTTGGCGCGGCACTTCCGGGGGGACGAGCCGCTCTCCTGGGTGGAGGACGCGGCTCAGCGGCGCTCTTCCAACGACAGTCACCAACGAGCTGTCGGGCACATCGGACGCCACGCCCCACGCGCGACAAAAGATTGTCTCGGTCTCGTTTCGGCGGATGCCCGTGATGTTAAAGTTCGGGCGGTCCGTCCCAAGCCCGGGATCGCCGTGAAGAGCGGCGGCGACTGCCGCTGCGCGGTTGCTCAAGAACAGCGACAGAGTCGCGGCGGCCTCCATTTTGTCCACGTACACCGCATCTTGGGCATGTTGGACGTGGGCGGGGCAGAACGCAGTGTGGCTGTTGTGAAGCCGCAAGCATGGCCCGACGCCCTTTTCATGGGCCCCAAGAGAAGGGGGAGGGAACCCATAAAGGCAGATGAAGTGGTGGACGCTCGTGCAAGTTGGCACGTAGCAGCCGACTGTGGCTCCCTTGTCGCCACACACAGTGCAGACGAGCCGACGGCTGCGGTAGTACGCGGCGGCGACGTTACTCAGCTGGTCGGTCTCGGGGTCTTTAAACACCTCCGGTGCCCACGACGCGCAAATATCGTGAATATGAATCACCTTGGCCCGGTTTCCGAAGCGGAAGGGGCCCAGCAAAGGGGACGGCAGCATCCCGCCGTTGCGGTTCACAGTCGGGCAGAAGTCGCAGACCACCTCCACGGTCTTGTTGCCGACCGTCGTTCGCCGCCGAGCCGGCGGCTTGCTCACGCGGCCACTGCCACCGGCCCCCGAGAAGCCGCTCTTGTCGTCCCCCTTGAAGCTGCCTCCCCCCGCCGTCCGGCCCCTGCCCGAGCTGCCGCCCTCGGCGGGTCCCTTCGGCATACCACCCTTATCCGAGGCAGGCGCACCCGAGCACCCTCCACCCAATCCACCATCATCCGTGCCGCCGTCATCCGATCCACGGGTGGGAGGCGCTCCTGTCTCCCGGCACCCAGCGGCCAGGTCGCCGCCGGCCAAGCCGACACTGGTCGAATCACCGCCGTGCAGCCGAGAGCCCGCCGGCTCCCCGCCGTCGCCACGGCGGTCGCTGCTCCCGACTGGACCTTTGCCCTTCCCCTTGTACGCCGGGGCACGATCTTTGTCTTGACAAAGCTTATCTTTTGGCTTCATCCGCGCCCATCGCGCCCGTGTCCGGCGAAGCCGCTGCCTCGAGGCTCGAGTTGATGGATACTCAGGCGCCTGCCGAGGAAGAGGCGGGCTGTGCGCATCTCCTTCCGAGCCGTCCGCATAACTCGGCGGCAACGAAGGAGAAGAGGAATACGGGGCACGCGGGGATGGCACAATAAGATCTTCATGGATGATCGGAAGCAATGGGGGCAGCGACGCAGACCGATCGTCCGCTTCGGCGGTTGCGTCGGCCACGGGGACGCCTGCTATAGGTGGTGTGGTAGGAGGGGTGATCAGCGAGATGCACTCAATGGGTGAGGTCGGGTGAGGGGGCGTGGGGGGGGGCACGCCCGCGGGACGCGGAGGAGGCGGGGAGCTCATGGCAGGGCCACCGCCGGAGCAACTTTGGACGTGCGGAGCCACAACAACAGCGAGCGCTCAGGGAAGATGTCCCCAGGTGCTCACGTGCAACTCCAAGTCGACTTGGGATGCCTTCGGCGTTCTGAGCGAAGCCCTGGACACATTCGAGGTCCAATGACCTTCTGAATTGTCACCGATACTACCTGCACCGTTGCCAGCTCGGGGCAGCCGGACACCAGCCGTTGAAGAGGACGGGCTCGGTGGGAAGCGTACTGCACTGCTCTCCGTCACATGCAAGTGAGCAGGCAGCGATCGGCTGGAATAGCTCTCCGGGCAGAGAAAACATGCGGCTTCCGGTAGACGCGAGTGGGAAAAGGCCGGCGGGCCGCGCTCTCCCATGCCGTGGGGCACCACCCGCTTCAAAATCCACCGGTCCATGTCAAACGTGGCGCGCCGTGTGGCCCAGATGGATGCGCACGACCCTCCCAACAACCTCTTCTCACATTTCCCGGCGTGGGTTTCCTCCAGCCAGTGTCCACCGCAAAAGAGGTCGTCCTATCATCACCGTCTGCCAGAGCCACATGCCGTGAGTCTCCACGGTGGGAGGCTGCACGGATGCCCGTTCGTCTGAAAAAAACCCTGGGTCGTCCCCAGGTCCAGGTCAGGCAGGCGAGGTCCGTATCTTTTTCTACAGTAGGAGCGGGCCTCGTGCTTGAGCCATCGGACGCGAGTGCACGCCACAAAAAACGTCGCGGGCCTTGCCCGTGGCACGATCCGGTGCGCACGGAGGCGCTCCAGCCGAGGGGGTTGCCTCACGCGGCTGCTTCCGTACGTGTCTGGCAGCCCTGGAACTCCTCTGGACGCCCTGGTTCAGGTGTACATTGAGGGTGTTGAGGGCAAAGGCTCCTCTGGCCTGTCTTGGAACATCAGCTGGTGATGAGGGGACCCGGTCCGGTTCCCGCAACGAATGCGAGAGTTCCGCGAAAGCAACCTCCCAGCCCGTCAGGTAGCGGCGGCGGCAACATGGCCCGATCGGTTCTCCAGTGCCAGTGAGAAACAGAACCATCCATCATAATACCCGATCAGATTTGCTAATCAGAGCCCGCGCGATCCGAGCTTCATGGCGGGTGGAAGACGCTCAAGAGTGCTGGAGAGGCCTGACGTCGCAGTTGACCAATCGAGACTCAACAATTTTGTTGCTCTTCCCTGGGTCTCGTTCGTTGAGATGGGTCGGCCTTTTGGTTCATATATCTGATTTGGTTGGGGTCTGTCATCTCCCCACCAGAGCGGTTCGTGGCGGCTGTCGCGCCACTCCCCTCTGCTTGATGCTTTCTGGTGCCGCATGCGCTTGCTTTGTTTTGCGGCCAAGTCCTCGATTGACTTTGTCACAGCGCTTCAATACTCGAGAACATGGCTACAAGCGAACTCAGACGAGGTTGTCTAGACCGGAGAGCACCAAAGCAGAAGCATCTCGCAATGCACCAGAATACGCGCCCTAAGGTGTGCTCGGCGCCACCAGAGGCACGCCCATACCAGCTGAAAGCGGCGCTGCAGATGCCACCGACGAAGCAGCAGCAGCTGCCGCGGCCACGGCGGCCGGCACCCCTACACCAGACGACGTCGCCGCTGCGGCCGCCTCTTTCTCGACCACCTGCTGCACGGCGTGCGCCATGCTCGGTAGTGTCGCCGAGCGCAGCGCTTTCGGCATCGCCGAGCATAGCCACTCGGCCACCTGTGCGGAGCACATGGTGCCGGATGTGAGCATGTAGCCGCGCACCTGCGCTTTGACCGCGCCCTCGACGATAATTCCGGCGAGCTCCTTATCCACATCCTCCAGCGCACACTGGTACAGCTGCACGGAGACAGCGTGGGCTATGAGGACCGGCGTCATGCCGCCAAAGCGTGGAGAGAAGAAGACGGGTAGCGAGACCTCAAACCGCTTGCGCGTGGCGAGCGGCCATCCGCGGTCGCTGCTCGTGGGAGCCTCGCCATCCACATCGATGGCAGCATCGACGTTTTGGACGATGCCCTTGACATTGCCACTGCGGTTGCGGCGGTTCGAGGCGCCGCCGAGATTGTCCCGTTTCCCGGGGGGCGACCGACGCTGCCCCTTGGCCACAGCCGCTGCGTAGCGGTCAGTCCTGGACTGCTTCCCTGCTCTGTGGACGCGCAGTGCCTTGTGCGGGCTGCCGCTGCCACCACCTGTGTCGCCCCGACCCGGACCGCGTCTACCGCGCACCTTCTTCTCCATGATGTCCTCGTCCTCTGACACGTCCAAGACGCCACTCGGACCAGTAGCGCCCTTGCGGCGCGCGTCCACGCTCTCGTCCATAGACTCGTCTTGGTCGTCCTCTTCCTGCTCGCCGTCTGTGGGGGCGGGGGTGGCGTCGTCCAAACTGCTTTCGGCGGCGGATGCGGCGAGGCGGCCGGCGGTGACGGCGCCGAGGTGCGCGTTCTTGTAGAGCGCTTTGAAGGACGCTTTGTTCTTGGGATGCAGGAGCGCGGCGTCGCTGTTCATGTCCTCCATCATTCGCACGGTCTCGTCAACGCCGAGGCGCTGAGCGTTGGAGTTCCCGCGCATGCGAGAGGTCGACACGCGCCGCGCGTGCGCGTCGTGAGCGGCGGCGGTGGAGACACTCTGGGAGTTATCCACCATGCTTCGGATGGATACATCCGTCATCATCGTGCAAACAAAGTCGGCCTTGCACAGAGGCCGTTTGGTCTGCTTGCGCACCAAAGCCCCCTTGTTGTTGAACTTCCAACGGCGGGTGCTCAGCGCCTGCGTCCCGTACAGGTGACCCGGCACGCCACACGTGTTGCAAAGCTGCTTGTGCACGCAGTTGGCGCTGACACACTGCCCGGCCTCAAAAAACGCGTGGCCCTCCGGCAGAGTGCGCCTACACTGCGTCTGCCGTAGCGGGCAGGTGCGGGCGTTGTGCGTCGGCCCGTCCGGAGGGCCGACGTAGTGGCAAATGCTGCATTTCATGGCGTGCGTAGAGCCCGGCTCGAGGCCGCACTTCCTCCACGTAGGGCACGCTCCGGCCACCAAGCAGCCGCCACCGCTCCAGCCGCTGATCCAACCGCTCCACCCACCACGTCATGCGCGACGCAGAGACTGCTCCCAGCTCGAAAAGGGCACCGTAGAGCAGCCGTCGTCACGTCACCGTCACCGTCGCCGACATCGTCCACCCAGCCTACAGTGACGATATGGTCCATTGTCACTCGAGGAAAGACGGGCCCACTGGTATGTTTCTTTGCAGCCGTCCGACTGCTTTGCCCTACTCGCGTGTCCAATGACTGTCCAAAGTGTGGGGCTGCGGTGTGCTTCCCTTCACACAGAGAAAACACCCGAGGAAGCCCCCGAAAGATGGCGGCCGCTGGCCTTTGATCCCTGGAAGCGTGTGCGGGGCTGGCGATAACATCTCGGAACGGGAACATTAAAGACCGTGTCGGCTGAGTGCCGCCAGCCCACAGCATCGGATTGTAATTGGCTGCACGGTTCACTCGTGAGTCAGTGGGCCACAATCTCGGTCTTTCGGGCCTCCATGGTTTGGTCAAACCATGACCCCCGCCGGCTGGCCATTTTTCAGAAAACCACCATAGCCGGTACCAGCGGGCCCCAGGCGCCCGCAATCTGTCGTCGAAGTTTGTTACCCACAGACGCGAGATTTTAAAATGGCCCGACGACTGCGGGAGCCAGCTCAATCGATAGCTTGCAATTATTTGCCCATCGCCCCTCCCTTCCCCCGTTTTCGCTGCTCAG
>Ga0209093_1001156_pt1 | contig 14927 bp, 22 predicted proteins | sample SidtaG_4_FD_187450 | JGI IMG/M metagenome (GOLD analysis project Ga0209093, IMG submission 187450) | Marine algal microbial communities from Sidmouth, United Kingdom - Sidmouth_Male1 metaG (SPAdes) (version 2) | ecosystem: Host-associated > Algae > Red algae > Unclassified | place: Sidmouth...
CCAGGGAAAAGCGCTTTTCTCGTCCAGGAGTGCTTCGTTTGAGGCGCTCAAGACATCCTTGGAGAGCTGATGAGCTGAGGAGTCCAGCGGTGTGACTCAGACCGCGCTGGGCTTCCTTGTTTTTTTTTACAGAAAAGCGTGAACTGCGCCATAGGCGATTCCGGAGGATCCCCAGGAACCCGATTTCATATGTAAACACTGTGGATTTCCCACACAACCCCGATTTGCTAAGAACTGGTGCAAGTGTCAAGAACTGGTGACAGACGGATATGGTGCTTCACGAAGAAGGACCCTCAATGCTGCGGCGACATGTGACCATATGGCTCTATGGGCTGCATTCGATGCGTTTCCAGCCCAGAATCGACTCTCGGCACGGCATGATTCGACCATCCCGAAGGTGCCGCTTGGACCACCAATCAGATGCCGAGAAGTACCCCAGCAGGGCCTTGAAAGCGGCATTTGGATTTGGTATTGCTGTCTTCCCAATTTTGGCCGATGCGGTCGAAGTCAAGACTGGGTCTCGGTCAACTGCCCATTGGCGGATCCATTTTATCCGGCCAAATGGTTGGCTGAGACACAGTTTCGCACAGTTGATCACCCGTCTTGACATCGCCGGTATCGGCCAAAATTGGGAAGGCAGCAATATTTCGCTTCGGTTTGCGGGCCCGACCGTGCATTTTTGTGGGCTCGGGCTCGGTTCTGCAGGCGCTGTTGCGGCCCTCTGGGGGGGGCACCCTCACATTTTTTATCGATCTTTGATTGGCTGATTTCGTTGGTCAGCCAGTTCGACGAGGCGCTGCCGGTTATACCTGTGGGGGGACAGGGGTAGGAACTTACAGCACGATGTAGATTAGGGTGACCGTGCCCAGGCTTCGCCCGGGCGCGGCCGCCCTAATCTACACCGTAGTTCAATTCCTACCCCTGTCCCCCCACGACCGGAATTTCTCGTAAATGGTCCCCCCGGCGGTCCCCCCGGCCATGAACGGTCCCCCCGTAACAGACGCTGCCAAGAATAGCATGGTTTATTATTCCAGGGCGACCGATCGGAACAGTGAGCCCATGGCCCCAAGAACACCGATTTCCCAGCAATTCCTGCACCACTATAGAAAGCAACGGCAGCCTCGAAGGCTCGTACTCTACCCAAAGGTTGCCAGCATTCTGGGGTGCTGCAGACCCACGTCCTCCGCCCCGCGCAGTGGCGGCTTCCCCCGTACAAGTACCTCCCTCTTCCGTCGCGGAGCCCCGCCCATGGCATAGTCGTGGTGGCCATGGCCGCGCCGGATGCGCCTACGGCGTGTGGCTAGGCGGCTGACGGATCCATTGGATGCTGGCCGATGGCGTGGCGCCCTAACTCACTGCTGCTTCAAGTAGACAAGAGCTGCGTCGTCAGTCGACACATTGGCCACCGCCACCCCTCTGACCAGTAGCTTTCACCTGCTCGGCGGTGGCACGGCAGGCTTTTACATCTGCCGGTCGCTCCCATCCCGCCCAGGCTTGGCCGGCGGTCGGCAGGAGCGTCTCTGGTGGTGAGAGGTTTCGATGCTGCCGCTGACCCAATGAGAGTCGAGGGTACTCTGCGACGGGAAGGGGATGGGGTGAGTGGGAGTGGGCGCCGTGGTATTAGTGGTGCTGGCAGCGGCGCGGTCGTGCGCGATCGTATGCTTCGCACATAACCAACACGAGCGGGTTCCGCGCGGCAGCCGTGACCATCACCGCCGCCACCTCCTGCAAAATAGTGCTGGTTGGCAGAAGTGCTTCTACTAGTAGGCGATGTCGGCATTGCCGCTGCTGAGGCCTCGATAGGCGTGGTGTGGCGCGGGTAGGAGTGGTAAATTTGTGGAAGTGCGCGTGCCGGCGGTGGCACAGCCAGAAACAGATGCGCCGACGACTGGAAGGGGGACGCGCGACGTTGCTGTTAACTACCGGATAGGAAGTGGCAGATCCCGAAGCGGAGGCAGAGTCGGCGGGGTTGGGAGACTGCGGTTACGGCTACTGGCAGGCTGGGCTGCAGAGATGCAACGCCCCAGCCTCAACTTTCTCGGCCGTCTCGCCGCCCCTTCCCGTTGCGCGCTGGGATGAGGCGGCTGCCCTCACCCGAGAGCCTCACGGCCGTTGGTGGCAGCACTTCTTCTCCCTTTCCAAACCCCACCCCCCCCCTCCTCCACGCCAACAGCAGCGACAGACCAGCAGAGGTGCCTTTCAGTGGCCGCCGGCGTCCCCGCTTCGGCCGCCGCCGCCACCACGACCGTGGAGCTCCCATCAGCCGTGGCGACGGTGAGGCGCAGCGGGCAGCGGAACAGCAATGGCGGCTGCGACATCCCAGGTCTTTGCGCCGTCAAACGGAGGGTGGATCGCTCGTGCGGCGCTCTGCGGCGGCGGTGGCCGCCGCTCGACGGTCTGGGACCAGTGGTCGGCAGTGGCGGGTATACCAGCGTTGGGAAGCAAAGACGCTGCCGCGCTCATGATGCTGGTGGCGCAGCCGCCGCCGACGATGAGAGGGGGTGGCGGCCCGGCAGTGGCAGGCACGACGGAGATGGAGGCGGCAGCGGTGGCGCTGATGGCGCTGGCGGTCTCGGGCGACGCCATTTCTGGAGGCCTTGTTCTCGAGCAGGAGGCTCGCACACCGCGGGTGTGGTTTTCTCGAGGTGCCCCTGCCGCAGCAGGGAGGAGTGGGGGGCTAATGGCGACCGCGCCGCCCAACCGGTGCAGCTGGTATCTCCGACGCCAGGCCTGTGGCTGCTATGCCGCCACGCCCCATGGTCGCCACCTAGACGAGAGCACTTCGACGCGCCTCTGCGTCACCGCGGTGGCTATCGGCAGCGATGGCACCCAGAGTACCACCTTTCATGCCCAGCTGCCGACGGCGTCACCCGCATGGTGAGGTACAATGGGAGGAAAGGGGGTAGGGACTGCTTCGCCGCGACGGCGGTCGGCGGCGGCAGGCGCTCGTCTGGGGAGCAGAAGGGCACCACCCGACGAACTGGTCGGATTGGTGCTGATCGCGGACGGGCGGGCGTGCGTCGGAGCGCCTGGGCGCCACTATCAAACAAGCAGCGTGTTTCAGAAAGCCACCTGGGCCGCCTCTTCGGCTCCCCCTTCGGCTGCCATGATGGATTCCATCTTTTCAGACGCTTTCCTTGTGAGGTCCACGGGCCTGGTCCGCGGTACGAGCGCTGGGGGGGTGGGGGCACTTCTGCAGATGGCCCACTCCTGGAAGTGGCGTCAAGCGGCTCGGCTGACGTATTTGATCTACCGCCGCTGCTTTTTGCTCATATAGACGCAGTGCGGATGTTTCGGGGAAGGGGGTGTTGGGCGGCGGGGGCGTGCACCATGGTGATGGATCGGGTGGGGGAGCCCCTGGCCCGAGCGGGTCCCGGGGCGGTCTCAGGCAGCGGTGGCGGCTGTGTGGTTGGAGGGGGAGACGTGCCGAGTCTAGCGGAGTGGATGCCCATCCTGTGGAAAGCTTAGGTTTTGGCACACCCGCACGGGGTGGTTTGTGTCACTGATGATCTTAGTGAATAACGTTTTTAGTTCTGTCCAGCCGAGGAACTCGGCAGTACTAGACAAGATGTCCCACATCATAATGTTGTGTGTAGTAAATTCGACAGTGTGCGAAGTCAAGATGGTCCGACTATGGCTTGGGGCGTCGGCGCCGGAGCGGCGTCCGCGCCAACCGCTGTGGCACGTAGGAGGGCAGGGCGGCGGCGGCGGCGGCAACCAAGGTGGAGACACGCATCCTCCCCCCCACCCATGGCAGCCGCCCGCCGGCGGGCGGGCGCGCATCGGCCGTGCGGTCGGGGCCTTCCTCACATTCCCCACTTTCGCCATACACCCCCCCGGCCCTCTGCCTCAGCAGCAAGAGCGGTCTCCGCCGTTCGGCCGTTACAGTGGGTATGCGCCGCGCGTCGGGCGGCGCCGTATCCCGTGTCGGGGGTCGGTTCTCACGCTGCACCCGCCATTACGCCACCCACTGCCGCCAATCGACTGCGTGTGCGGCAGCGCCTTGAGCGTAGGGAGCGACGAGGCGTGTTGGATCCCTGAAAGAAGTAGCCTCCGCGCGCACACCGTAGATACGACGTACGTCCGCCCCCGCTCGTCAGCTGGTCGGAGTGGGAAGCTAAAGTCTCTATCGAGCGTGTTGGACTACCTCGCCCCTCCTCACGCCCCTCTTATCCCGGAGCTGCTCGCACGGGCCCCCAGCGCGCCAGCCCCCGCCGGCGCACACAGCTCCCCGTCCGGGCACCCCGGTGCCCCCGCACGCTCTCCCCGCGTGCTCCCCCGCGCTCCCGCGCCAGTTTCGACGCACGCCCTCCCCGCGTGCTCCCCCGCGCCGTCGCATCCGCATTCGGCGCATGCCCTCCCCGCGTGCTCATGCACCACGTAGCGCCGATGTGGCGACAACCGCCACATCGCTCCTCCCCCAAGACCCCCGGTGGCCCGAATCCGTCCCAGGTCGGGTCAGCCAGCCAAATTCGCCGGGGTCCCCGTTCTTTGGACCATTCCTGTCCAATCATTCGGCTTGCCCCTGTAAGCCGCGCTTGCTCGGGCAGAGGCGAACCCACTGGGGCATGCCCCAAAGGGGCAAGGCGTGACGCCAGACCGCGCTCCGCCTCCCCCGCGCCGCAGCGCGGCGCGATTGTCTCCGCGCCTCCACGCGGCGCGTCCCCTTGGCCGCCCCCGCCGAGCCCCCGCGCGCCGCAGCCCCGGCCGCGTCCCCACGCGGCCTCTCCCCGCATGCCACTGCATTGCTCATGCAGTGTCACGCGGGGATCCGCCACGCCCAAGCCAAAGCAGCAGTAGTGGCGGGCATAGAGGCCCCCACGTCAGGTGTGGCAGGCCGCGGGCCAGCCACCCCATCCCCGCCTTGCGTGCGGCCGCCATCCGGCCCTGGCGCCAACACTCCCACCCGAGCAGTGCCGGCGTCCCCGTCCGTCATCCCCAGTGCCGCCCGACACTTGTGGAATGCCTCCGTCGGCAGGGGCTTGGTCAGGCAGTCTGACACCATGTCCGCCGTCCCGACGGCCTCGACCTTGTCGGGTTGCGCATGAGCGCGATAGCCCCCTGGCTGTCGCAGTGCATGATGACAGGCTCGGCGCCCCCGCCCAGCTCACGCACCAGCCGCTACAGCCAGATGGCCTCCTTGGCGGCCATCGCCGCCGCCACGTACTCGGCATCCGTCGTGGAGGCCGCCATAGTCGCCTGGATCTTTCTTCCCCAGGATATGGCTCCGCCCCCCCAGAGGAAAGCTTTCCCCGTCGTCGAGCGCCTCGTGTCGACGTCGCCGGCGTAGTCGGCGTCGCTGTACCCCACCAGCGGGCGCTTGGCGCCGGAGGTGATACTCCAGTCGCGCGTACCTTTCAGGTAGCGCATGACGGCCTTGGCTGCCGCCCAGTGCGCCTAGGTCGGCGCGCTCACGTGGCGGGACAGCTTGCCCACGGCAAAGCTGATGTCCGGCGGCGTGCACGTCGCCAGGTACAGAAGTGAGCCCACCGCCTCCTAGTACTTTGCGGTCATCGACGGCTCCAGCAGGGTCCCCTCCAGCTGCATCACCACCGCTGCCCCCATAGGCAGGCGCACCGGGTTGCTATCCGCCAAGCCAAACCGCTCCAGGATTGTCGTGACGTACTGCCGCTGCCCAAGGGACAGCAGCCCCTCCTCCTGGTTGTGCCATATGTGCATGCCGAGGAAATACGTCGGAGCACCCACGTCGCGCACAGTGAAGTTCCCGGTCAATACGTGCTTGCACATTTCTACCGCTTTGTCCGAGGCGCCGGCCACCAGCAGGTCGTCCACGTACACTAGGACAAAGACCAAGAACCCTCCAAAGGTCCCAAGGAGCAGACACGGGTCAGCCTCAGTGGCCCGCATCCCAGCCGCCCGCAACACCGTGGTCAGCTTCTTGTACCATGCGCGCGACGCCTGCTTGAGGCCGTACAGCGCCTTTAGTAGGCGGCACACCTTTCCACGGCCGCCGCGCTCGTACCCCGTCGGCTCGCGGACGTATACTTCCTCCTCCACGACGCCGTTGAGGAAAGCAGTCTCCACATCCAGCTGGCACAGCGCCCACCCGTTGCCGGCCGCCGCGGCCAACACCGCCCACAAGGTGGCGTGGCGCGCGACGGGCGCCCATACCTCGCTGTAGTCGACGAGGTAGACCTGCGTGTCGCCCCGCGCGACGTAGCGTGCCGTGCGGCGACTCACGGCGCCGTCAGCGCCGCGCTTCCGCTCGCACAACATCTGTGTGCCCGTCACCTTGGCCCCCCGAGGCAGGTCCACGAGCTCCCAGGTGCCATTCCGCCACAGAGAGTCGACCTCCGCCTCCACGGCAATGTTGAACTGCTCCCAGTCCGGCTCTCTCCGGGCCTGGTGGATGAGCATCTTGTCGGGACAAACCGACACCGCCGCGTACGTCTCTCCCGCACTGACAGCGGTGTCGGCGCGGGCTGTCGGCGTCGGGCACACCCGCAGCGACCGCACACTGCTGCGGGAAGGAAGTGGCCCACCCGGCTCCGCGCCGCCCACGGGCGTGTCCGCGCCACCGCTATCGGCCGAGTCTTCGACGGCATCCGGCCCGCCGTCTGACTCGCGCTCGTCGCTCCCGCTCGGCTGTTGGCACAGCCGCCGCGTCGCGTCCACGGCGTCTTCAATCGCCTTGGAGGCAGTGGGGTCAGGCGGGATGCCAGTGCTTGCCCCGGCGCCCGTCTGGGTCGCCGAGCGCCGCCCGTCGTCCGCCCCGTTCTCCGCCCCGAGGTCCGCGTCCTTCACCCCGGATGGCCCGCCCAGTGAGTGGGGATCACCAGAGTTGGGAGCGCTCCCAGCCGCCCCATCGCGGCTCAACGCGGGCGTCCGTCCGCCAATCGCTTCGGGGCCCCGAAGCTCCTCGTTGAACCGCACGTCGCGGCTCAGGACGATCCGCCCGTTGAGGAGCACCTTGTATCCCTTGGTGTCCTCGCCGTAGCCCATGAACGTGCCTACCTTGGCCTTATCGCCCTTCTTTCGACGCACTTGGTGGGGCACGTGTGCCCACACGCGGCACCCAAACGCCCGCAGGTGCCCAACGTCCGGCTTCTTGCCGAAGAACAGCTCGTATGGGGTCGCCGTCTCGCCGCGCAGTGCGGTGCGGTTGGCTACGTAGGTGACCGTCAGCGCGGCCTCCCCCCACCACTTACGCTGTGAAGTGGGTGTTGTTGAGGTGGTGCGTTACTTTACTATTGCAGAGGTCCTGGGCCGTGTCCAGCCACCTAATGTACCCCAGGCGGCCCCACGACGGGTAGTCGGGAAGCCCGCTGTCGGAGCACACCCACGTGCCACAGTTCTTAGTGCGCGAGGGCCGCGGCGCACCTCCCAGAACGGGGCATGCATCTCCCCACACAAGTCTCCCCCCGAGCTCACCCCAGCAGAGAGTGCCCACTACGAGACCAACAAATCTAGTACACACAAGTACAAAACATACAACAAGTGCATAGATAATACAAAAATTGAGTCCCAATGCTCAACAGGATAAGTACACGAGCAATGGAATTGCTGAGCCATGCTCAACACTCCCCCCAATTACATTGTGACGGTTCCGGAGTCCGGATGCACGGTGGCCCGGCTTCCGGCTTACAGCCTGACTTGGCTTCCCGATCGCCGCTGCTCGGGCCCGGGCTGTATCAGTACAGCCCACCTCGGGAAGCCAGACCAGCAGGAGGGCTGTACTGATACAGAACCCCCCCCCCCGACTTGGCCGCAAAACGCGATGTGGGCCAAATAACCGCCTACCGCCAAGTCGACAACAGCCGACTCGGACAGCATCAGAGCAGCCGCCAGCCGACCGCCTGGCCGCCGCAAGCCGCCCAACCGCCGCAAAGTCGACGCAAACCGCCGACTTCGTAGAGACGCATGAAGCTGGGCTGTATCAGCACAGCCCCCCCCCCGCCATGCAAAAAGAACAATGTCCGCCAAGTCAATCCCAGCCGACGGGGACAGCGTCGGAGAGTCCTCCAGCCGACCGCCAGGCCGCCAGAAGGCGTCCAACTCACGCAAAGTCGATGCAAACCGCCGACTTGGTGGAGCCGGGAGATGGGCTGTACCAGTACAGCTTCCCGCCAAAGAATCAATGTCAGCCAAGTCAGCTCCGGTCGACGCGGACAGCATCGGAGAAGCCCTTAGCCGACCGCCCGACCGCAGCAGGCCACCCAGGCGACGAAAAAAGGCGACGCAAACCGCTGCCTTCGTAGCGATGCGAGGGCCTGAGCTGTATCAGTACAGCCATCACGGCCACCGCTCAGCCGAAAACCGAATTGACGCGGTCGTCCAATGTCGATTGGATCGTCCGACGAAACGATCGGTAGACATCGATTCGACCGTACGCCCTCGACTCGATCGGCGAACTTCGACTTGATCGGCGAACTTCGGCACGAATCCGACTCGGGCTGTATCAGTACAGCCCGCCGACATTCGGATCCCGATTCCGAGGAGGGCTGTCCTGATACAGCCCGGCCCCCGACTTCGCCGCAAACCGCCAAATCGACCCGAAGCCGTTCCGGGCCGCCGACGCCGCCACTCCGCCGCCGACCGCCGTCCCCAACGAGGGGGTTCAGCACTGCGGCGCAGGACGTAGGGCCTGCATGCCGCTACTCCCCGAAGTGCCCAGATCCGAGCCAACGCCGATGACGTCCCGGAAAGAGGTGAACGCCGGGGCCGGCAGTGGCTTCGTCATGCCATCTGCCGGCATGTCTGCGCTGGGAAGAAAGTAGAACGCAACCCCCCCACGCGCCACGTAGTCGCGCACCATGTGGTACGCAACGTCTACGTGCTTGGTACGCCCGGTGGCTTCGGGATTGTTGACCAAGGCGAGGCACGCCTGGTTGTCCTCCCCCATGGGCACGGCGTCCTCGTCGACGCCCAGCTCCGACAGAAGTTTGCGCAGCCACAGCGCCTCCTTGGTCGCCATGGCGGCGGCGTCGTACTCGGCCTCGGCCGTTGACGTCGCCACGGTCGACTGGCGCTGGCTCGTCCACGATATCGGCCCGCCATTGAGATTGAAGACAAAGCCCGTCGTCGACCGATGAGCGTCAATATCGCCTGCCTAGTCTGCGTCCACGTACCCTTGGAGAGGTGTCGTCGCCGTACATGACCCCTAGGCGCGTAGCCCCGCGAAGATATCGGAGCACCCCCTTGGCCGCGCGCATGTGGTCCTCCTCGGGGCATGACATGTGGCGGGACAGCACGCCCACGGCAAAGGCAATGTCCGGCCTCGTCGTCGTGGATAGGTACAGCCACGAGCCAACAAGCTCGGCGCACCGGTTTCCCTCGGGCAGTAGATTCTCCCCCGTCTTACAAAGATTGGCACCTGACACCATCGGCGTCTTCTTCGGCGCAGACTTGTCCGTCTGGAAAGCCTCAAGCAGGGAACTGACATGCCCCGGATTGCTCAGGGTGATCACCTTGGCGGCCTGATCTCACATGACCTTCATGCCAATGAAATCCTTGACCTCACCCAAGTCGCGCACGTCGAAAGACGCAGACACCGAGGCCTTGACCATCTGGACCCCATCGAGGCTTTCTCCAGCAACAATGAGAGCGTCCACGTATACGAGGATGTAGACAAGCCCGTGAACAGGGTGTCTTCACATGAAGAGGCACGGGTCCACCTTGGACCGGGCCGCTCCGGTGGCATTGAGCTCTTTGTTAAGCTTGATGCCCCACAATCGTCCCGCCTGTTTGGTCCCATAGAGAGCCATGTTGAGACGGCGGACATCATCTGCCTCCCCCGGCTCGGATCCGACCGGGAGCTTGATGTACATCTCCTTGTCCATCTTTTCGTTCAGGAAGGCCGTCTTAACATCCACGTGGTGAACTTCCCAGTCCTTGGCCGCCGCCACCGTGAAGAGCGCGCGTGTCGTGGCCGAGCTGGGCACTGGTGCCCATGTCTCATCAAAGTCGCGCCCCGGAACTTGATTGAAGCTTTGCGCCACCAGTCGCGCCTTGTACCGAGTCATGTTGCCCTCAGAATCGTGCTTGATGTCGTACACGTACCGAGTCTTGACAGCCTTACGCTTGTTGCCGCTCCTGGTCTTGGACCAGGTACCAAGCTTCTTGTGTGCGAGGTACTCTTCCTTCTCAGCCGCTTTACACAGCGGCCAGTCCGATCGCGGACGCGCTTCCTTCGCATTGGCTGGCGCCTTGGTCAGGTCCCATCCCGACGGAGCTCCGCCCTTGGGTCCTTCTGCAACGTATGCCTTCGGGCTACGCTCCCACTAGGTAACCTATGGTGCCGGCTTGCGCGTCGACCGCCGGAGTGCTTGCACCCCGTCGTCACCACTCTCTGTGGTGGAGCCAGGCAGGACGTCGTGGACATCATGAGCCGCCGCGTCCTCGCCGGCGTCATTTTCATCGCCGTCTACTGCGTCAAGTCCGGCAGCCTCGTCCGGCTCAACGTCGCTCTCTGACGACTGCTGCGACGCATACTCGTCCCCGCCTGGGGCTTCCGCGTCCAGCATTTCCATGGCTCCGTCCTCCTTGTCACCATCCGTCTGACCGGTGAGGAAAGGGCTGGACGCAGGAGCAGAGGTATTCTTGATGACTTTGCTTGAGTTCTCCTCCATGAGCCCATCTCGGCGCTCAAAGACCTTGTTTGAGCCGTCCTCTAGGATGCGGTAGGCCTTGCCACCAACAATGTAGCCGACAAAACGGCCGACGTCTGTCCTGGGTTCCAGCTTTCGCTTCTGCTGCTTGGGCTTCAGAGCCCATGCCCGGATCCTCCAGACGTGAAATCCCTTAACGTCCGGGCGTCTCCCCGTGAGGGCTTCGAGCGGTGTCACGTCTTGACCCGCCTTGGGGGATCGGTTCAGCACGTGTATGACCGGTGACAAAGCCTCAGCTCACAGGTCCTCTTCCGCTCCGGCGTCCAGAAGAGCCGCGCGAACGAGCTCCATGATGTACCGGTTGGCGCGCTCAGCCTTCCCGTTCTGCTGCGAAGAGTACGGCGCGCTCTTCTCGGACGTAATGCCTTTGTCCTCGTACCAGGCTTGGCGGTCACGGCTCACGTACTCCTTGGCGCCATCGTGACGAACCCGCTTCACATTGAGCCCAGCCAGGGTCTCTAGCTGCCTGATGCGGGTCTTGAGGAAATCCGGAACCATGCCCTTGGACTTGATGGGCGTCGTCGTGATGAGCCCAGTGGAGTCTTCCATCAGAGTCACCAAGTAGACAGAGCCGCCCAGCGACGCCCTCAACCGGCCATCAACGTCCGTGTGAACCCAGTCGCACTTGGTGGTGGTCGTTGTCGAGCGATGATGCGGAGAACGCGCCATCTTTCCTTCGACACACGGCACGCATACCGTACCAGGAACGCGCTTGGCGTCGGCTACCGTCGATGGCATCCCATCGACCATCCCAACCAACCGCTTGAGGTTTTCGAAACCCAAGTAGTTGAACCGGCGGTGCCATAGCTCTGCCTCGCCGTCCATGCGTGTGGAGGCGGCTCTGGCCGACGCCGTGACCGGCGTTACCTTGAGATCTTAGTTCTCCGACTCATTGACCGAGCCGAAGACAGACGCGTTGCGCAAAACTCCGCTCACGAGCACCGCTTCCCCATCACTGAGGATGTAGCAGGCGTCGCCAACAAACACCACTGCACCGCCGCAGCGGTCGACCGCTCGGACCGACAAAAGGTTGTCTGTCAGATCCGGCACACGCATGGCCTCATCGAAGACCATGCGAGCCGTGGTTTTTCCCTTCCCCACGTCCATGGACGCGTATCCGTGCCCCTTGATGGGCACCTTGTGGCCGTCAGCTGGAGTGACCTTGGCCCCTCTCCCCGTCGTCTTGACGGTGAAGCCCGCATCCCGGGCGGCCATATGGTTGGTTGCACCCGAGTCCAACACCCAGGTCGAGGACCCACTGGTGCTCCCGGAAGCTTTGAGATTCCCGGCCTGGCCTGCCGACGCAGCGTAGGCCAATGCGGCGCGGGGAGGTGCACCACCTTCCCCGCTACCCTCACCACGCCCGCCATTCGGCTTCTTGTTGCCCTTGGCGTCGTCGCCCTTCTTCTTGAGACAGTCGCGCTTCATGTGCCCCTTCTTGTCGCAGTAGTAACACACGACCGCGCGCCTGTACCACGGCTTCTCAGAAGCCAGTGCCGCAAACGCGTGAGACTTGACCCGGGCCGCCGAGGACGACCGCCCATGGCTCCCACGCTGCTCCACCGTGAGCAGCTTGGCGCTCACGTCAGCGAGGTTGCGCTTCCCGTCCATGTTCTCCAGGACGGTCTTGATCATGTCATACTCGGCCGGAAGGCCCGACAGGATCTGCAGGACAAGCGTGTTCTCGTCCATCTGATTTCACAGCATGGAGAGCTCTTGACGGATGCCCTTGGCGCGCGACGTGTACTTGATGATGTTCTCGTCGCCGCCCTTCTTGAGGTTGCTCAGCTCATGCATGAGCTGCAGCAAGCGTGCGTTGTCGCGCGCCTCAAAGATTTCCTTGAGCGTATCCCACGACTCCTTGGCCGTACTGCCCGCCGTCACCGAATAAAGATGAACCGGCTTGACCGACATCTGGATAGTCGCCAGGGCCGACTCGTTCGTGAGGTCCCACGCCTCAGCTGCAACGTCGTTCTTGGCACCGCTCCCAGACGCGGGGCGGTCCGTCGCAACCGCCGCTCAAACCTTCTGCTTGATCATCAGTGCACGTCAGTACACAGCCCAGACCTTGTAGTCGTCTTCCAGATGCACGAATCGAGGGCCAGCGGAGCGGCCGTACTCCGACATGACGATTACAACCGCGCCAGCAGGCGCGGCACTGACGACGTGGGTGGCTATATCCGCCTGCCCGACGCCGGAACACACGGCAACCCAGCAAAAGTCGTCCCGCCAACAGTGACACGGAAGACGACGCTGACCACCAGCGACACTGGGCCCATAACCTGTTGAGGTCGAAAAACCAACTACGCCACAGACCGGTGTGACTGGTCCTGGGGAGTCGCTGAATCAAATTCAACACCCCCCGTGCCGCCCTTGGCCGGCGGTGCGAGTAACAGCTCGTACTGCTTGTCCTTGATGACGCGGCCCGCGGCCACGAGCATGCCGTCTTTCATGACGGTCACAGCCCCACCGCAGAACCGGATGTCCCAGCCGGCCCGGTCGACCGCTCGCACGGAAAACAGACTCGTAGCGAGTTCGGGCACAAACAAGGTACGCGTGAGCGTCAGCTCACCCCCGAGAGACGTCGGCAGGACGAGCGAGCCGCGGCCGGGCGATTCAAGAACGGCCCCATTTGCCACCGTGACCGTACTGGGCATCTCTTGAAAGGAGGCCAGGACGACGGGGACAGAGCGCATGTTGTCCGAGGCCCCGTAGTCGACCAACCATGTGTAATCGTCTGCCATCGGGCTCCCCTCTCCGCCCCCCGCGTCAGGGGCACCGTCCGAGTGGAGCCGCATCCGTGGACGACTGGCCGTGGCCATAAACGACGCCGACGGACCACCCTCGCTGTCCTGCGGGCGGTATGCTGTTGAAGGACACTCGTGGGCGTAATTAGCACGGGTGTGTCAGTTCCAGCAGACAACTCTTCGACGGCGCTCGGCTCTAGGAGTGGGCTTGTCCGGCGGCCACAACGGGCGCGCGCCGCGGGATGTCCCGGCGTTAAAGGCCGCTGCCGTCGGTCCCTCTGAGGTCGTCGCCGCCTCCGCAGTCGCCTCATCAACGGGGTAGAGCTTCGACCACGTGGTGTTCCAGCGGAGCTCGGTGCTCATGTTTGTCAGGATTTTATTTTCCGTCTCATACTCGGGGCCGAGACCCATGAGGAAGTTCAGGACGGCGGTATTCGTGTCGATGGGATACTAGCTGCGATCATGGCGGCCTGAAGTTTCTTGGTCTGCCCCGCGTAGGCCATCAGGCTCTCGCCGGCCTTGAGCTTGAGCAAGGCCAGCTCTTCGCCCAGCTGCAGCCCCCGTGCGTTGTTTTGTGCGGTGAACATCTCTTCCAGCACGTCCCAAGCCTCCTTGGCGCTGCCGCACCCTTGTACGGCCGGCAGGTGATGCTGCTCCACGCTTAGCACAAGGCGGGCGTACGCGCGCTGGTCCTTCACGACCCACTCAGCGTACGCCGCCGGTTCGTTCGCCGCATTAGGGGGCGGCTCCACGATGGCCTCCCATAGCAGCCTCTCCTGCAGAGACGCCTGGAAGAGGGCCGTCCATGTCTTCTAGTCCTTGTCCAATTTCTCCAGCCGGAACTCGGAGGCCCAGGTTGCCTCTTCATGGCACCCGGGGCAGGAGGAGATGGGTGTCGGTGTGGGCGCGTCGGGTTCCGGGCGTCGGGGTCACGGGGAACACGAGGGAGCGCGCTCCGTAGGTAGCAGAAGGCGTGGAGTTGTCATGCTCGCTGCCGTCAGCTGGACCCATAACCTGTTTGCATAACGCGACATTCTTTTCGGTTGGCCGCGCTTAGGTACCCCGCCACACTCTTATATCCCCGGGCACGTCCAGGCAGGCCCGCGCGCCACCCGGGGCTACTCTCGCGGATCATCTATACACTGACACCCACCGACCATATCGGTCCGCACACTCCCCGGCCTTGTCCGGGTCCCAGATCCGCTGGGGTGGACCAGTCGCTCCTCACGCCAAGTCTCGTCGCTCGAGCCGCCGACCACATGCCCGCACTGGATTCCGACGCCCCGACCGCTCTTCGGGCATGCCGACAGGAGGCGATGGCCGGGGGTCGGTGGCGGAGGCAGCGGCCAGGGGCGGCGGCGGCGGCGGTCAGGGGCGGCGGCGGTGGCGACCGGGGGCGACGGCGGCTGCATGTAACGGTAGTGGCGGTAGTGGATGGACGCGGCGGCGGCGGCGGCCGGTGGCGGGGGCGAGGGCGGCCGGGGTCGGCGGGGTTCAGAAAGTGGTGGCGGCGGCGGCGTCTGGGGGCGGCAGCGGCAAAGGGTGGCGGCGG
>Ga0209093_1001157_pt1 | contig 14926 bp, 12 predicted proteins | sample SidtaG_4_FD_187450 | JGI IMG/M metagenome (GOLD analysis project Ga0209093, IMG submission 187450) | Marine algal microbial communities from Sidmouth, United Kingdom - Sidmouth_Male1 metaG (SPAdes) (version 2) | ecosystem: Host-associated > Algae > Red algae > Unclassified | place: Sidmouth...
TTCACGTTGGCCTCCTATGCGTTTTTCATGGCACATGAAGCAACTGGAGCGCAGGAGGACGCTTGGTCAAAGCCACGGCGTCGTCTCGCGCAACCGCTCAGGCCAGACCTGCGTCTCACTACCCAGCATAACATGTCGCTTCGGCCCTACCGTCGTTTCTCGCCATCAGTGGCCGCTCAGCGGCGTCGGTGTCGGCACTGTCTTCTTTCGGCAGGAACACAGCCTGCATCCCAGCCGAAGTCACACTCGTAGGATTGCACTTGATCTTTGTTCGATGGCTTATGACGTCTAATGTCGACTTGAATGGACTTCTGTAATATTTGTGCGTATTTCTGCTCTGTCGTAAAGGCGCATAATGATTATAATCATGGCCAATGATTATAATCAATAAAAATCGCCCCATACGATTTAAAATCAAGGGGTTGATTAAAATCATTTTATCCGAGCCGAGGAATGATTATAATCACACCTCTGAGTTGGGGGCTCTTCGACGGGCAAATACTCCGGTTTTTCGTGAGTTTATGCGACTGTAATGTGCGATTCCAAGGGATCCTCACACGATCAGTCATTTTGTCACGAACTGGTACAGGGGTTTTTCTGGCCCCATCTCGTAGCTCGAGAACGGGAACGCAGAGCAAAAAACCAAAACCACCGATGACCTCGTGAGACTCTCCTGAGTCGAGTCATATGTTTTTTTCTCCAAAGTGATGGGCTGAAGCCCTCACCTCGGCACAGTTGTCACGAACTGGGGGGGGACGGATACGGCCCGCAAACGCACAATCGGCGCACTCGTTTTGCTGAGATTATCTGAGAATCTCGAAGAAAATCTCGATAACAAACTGCTCTGGGCTACTTTACCCCATGAGACGACTGAGAAAGGAAGAATATCTCAAAAAAACGGAGAATCTCGATTCTGCACGGACCCGGCGGTTGGAGAGCCAATGGGGCGTCGTAGATTCGCACTCAGCAGCTGTCTGCTTCTGTTCTAGACCAATGGTTGGCCTGTTTTACAAAGCAGTCCCAGTCTTGGCCGATGAGGACAATATTGGGCGATCAGCAATATTTAGCTGGCGAACATCAAGCGTCCTTCGCCGCGTTTCTTGTTGTTGTAAAATCATATCAGCGTAGTTGATCCTAACGGTCGGTCGCTGAGCGTCTTTTGCGCGTGTTTTCCACCCGTGCATGTGTCACGCAGGGAGTGTCTCGGCAATGCAGGGGACGTCGCACGCCGGTGCCATGGGGACCCTCCCACTCTCTACCTCATTGTCCCCTCTCCCAACGCATGCACTCAAAGTCCCGCACACTAAGCTATACCACGTCATTCTGACCTACAGCATACCCCCAGCAGGCTCGTCATCTTCAGAAGACGTGTTCTCGGCATTCGCAGCAGCTTGACGGCTACCAGCCAGCGTCATCTCCGCTCGCATCTTCATCTCATCTACGCTTGACAGGATAGGGAGCTTGCCGAGGAGGGTCGGGAGCAGCTGCGCGTTGCCACGGATGAGGCAATGCATCTCTAGGTGCTGCGCCGAGAGAGTATACCGGTTGGGCGTCATGATGTTTCCCGCCGTCGAAAAGTCCCGCTCCGCCGCTGCAGACGTATCGACCGCCCCAAGCACGTAGCACGCGACCAGAGTCAGTAGCGGGAACTTGCTCTTCTGCTGCTTTCAAAAGTCGAGCGCGTCCATCTTCTTGTTCGCGTCGATCAGCTGCAAGATGGAATCAAGTTCGGCTGTGGCCAGGTCCGCGCGCGTCACTTGCAGCGAGTTGCGCTGGTCGCCTAGCATGTCTTCGTCGTCAGTCGACTCTTCCAAGCACGTCCGGGCACGCGGAAGATCCTGGTTAGTAGATGAAGCGAAGATTAGGCGGTGGGGGAAGGGCAGAGTCGGCGAGGTGAACTTGTCGCAAAGATCTTTGAGAAGCCACACCGACTTGGGGTTGGGGTCGGCGCCGCCAGTCAGCCGCGCGAGCGCTCGCATCTTTCGCGCGCCTCCAGGCGCCAGCTTGCACGCCATAATGACGGAGTCACTACTGAGGATGTTCCGGGATGGGTCCTCATTGTTGAAGAGGCGCTCACTCAGCTGCTTCCGCAGGATGCGTACCGCCGTCGCCGCAGCATCGCACAATGGCTCGTCGCCGGCGGTTGGCTGCACATACAGGTACTCTGCCGGATAGAGGCGCTGGTCCACGATGATCACCGGTTCCGTACAGTGCTCCTCAATGTACTTCTCGATCTCCTCGTCGCCGACTGCAAGCGGAAAGCCTACGCGAGCTGTTACAAAGAAACGTTCAGCGTGCAAGGCTCGCCATAGAGAAACCAGCAGCCAAAACAAGTGCGAGATAGGTTGGGTGGCACTCTGAGACCTGGTCGAAACCTCAAGAAGGCCCTTCAACACGCCCATGACTTTTCGTACGCGGTCCTACTCTGAGGACGTCAGTTGTCGCTTCCGTGCCCCCGCTTCTACCTCGGGCGATGAAAAGAATACAGCGAGCCGCGGGTAGCACGTGTAGAGTCGGGCCATGAAAATGTAGGTGGAGCTCCACCTTGTGGGCACATCCGTGACGAGCAGTCGGCACGGCCCGTCGTGAGGCACGACGGCGTATTTATCAATTGCCACGCTCCTCTCCGAGTGGCTGAAGTTCCCCGTCAGCTTCCGCCCTCTTGCCACGAGATCCCGGGCCGAGGAGTTCCTGCTCCGCTCCGAGTGGCGCTGGGACTCCTCAAGACTCCCGCCTGACGGCACGGGGCGCTCAGAGACCGTGCCGAGGGCGTAGACCACCGAGTTGTGAAGAGAGTGGGCCACGCATGGATTCCAGGGGTAGGGCAGCTGGCGCCACGCCTTCTGGATGTTGGACCCCGAGTCCGTCGTGGTCGACGCAATGTCATCGTGGTCGAGGCCGAAGTACAGCAGCCGACCGATCTACCACCTGTTGATGTTGCCGTGCGTGTGGCGCCCGGTGAAGAGAGAGACGCCGAGATGCACCTCCTCCATGTCGCCTGTCATTGGGTCAACGTAGCGCAAAAAGACCGACCTGAAGGACGTACTGGTGTGCTCTTTCGTCCACAAGTAAGTCACAAGGTGCAAAAAGGGAAGGCCGCTGTACAGTTTCTTGGCGCGCGCCAGCTTTCCTCGAACTTCCGCAACGATGAAAAAAGAACAGCTCGGCCCAGTGGTGGGTGAACGTGTGGGGTGCATGCGGGGTGTATCCGGCGAGGTTGTTGAGGAACTCTCGAATGTAGGCATTGGTGGAGAGCGCGTGGGGCGACAGCGACAGGACCTGCATGAGCACAAATTACGGGTGCTACGAGCGCTTGGCGGTCTTGGAGGGCATGAATCGGTCGATGGTGGCCGTGTTGGACCCTTGGTTGAGGCGGTTGCCCCCGGAGACGTTATTGGCCACGTACATCTCCGCGCGTGAGTGAACCAGCTGGGACAGGGAGAGCTTCTCGAGGCAGCCCAGCTTGCGGATTTGCTTGATCGCGTTGGTGACGTTGGCCTGCGCGAGGTACAGCTGTTGGTCGGCGCCCAATCGGTGGCAGATCAAGCAGACCACCACCGCGTCCTTGGTGCCAGCCTTGTCCTGGTACCACTGGAAAAAGCCCCACGCGCTCGACCTCGTCTTCGAGCCCATGTCTGCCACAAAGATCTGGTATGTGCGCCCCTTACGCTCAATGGACCGGGGCGCCTCCTTAGCGGTCCCACTAAGGCATAAAATCAAGTCGATGTCGTCCGACACGACTTCTGACGCCCCGTCGCTGTCCGTGGAACGCCACTTGCGCGGCAGCAACCGCGACCCACTGGCCGACGCCATTACCGGAAAGCTGGCATCTGCTGCGGCCACACGTTGCACCCCAGATTGGGTTAATTGGAAGATTGGGACGACGTTGCTTGGATTGCTCTTATGCTCTCAGTAATGCGCTTTTCGTCCTGGTTTGCTTCACTGTGTGGCGGTATGAAATTCCCGAGATAAAGTGAGATCTTTTCTTTCATTTTAAATAAGGAGGAGTTATTTCGATTCGACCGCATCCAACTCTGCGGACCATCATGCGGAAAGTTCCTGAAAATGTGTCGAAAAATCGCGAAGATTATCTTCCCAACCCACTCGAGTGGTCCTGCAGATCGTATTTGGAACTGACCTGGTCCCATCCGACAATCAGACTTGTCTTGGATGGCGGATGGTCCTGAGATCAGACCAGGAACTGTTTTCCAGATTGTTTCCAGGACTGTTCCGCGGCGTATCTCGTGGCATGGTCACTGTACCAAACCACAAACAAATCCGTGCGCGCGTTGGACCGACTGGTCTAGAGTTCGAACCAGATCCGTTCTGCATCCTGTACCCGCGAATTGAGTACGCGGACGGGTTCCAGACTGTTTTCAGAGGCAGGCAACATCCTCGACGAGAGATAGCAGTGTCGTCACGCGAAAAACGCATACCCAGGATAAGCTCAGAACTACGTCCGTGCTTGACATGACAGACAAAGCACAGGGATAGCTGTGAGTAAGTCCTGCAGACAAAGCAGCAGGACATCCTTCGGAACCATCCTGTCGACAGTTATTATTTTTATACAACCGATCGCTTCCTGCTTTATCTGGAGATCTGCCGCCTGGAATATCGGGAGGACAGCACTTGGAACGATCCTGTCGACAGCTATTATTTTTATACATCCGATCGTTTCCGACTTTGTCTGGAGATCTGCCGCCTGGCATGTCAGCAGGACAGCCTTCGGAACGGTCCTATCGACAGCTATTAGTTTTATACATCCGATCGCTTCCTACTTTATCTGGAGATCTGCCGCATGGCATGTCAGCAGTTCAGCCTTCGGAACGGTCCTGTCGACAGTTGTTATATTTATACATCAGACTGCTTCCTGCTTTATCTGGAGATCTGCCCCCTGGAATAACGGGAGGACAGCTCTCGGAACGATCCTGTCGACAATTGTCGTTTTGGCTCATCAGATGTGCCATGACCATGATGCTCACGTCTTCTCTACGACCATTCGTCAGAAAAAGCATGACAGATTATGCCAGAAAAAACAGGACGGATTATGCCGGAAAAAACGATGGAAAAACGACAGAAACGAGAAGAAAAGGGACATGCATGCAAAAAAATAAATAGTGGTCAAGAAAATGGGAGACACAGACGACTCTGGATACCACTGAGGCCAAGAAATCGTCATCCAGAACTGGTCACAGATCTTGTTCGCCTTCGTCGGCATGGAGCAGTCGTCCGTGTCAGCGTGGTGGATCATGTGGGATTCGCTTCAAGCAGCCCGATAGGAGTGAGTTAGTCAGGTTCCTCGTCTGAGATATCAACATCTCCAGCTTTGAGGTCCTTCAACTCATCCCGCATGCACCGCACAACGCCCTTGCGAGCCTCGTGGCTCTCTGGTCGCAAAAACTTGGGGTACTCTGCCTTGTCAACGTTGCTTTTCAGACAGGCGGCTCCGGCTGCTCGCACAGAGGTCCACACTTCGCTGGCGTCCAGAAACAGCAGCTCAGAAATGATGGCCGCCGCTGCTCCGTTGATGCCAAGCGCGCGGACCAACTCGTTGTGGCCGTCCTTCAGTCTCAGTCGGTAACCAACGCCTGGACTCTCAGCTTGCGCGCCGGCAGCAGAGGCACCCGAAACGTCTGCAGCAAGCACGACGCGCTCCATGGACGCCTCTTGTACGTCATCGTCCATGTTAACTCCCAGAGTTCGATACGCGAGCAGCCGAGCAGAGGTGCGTCGCCTGTTGCAGCGAGTACGAAGACCCTTTCAGAGCCACTTTCACAGCACGTCGATTGCCTGACCAGCCACTGGCGGTGTAGTCAATCTGGTTCGCATACTTCTCAACCTCTTTGGTCATAACTGCTCGGAGAGGGCGAGTACAGTCTCTATTGGGGCCTTCCAGTTGTCCAGGGGGGGCCAGCCATGAGAGGCACTTGTGTTCGGGCGAGTCGGCGGTGCTTCCATTCGTTCCGGGGCTCACAGTTCCATTTGAAATCTTCCTTAACATGGCCTGTGCGTATCGCGAAAAAAGAACACTCAGGTCATCCTGGTTCATCAAAATATGCAACACGTCGACAGCAAGGCACGAGACGACGATGATGTGTACGGGTTAGACACGGTGCGATTCTTGGTAAGATAGTGACAGATCACGGAGCACCTCTCTCTCATACCATGGGCCAAAAGCTATCGAGTGAAGTGTTCAACGTACTCCATGTGCAGTCCAGACACTAGTGAATAGGGCACCACTGACAACTGGGGATGGAGGCGGAGCACCAGGAGCTTCATCAGCCCCGCTACTCGGCATCACTTCGACGCATAAGACGCCGTCTCGTTCAACTTTTGTCCTCGCAAAAGTGTCCTGGCGTCTCAGTCCATGCGTGGGCTCCGCAACCGCGATAGTACATCAGTCCACGTGTGTCCTTTCCCAAGCGCAATACAGTCTCAGTGAAAGTAGGTCTCTGTGCAACCGTAACAGGGCCCTAGTCAACGAGCAGTACTCTGTGGAGCAGGTGAGATAGCACCACGACACCACGTTTGAGATCTGTCAAAGAGAGGACGGACGCACATGGCGCACCCAGCGGACCGGTTGGACGCAGACGGCGCTGGGCGGAGCTGAACCGCTGGTTATCACCTGAGCAGGGACAGGCGTCCTGTAGAAGCCGGATACAACGCGAGGGTGACGCAGGCTGCTGATCTGCGGCGGGAGATGCGGTTCGCCGTGACCAGAAATGTACGTATTTCCCTTTGCGTGTAGTATTTATCACGAAGATTAGAAGCACACGTTGGTGCAAGGAGCCAATATGTTGTCGTCGAGCGGGCCGGTCGGACGAGGCCGAGGATCCCGTACTTGCTGCATGCGTTGAGGCCGTGCACTTCTGTGGTCGACGATGGCGAGTACTTGATTTCACGTCTGGAATTGTCTGTGCGTTGACTTACAATACTGTTGGAGATTGCACAGCTTCCAATTCACCGGGCCGCCGCCGACGGGTGATCTCAGATCGGACGCCGCGCCCTCCACGCCGCGCCCAGATCGGGGTACCGCACGTATCCGGTGTGAGACGGGGCGAGCACGGCGTCCCAGCCACACGCGCGGCTGCCCCGTCCACGCCTGGTTGTGGCACGCTCCCCACGGACTGCCACGCCCGGTCGCAGCACTCACAGTACCCTCTGGCGAGCACAGTCGCCGCACACACTGCATCCAGGGACCGCCACGTCCAGTCGCCGCCACCGACGAGCGCCGTCGCGCTCGTGCCGTCACCATGTCTGCACCACCACTCCTTCTCCTCCACGATTCATTTGTCCATCCCCTGCTCGCTTGTTATTCTTTCCCCCTTCTCCATCCCCGTTGCTTTTTGCGCCCCCCGCGCCCCCCTTTCCCCCCTTTGTTTTTTGTTTCGGGCGCACGCTTGAGGATAGAGGCCCGCCACCCCGCCGGAGGGTGCGGGCCAGACCACGACCGACAGCCCCTACGGGCGCTCGGTTGATTCCGTGAAGCCGCGGGCCGTGCCCCTCTTGTTGGGGCCACCCGCTGGTGTTTTGGAGTGGCCGCCACGCCGGGTGGGCGGTCTTCACTGTGCATTTTCACTCGTCACCCCGCCGGCGGGTGCTTGTGTGGGGGTGTCACCAATCGCCCATTCGGGCGAGCGGGGCTGGCTTGTGCAGCGGGGTGTGTCCCTTTTTCTTTGGCCGACCGCTGGCATTTACGAGTCGCCGGCACACAGGGTGGGCCGGCTTGACTTTTCATTCGAGCTCGTCACCCCGCCGGTGGGTGCGTGCCGAACGCGTCCAAACTGCCCGCGCGGGCGGTGGCGCGTTTATTGCACCGCGGGCTGTGTCCCTTTTGCTGGGGCTGACCGCTGGCTGTTGCTAGTCGCCCGCACATTAGGTGGGCCGGCTTGACGTGTTGTTTCGAGCTCGTCACCCCGCCGGTGGGTACGCGCCGAACTCGTGCACACCGCCCAGGAGGGCCGGTGCGCGCTATTTTTTCCGCGGGCTGTGTCCCTTTTTCGTGGGCCAACCGCTGGCTGCTGCTAGTCGCCGGCACACTAGGTGGGCCGGCTTGACGTGTTGTTTCGAGCTCGTCACCCCGCCGGTGGGTACGCGCCGAACTCTTGCACACCGCCCAGGAGGGCCGGTGCGCGCAATTTTGAGCTGATCGTGCTGTGGTGGCGTAGGGGGCTCTGCCTATTACCCTCTACCCACCACCGCCTTTTTTATTGACCGCCACTCTGGTTCTTCTGCGCTTTTTGGCTCTTCACCTCGTCGGTGGGTGCAGGCTATGGAAGGGGGAGATGCAGCAGAGTCTCTCGGGCCGTTGCCGGGCGATTTATCTCGCAACCAACGTCGTCAGGTGGCAGGCGCCCGTCGGAGGGCGGAGGCTATGACTGCGGAAGCGGCCCGCGTGGCTGAAGAAGCCGCGCGGGCCGTCCATGCCGTGGATGCTTTTGAACGAGGGGCGGTAGCGCTGGCTCGAGAAGCCGAGAGTAACGCCCACTCGGCCCCCGCGATTCCTCACGGCAGCACCCTCGGAAACAGACGCGGTGGCGGCCTTGGCCGTCGTCGTGGCCGTGGCAGCGGGACAGGACGCGGCCGTGGCGAGGGCCGGCCGAGTCGCCGTGTTGAGCCCTCCCTCTTGCCAGACCATGGCAAAGGCAGCGGATCGCCGCTAGGCCCAGTGGCAGACAGTGCCTCCATATCTGGTGCGGGTCTCCAGCTTGCGCGCGGGATGAGTGTACGGGGTCGGCTGGGGGCGACGCAACAGACTACAGCGTATTTCCATGGCAGGCGGGTGGCCCAGCGCACACATGCTATGGCAAGTGGGGCGGTGCATGTGGTCGACGGGGCCCAGTCTGCGTCCGACACGATCGCGGTCATCAGCGATGCGCGGCGTGTATTGGCTGGTCGTGTAGGCGGGCTGACAGCTACGCAGTTGCGGATGCTTTTGTCGGCCCTGGAGCTCGCGGGGCCGGGGTATTTTCCCAGCCCCAACCGGCTGCAAGTTTTGAGCCAGTGCCGTGGCGGCTGTGGCGACGTCGACGCGATTGATTCGCTATTGGCTTCAGCTGTAAGGATCTTACACGAGGACGGTGACGGTGCGCCGAGTTCTGGCGACACTGCGGCAGCATGCTTCCTCATCCAGCAAGCCTTAACTTCCCATGGATGCAAGGGCCAATGCTCTGCCGTGGCCCACCGTGCCCCGCCCTCTGCCCACCCTGTAGCGACGCCCCCTGCTCCTGTGCCGGCCCCACGTCCCTCCAACACGCCAATCGCGCCGCGTGCCAAGGCTGTGGCCGACCCGAGCGCACGTGGACGGCCACTTTTACGCCAAGCCCCACCTCCTTCCAAGCGCTTTCGTCGAACGGCCAGTCGCGATGGCGACCCCCCGTCGACGGCCACTGTCACGACCTTTGCACGCCCGCCGCCGCACAGGCCCCAAGTGCTGCCACGCGCCTCTAGCGCAGGCGCACCCTCGAGGACACGCTCTGTACCCGTTTTTCCGGTGCTTTCCGCATCGAGTCTCCCAGTGCCACCACGATTCCGATTCCCGGTCCGCGCCGAGCGGCACGTACAACTGTCGGCAATGGACTTGGCGTCCTTGGAAGAGGGAATGGAAATGTCCAAGCACATGAGGGACGGCCGCCTGTTGTGGTTCCTCTACTGGGCTAGAAGCAGCGGTGTTATCGGTGGCCTGCGCGTGCTTTCTGCACTGGACGGCGAGGACGTGAAGGACGCCTCGACTGACGACGTCTTGATCGTGAACAGGGCTGCCTGCGTCTTGCTCGACCGCCTCGTGTTCAGCGGCGGTACGGTCGTCATGCCGATTTACAGTAGACGAGGTTGATCGGGGGTGGTTATTAGAGGCCTCGACAAGGTTGTGCCGTCGGTTGTTCGAGCCGTGCTCGACGGCGAAGCCGAGCCCGTTTACGGGGCCGCCGTGGTGCTCGTCAACACATACGCGGGGAGCGGATGCGCGGAGGTTGACTTTGAGGTGGTGAACGGCCTCTTCCGCTCCTTGACAGCAGCCATTTGCCAGACCCGCCTGCGCAGCAAGGAATGCATTGGGATGCGAATGCGTGTGAATGGATGCTTGAGGACTCGATTGCCGGTGCGCCGAGTGCGGAACCCGGCCGGAGAGATGGCGGACACGGCCGACAACGTGCTGGCGTACTTTTCTCTTCTCCACTCTGCTGAGCCCGCAGCATCAGCGTGCCTTTTGCGCGCTGAAGATGGCCCGCAATGGCGCAAGGCCCATTCTCCCCGGCGCCTGCGTGGCCTAATTGGCCGCATTGTTGAAGCGCACCGCCCTGGTGGCCAGGTCTTGCATGATCAGGAACCGGCCGACGAGCTTTTGAACGGGTGCGACCTGTCTGAAGACGAGGCCTCTGAAGGCGGGGACTGCATGAAGGACGTAACAGACGACGAAGAAGCTGGCGCAGGTGGCAGCGCGCGCGATGGCGGCGGCGATGGCGGCGGCGGCAGCGATGGCGGCGACAGTGGCGGCTCCATTCCAGGTCGCGCGGGCGATAGTGGCGCTCGAGGGAGCGAAGACGCAGACAGAGCCGGCGGCCGTGCCCGTGACGACAAGGATGAGGTTGCGCGCCACGATCGACAAGTTTGCGCACGCGACCACGGCCGACGTCGTGATCGTGGATCTGTGGATGATGAGTTACACGAGCATGCAGGTCGTGACGGCGACGCCCGTTCTGGAGGAGACGGCCGAGCTGTCGGCGCCCGTGTCGTCGCCACTGTGCATGGCGATGACCAAGACCCCGCACGCGACAACGGCCGACGTCGTGATCGTGGAACTGTTGATGATGAGTTACATGTGCATGCGGGTCGTGACGGCGACGCCCGTTATTGTGGAGACGGCCGAGCTGTCGGCGCCCGTGTCGACGCCGCTGTGCATGGCGATGACCAAGGCCCCGCACGCGACCACGTCCGACGCCGTGATCGTGGACCTTGTACTGATGAGTTGCATGTGCATGCAGGTCGTGACGGCGACGCCCGTTATGGTGGAGACGGCCGAGCTGTCGGCGCCCGTGTCGACGCCGCTGTGGATGGCGATGACCAAGGCCCCGCACGCGACCACGACCGACGTCGAGATCGTGGAACTGTTGATGATGAGTTACATGTGCATTCAGGTCGTGACGGCGACGCCCGTGACGAAGGAGACGGCCGCGTTGGCGGCGCCCGTGTCGACGCCGCTGTGCATGGCGATGTGCAATGCCCCGCACGAGACCACGGCCGACGTCGTGATCGTGGACCTGTTGATCATGAGTTACATGTGCATTCAGGTCGTGACGGCGACGCCCGTGACGAAGGAGACGGCCGCGTTGGCGGCGCCCGTGTCGACGCCGCTGTGCATGGCGATGTGCAATGCCCCGCACGAGACCACGGCCGACGTCGTGATCGTGGACCTGTTGATCATGAGTTACATGTGCATTCAGGTCGTGACGGCGACGCCCGTGACGAAGGAGACGGCCGCGTTGGCGGCGCCCGTGTCGACGCCGCTGTGCATGGCGATGTGCAATGCCCCGCACGAGACCACGGCCGACGTCGTGATCGTGGAACGGTTGATGATGAGTTACATGTGCATGCAGGTCGTGACGGCGACACCCGTTATGGAGGAGACGGCCAAGCTGTCGCCGCCCGTGTCAACGCCGCTGTGCATGGCGATGACCAAGGCCCCGCACGCGACCACGGCCGACGTCGTGATCGTGGAACTGTTGGTGTTGAGTTACATGTGCATGCAGGTCGTGACGGCAACACCCGTGACGGAGGAGACGGCCGCGTTGGCGGCGCCTGTGTCGACGCCGCCGAGCACAGCAAGGTCCAAGTTGCCGCCAGCGCCCAGGGCCGACGCCGTGATCGTCGACCTTGTATTGATGAGTTGCATGTGCATGCAGGTCGTGACAGCGACGCCCGTTGTGGAGGAGACGGCCGCGCTCGCAGTGCCCGTGTTGACGCCGCCATGCCTGAAGATGCCGAAGTGGCCGCACGCGCGCAAGGCCAACGCCGTGATCGTGCCGATGTTGTCGATTCTTCACACGTGCAGCAAAGGCCCGACAGTAACGACGGTGACGGGGGAGGCGGCGGCGCAGTCTTCGCCTGTCGTGACGCTGGCTGCGGCGACGTCGACGAAGATCGACAAGTTGCCACACGCGCGCACGGCCGACGCCGTGATCGTGGAGCCGTTGTGGATGAGTCACATGCGCCTGCAGGCACCCGTGTTGATGCTGCCAGCAGCGCCGTCGACGGCGAGCGAGAGGTTGCGGCCGTGGACGGAGATGGACGACTTGGTGCACGCGCGCAGGACCAACGCCGTGCTGGTGCAGTTGTCGTTGATGGCCATCATGTGAAGCGAGGTCACGATGCCGACACCTGCGATGGAGCAGGCAGCCGCCATGTCGGAGCTCGTGCTGACGCCGCCTTCGACGGCGATGGACACCTCGCAACACGCACGAACGACCGACGCCTTGATGGTGGAGTTGTTGTTGATGGTGTTCATGTGCATCGAGGACAAGACGCCGCCGCCCGTGATGGCGTAGGCGGCGGCCCCGTCGACTCCCGTGTCGACGCCGCCGCGCACGGCGATCGACACGTTGTCGCTCTCGCACGCGATCGACGTCATCATGAAGGGGCTGCTGGCGACGTGCGACATGTGGCCACCGACGTTGCAGCTGGCGATGATCGGGACGATGATGACAGTAGCGGTTGTGGTGTGGGAGGTGGTCAACTTGGGGGTGATTTGTCTCTGTTTAGTGGAGTCTCTGCCTCGCGCCATGACGATCCGTTATCCAGCTTGGACGCGGAGGACCTCAGATTTATTTCAGAGGCTCTCTCTTCTACATGCTTCAGAGAAAAACTTGGACGCTCCAGGTCGTCGTACGTACCTTTGAACGATGAGGCAATGCAACTCGGGCCTGTGTCTTACAACGCTACGACGCAAAGGCACTGCCCACACCACGTCAAAGGTGCCCCAGAGGTCAGCCGCCGCCGTGAAACCACGGCCGAGCGCCGAGAAGGGGCTAACAAGCACGATGTTGATGCTGCCAGAGAAGTACATGCCCCTTCAACCCGCGGCTCACATGCCGATGAGGCGCGTGGCCCGGCAGCAGCACATCACGACGAAGGGGAGGCGTCTGCCCAGGCGGCTGGGTCCTCGTCACGACATGTCATGCAGTTCCACTCAGCACCTGTTACCGAATTGACATCGGTTCCTGAATTCGGAATGCACCGTCTGATTCGATCAAAGATTGCGTCGATTCGGACATTTGGTGCTCACATATTCCGAGTAGTAGCCCCCGAGAGGCGTCCTCCGTCCAGTCGCATGCCCAAGCGACTTACCGGGAACAAGCTCAGGGTGCGCGTTCAGACCTTCCCACAATACCCGACCATCATGAGTGACGCGTTCTTTGGCAGGCCTGCGGCCGACTCTGGTGTGAAGCGCAATGAGTTACGGGCTCAGCTGCCGTCAGAACGAGAAAAACGGTTGTCTGCTACGGAACTCAAAAAAAAGGTCAGCGAGAGCGCAGCTTCCCTTCGAGCTGAGTACAAAGACTTTGGTGTGAAGCGCTTTCTCAGCAGTGTGAATAATCCGAGCGTGACATGGGTGCGACAGGTGACCGCTGCTCGGAACGAGAAGATGGTGATGGGCGGTGAGCCACGACCAATCGATGTGTATTATCTTTCAGATATGTCACCTCGAAACGAGGATGGGTGCAGCAGGAGCCTTGGCGACCCTTCCTGTACCGCCATAGCGGCTTCTGTTCCTCCTCGTGAGCGCTTTGAGAATCCACGCACTCTAAACCACCACACCATGCTCGGTGCCGCGTCTACGTACGAAGGAATAAACACCAACCTGCTTTACGCTGGGACCAGAGGGTCTCACTTCAGCTGGCATGTGGAGGACAGTCTGCTGCAGTCCTGATCGTACTTGCAGAAGGGCTCAAATAAGTTTTGGTTTTTTATTCCTGCCCCCGAACGTCCACGAGCCGAGCGCGTCATGCGAGAACACATGGCCCCCGCTGTACTGGCAGTGGCTGGAGGGGATGTATGGGAGGTACTCGCCGTGAAAGCGTGCCTTTGGCCTGCGACTCTGTTTCTAGCGCATGGCGTTCGCGTGGGGTTCCACACGATGGAGACTGGGGACTTTGTTGCAGCGGGGTCCGGAGTGCCGCACAGTGGTTTCAACGGGGGACCAAACATAGCCTCTGCGGTGAACCTGGCATGCACGGGTTGGCTGTCCTATGCGATAGAACATTCCACTCACTGGCGTAGGAAGCTCACAATCCACATCCCTTTCGAAAAGTTGCTGGTGTTCGCCGCTCAGAAGCTAGCCGATGGGGAGTGGTGGTGCGGCGATGCAAAGACCTATGAAGCGTGGGAGCCAGCAGAGTTCCGACGCGATGTCGCCGTGATGGTGTCGTACTTAGAAGAGTACCTCAACAGTGTCGTTGCCTTCATGGAAGTGGACTCTCGGCCAGGCTGAGGAGGCGAAAAGCCCACTGCTGTGGCCCTTGGAAGCACATCACGAGCTGTTCAGCAGTTTATCGTCGAAAATGCGATCCAGCCGGAGGGTGAGCCCTTAGTGCTCCCAAACGAGATGGAGGGAACTGCTACAGACTACTCTGTTGACGGCGCTTCATGCCCTCAATGTGGTGTGGTCACATGGATTTCTGCGGTTGTTTTCCCCGCGTGCATTGAGCAGCTCGGTGATGATGCGGTTCCTAACGCGCCACTGTGCTGCTGGCGGTGTGCACCTGGCATGTTCGATGAAGAGCACGATCGGCTCCGCCAGGGCCTTCCGACTTCTAAGGACCTGGCCGGATGTCATGCTCCTGTGCTGGTTCAGCGGCTGTCTAACAGCAGCGTGTACCTTTTGGTGGACAAGCTGAAGGTGCGCGGGGGGGGGGGGCGGAAGGGTGCCTCT
>Ga0209093_1001159_pt1 | contig 14911 bp, 6 predicted proteins | sample SidtaG_4_FD_187450 | JGI IMG/M metagenome (GOLD analysis project Ga0209093, IMG submission 187450) | Marine algal microbial communities from Sidmouth, United Kingdom - Sidmouth_Male1 metaG (SPAdes) (version 2) | ecosystem: Host-associated > Algae > Red algae > Unclassified | place: Sidmouth...
AATTTTAAGCCGTTTTTAAAATTAATTATATTTGCTAACCTGCTTTATTGTTGCCTTACAATTGCTTTATTGTTTTTCTATTTTAAACAATTAACAATATTGGGCTTTGTTTATTTTATTGGTGAAGTATTAGTTATTGTTGGCTTAATGTTGATTAAAAAAGAGTTTGTGAAAGGTTAGTTGATTAAATAAATCTTCGCAGTTTAGCATAAACTGCTTCACCTGTAACCTTAATTTGGTTGATGTACTTATTTTAAATAAAGGATTTTAAAGGTGTTTAATATTTAGTTTCTAAACTTTAATTGTAACTCCTCCATTTTTTCTAACAACCACTTTTTATCAATATTATAATCTTGCCCTTCTAATTTTTGGCTAAGCTTATCAACTGACATTCTACCCTCATTATGTTTTAGGCGATACAGATTAATTATAATATGAGTGAAATTTTTATAGCTTTTTTTGTTTTGTGAAGAAAGGAGTTTGTTGTCGACAAAAAACTTTTCAGCAGAGCGGAGATAACGTTCTGTTCTTTCGCTGTAGTGTTTGTCTCGCTCGTATAAAAGCTTCATCATTAATAAACGATGATTTGTTTCGAGTGTAACATTAGTGCCCTCTACTTGAAGTAAATGCTCTAAAGCTTTTTCATAGTCTTTTTGATAGAATGAAATTGTAGCTAAGCAGTGGTTAAATATACTTTTTCTATCAGCTAATCTAACGTTTGGAGAATATTTTTCTGTGAAATATATTGCTTCTTCGAAATTTTTCGATTTGCATAGCCTAACAATAAGATTTTTTAATTTAGTGGGTGCAATTAAACCTTCTTCAAGAAGAAGGTTTTTATTATCCATCGAAAAGTATATTTTAACCAATTCCTTTTCAAAAATGGTATTTCCCTTTTTTGTCTCTTTTACTAAAAAATTTAGCAATAGTTGATAATATCCTCTAAGGCTATCAATTGGTATTTCATCATGTTTCTCTTGAAGAAGAGAAAAATAGTTATTATATGTTGATAAGTTCGATCTTTCTATAAAGGCAATTGAGTCTTTTAGCACTTTAAGACTAATTTCATTATCAAAAACAGGTAACTCTAAAAGATTTTCTATTGCGTCAAATAAATTTTTACTTAATGAATATTTTAAAGATGAGTTTTGTTCGTAAACAAGTGATTCCAGATAATGTGATAACTTATTTTGGAGGTAAAATACATCTAAGTTATATAAGACTGAAATTATATTGTTTTCTTTATAGCTATATAATTTACCACTAAGAAACAAATATTCTAAATAATGTGTTTCTATTTTATACAAGTGTTCAAAATCAAAGGTATCTTTTCTCTTTTTAGTTTCTAATTGTTTTTTATCTCTTTTTGATAGAATTAAGAAAACGTTATATTGTCTTTTCTCAAGCAAGGATTTATATAACAGGTCATTAAAACAATTTTTGTTATAATCTAATTTTTCAATTACTAAAAAATGATGAATCAACTGATTAAGCTTGCTTAATTTTGCAATTAACGTTTTCTTCTCAATTTTATCTAAAACGGAGTTCTTAATCTTTTGAAATGCAAATTGATAAACTTCTGCCTGCAACTGATCATTAAACTCGGTTTTTAAAACCTTTTTTTGCAATATCTCAAAAAGCTGAATTAACTTATCATCTGTATTAAAATATGGACTTTTAATAAACAGCTCGAATTTTTGAAGCTCCTTTTTCGAGAAACTTTTTAATAATTCAATACCTAAAAAACTGCTTGTGTCTTGCTTTTTACTCAACATTAAAAAATATAGATTACTGGTTTTCAATAAGTTGTAAGTAGTAGTAGGTTTAAAAAGACGATTGCGATTGCCTTTTTTTGTGTAAAAATAAGTGATTTTTTCTAAATACTTTTGAATTAAATTAATAATAACCACAAAAAATAATAAGATTTTATAACACATTAAACCACATTGACCAATGAAACCACAATTTCAAAACCTATTTAAATATTACTGTATTTTGGCAATTTGTAGCCAACAATTTTTTGCCAAAGCAAACACCGACTGTGCAACCCAGTTTACCGCCAACCAAGCTAACTATATTATTGAAACACAAGCCCAAAGAGACAGCATTAACGTTGCTGATGTAATTAATAATAACATTATTGAAATACCTGTTGCTGTCCATATTTTAGAGGCAGATTCGGTTTCTACAAATGAAGACCAAGTACAAACATTAACTGTAGAACAAGTTGATCAAGCATTGGAGAATTTGAATACTGGTTTTTCACAATCGGGATTTCATTTTAACTTATGCTCAATTAATGAAATACCTTACTCCGCATCTTTAAACGAAATTAACTATTCAATTTATGATAATAGTAATGAGTTTATAATGGCAAAGACATCTTTAGCACCCAGGGCATTAAACATATACTTTGTACCAAAAACTAAAACGCCTAATGGAGAAAGTGTTTGTGGATGGGCCAGCTTTCCGGCAGAATATTACAATAGTGGAAAAAACTGGATAGTGATTAGAAATGACTGCGCAAACAATGGTAGTACCCTTATTCACGAAGTTGGGCATTTCTTCAACTTATACCACACGCACCAGAAAAAGAATATACATTTAGGGATAACTACAGCTGAATTAGCCGACGAATCAAACTGTGGCCCAACCGTAGGAGATGGTTTATGCGATACCCCAGCAGAACCTTACCGGGCAGGTAAAGGAATATTTGGTATTGTTAATGAAGATTGTGAAATACTTTGTGAACACATAGATGCCAATGGCGAAGCTTATAACTTAGGGTATACAATTGATGGTGAAACAAAGTATAACTACATGAGTTATGCACCTTATAAATGCCGAAGTCGTTTTACTGATGATCAAATTGAGCGGATGAAAAAATCATATTTAATAGATAGAAATTATTTGTCGAATATATGTTCAAGAGAAATTTCAACTATATGCGACCCACTTAAAGATAAAAAAGCATTGTACAAGCTTTATAGTTCTTTAGGTGGGCCTATACCCGGCAGCTGGCATGGTGTAACTTTTAATAATGATAGTTGTGTTACTGCTATTGATTTGCCCAACGCTAGTTTAACGGGTGAAATTCCGATAGAAATTGATGATCTAAATTATTTAAGTATTTTAAATTTAAGCAGTAACAATATTTGCGGAACATTACCACCAAGCATTGGCAATCTGCAACAATTAAATACTTTAAATCTTTCAAACAATCAAATTACAGGTAAAATTCCAGATGAAATTTATGGCTTGAGTAAGCTATTAAGTCTTGATTTAAGTTATAACAAATTAAGTGATTATATACCTTACCATATTGCAGAGTTAGACAGTTTGCAAGAATTGAAGTTATCAGGTAATGATTTTACTGGCTGTTTGCATCTTGATCTATCAAACTTTATCAATCAAGAAAACTTGGAAATTGATAACTTTCAAACCGTATTACAACCGTGTAATAAGTGTAACGAAAATGATTGGTTAGCCTTAAAATCAATTTATCAAAATTTTCAAGGAGCTAAATGGATGCTTTTATTTAGTGGCCAAATAGCAACAGAATTATTTACGAATGATAGTCCTCCTACTGATTGCAATTTAGATTCATTAGGCTTTTTGAGCTTAAATGAATACGATAGGGTTGAAATGATAAAAATGCAAGGTGCAAACTTATCTGAACCACTACCTGATGAAATTAGTTTATTAACTGATATTAAAGGCTTAGTATTAAATTACAATAACATAACTGATACCTTACCAGAATCTATCTCAGATTTAAAAAAATTACAGTTTTTATCTTTAAAAGGTAATCCTATTGCCGATTGTTTTCCTATTAAGTTAACGGAGTTATGCGGAAAGGCTTTAATTGGAGCTAATGGAAATGATCTATGGAATGATTTCTGTGAAGGTAAAGGAGGCTATTGCGAAGATGTAGCGGATTATGTAATGCCTGGGGATTTTAACAATGATAAAAAAGTTAATAATATTGACTTAATCTATTGGAGACAGGCCAGAGCTTTAGCTGATACTATAGGCAGCCCAAGAGAAAATGCTCATATCGCTTGGCTTCCACAATATTCCGAAGACTGGGATGGCGATATTTGGGGAGTTAACAGAAAACATTTTGATACAAATGGAGATAGTATAATTTGCAAAGCTGATTTAAAAGCTTTTTATCAAAACTATGGCAAAGGAACAACCTTTGTTGGTAGCGATAATGCCGACCAGAATAGTGGAGATGGTCTCCCAACAACGGAAAGTCAATTCACTCTGGAGTATACTAGTGACGGCACTACTGGTTTTCATTTAAAACTAAAAAATGTACCTATGGATGAAAATATTTTGACACTTATTTTCACCATTAATTTAGGCTCGCTTTCCTATCAAAATGCATATTTCGATTATGCTGGTGTGGATAATAAACCAACATTTGAAAACATACAACGTATTGATGGGAAAAATGAAATTGAAATTGCTTTAGTCTGGAATGAAACTAATCCGCCGCCTATTGACGACCCATTTGGAAGAATATTTATTGTTGCGGAAGACAATGGTAATGATGGTGGGAGTGCTGGTTTTAGAATAAGCAACATTAACATTTTAGGTAACAATGTTTTTAGTTCCTCAGATGTATTGGATATAGCTTTTGATAATGGAGATAGTTTTGAAAATTCTGGTTGCGCTTTCGAATTTATGATAAATGAAAATTTGAGTGGCAATTACACTTACAATGCTGAACAAAAAATTACATCCGAAGCTTATATAAATGGTTGTACAAATATGACCTTTAAAGCAGGTGAGTCAATAGAATTAAACTCTGGTTTTAAAACCCAACACGGCGTAGTATTTTGCGCTGAAATACCAGCTGAACCTTGTGTAGCACCTTCGAATAGACTTAATAATAACATAGAAATGGGCTTACACCCCAACCCAGCCAAAAACCAAGCTACTTTAACTTTCGAATTAATAGAAGCCAGCACAGTAAACTTATCGCTTAACGACATTACCGGCAAACCGCTTAAAGCACTTTTAAATAATGCTAATAAAGAAACTGGCTTACACCAAATTGCAATTGATACCAGCCATTTGCCCGTTGGCATATATTATTGCACCCTTAAAAACAAAGAAACAGTAAGCACCCAAAAACTATTGGTAGTTAAATAAAAACCACCTTTTTATAACAGACCAATATATTGTATAACCCTAAAATTAAATAGATCAACAAAAAAGTAAACATACAAAACCTTGTTGAGCGACTTGCAGCAAGTAACTCAACAAAGCCCCCTCCTTGCTAAACAGGAGAACACAATTTTTTAACCAAGTAAAACGCACAAAAAATTAAAAACCGTTTTACTCTAAATTTTAAAACTTTAAATAAAATAAATTATGAACATTTTAAAAATTAAATTAGCACTTCAATTAACTATACTAATATCATTTACAACTATATTGAATATAAATGCACAAAGCGTAACTCCAGGCTTATGGGGAGCAACTATAAAGTCTGATAAAGCCGAAGGATCTTCTATCGATCTAAGAACAAAATGGAATAAACCAGTAGGTTATTTGGGGGGGCAATTTAATGCTGACCCAACACTACAAACCGTGCAATTAAGAGATCACACAAATACCGCATATGTAATAATTAAAAACAAAAATGTTGGTATTGGTGAATATAATCCTCAATCACCTTTACACGTAAAAGGATGGGGTCGAATTGACGGAGGACTAAAAGTAAGTAGTAAAGTAATTATAGGAGATGCTGTAGCTTGGAAAAATGGAGATTGGATTAACCCGTATAATTTATATGTATCAGGAGGAATCTTAACAGAAAAAATTAAATGTGCTATAAATGATGCCACTGACTGGGCTGACTATGTTTTCGAAGAAGACTATGAAATGTTACCAATTAATGAGTTAGAAGGTTACGTTACAGAAAACAAGCATTTACCAAATGTACCTTCTGCCGATGAAATGGTAGAAAACGGTTTAGACGTTGCCAAAATGGATGCCAAGTTGTTAGAGAAAATTGAAGAGGCTTATTTGTACATTATCGACATCAATAAAGCAATGGAAGAAATGAACGAAAAAGTAGATGTGCTTTCTGCTGAAAACGAAGTTTTAAAGACTTCTTTACAAAGCTTGAGTACCTCAAGTAAGTAACATCATTTTTAAATGTAATTAGCAAATGCTGATGCTGTGGTTGGGCGGTTAATTTAAACCCATAGTTTTTAAACTACAGCATCACATATTGCTTTATTTAACAATGCTATTGAAAACAGTAGTAAATAGCATTGTCATTTCTAAAACTTAAAAAATGAAAGTTATTGATTTATTTAAAATACTGTTGCTAATGTTGATGGTTGAAGTAAGTTTGGGACAACTTGCAACAAATCCTCAATTACAGAATAATGGAGAGTGCGGAACTAAACTAGCACAAGGGCAAGTTGGATATATGAATAGAACAAGAGAGCTCCGAAAACAGGTTGACCTATCTGCATTGAGAAATTCAATTACCTACTTAGAAGTAGTGACGCATGTGATTATTGAAAATGAAGGTATAATAAACGAGCTTAAAGATTTTACAACGGGAGATGTAGATGATGCAATACAGCAACTTAATGACATATTTGCAGACCAGGGAATAGGAATTCAATTTGTTCGTTGTCTTGATGTAAACTATATATCTGAAAATATAGATTATCCAAATTTAGATGTCGATGTAGTAAACATGTCTGACGAAAGTGGAATTTATCCAAACTTTCCAGTTCTTGGTGATCTAGGCGATTTAGATCCTTTAGAGATACCAAATACTACAGAATTTAAAATTGCTACGAATGAAAAGGTAGATAATGTTATTAACATTTTCTTTTCAAGAAAAAATGCAAGTAATTTTGCAGGAACAGGACCTTTTCCAAGCTATTTACAAGATTTTGGAAAAGATTGGATAAATCTTAGAATTCTTGACTTTAAAGGCGCAGTCGCCGCCCACGAGATGGGTCATTTTTTTAATTTGTATCATACCTTTCAGGGTGGAAATGAAAATGTGGCAAGACCATCTGGAGGTGCGGATGTGTGTCCAAATAATGATCCGAACAATGTTGATTTCATGGATACAACTATCAAATGTAATTGTGGACCCGGAATTGGGGATGAATTATGTGATACCCCAGCCGATCCTCATGGTTTGCTTTTACCAGATGAGAATTGGAAAAGATACGATATTAAAAAGTGTGTTAATCAATTTACTTGTGTGTATACTGATGATGATTTTGAAGATGGATGTAGCATGCCAGACAGTAATAGTTATGATGAACCTTATGCGCCTGATCACAAAAACATAATGTCTTATACACATAACCTCTGCAGAACTAATTTTAGCGAACAACAAAAAGAAAGAATGCTTGAATCTTTGGGCTATGACAGAGCTTACTTAAAGGTTTATACTGGTAATTGTGATGATTGCCCCTTATATAGAGATATAAATAATACTGAGCATGAAAGCGGTACTATAGAAGAAATTGTTGTCTCAAGCCACATTACATCAACTGATCCTGTAAAAGGAGAGGCAAATACAACAAATGGAGCAAATGTTGTGTATAATGCTGGTAGTTATATCAATTTATATCCAGGGTTTGAAGCAGAATATACAAGTACTTTTTGTGCATTTATAAATGGATGCCAACCTAATGTAGCATTTAGAACTTTATCAAAAGTGTTAGAGGAAAATGCTTCACCTTTTATGAGTTTCAAAGTCCACCCGAACCCTGTAAAATCAAACGCAATTATAGCATACGAACTCAATAACGATAGCAAAGTTAGCTTCTCCTTGTTTGATACAACAGGAAAACAAATAACTACTTTATTGCAAAATGAGCAAAAAGTTGCAGGTTTACATCAATTGAGTTTTGAGGTTACAAATTTACCTACTGGTATTTATTACTGTACTATGCAGGCAAATGAGCATATTGAAACACAAAAAGTAATCATTACAAAATAGTCAACGTGGAAGGTTTACTTCAAAACTATATTCTTTAAACTATCCGGCTGTTTGTGTTCGGCTGGGTAGTTTTTATTCAACTCTATTACTTAACACATTACAATAAAAAATATTATTTCAATAAAAAAACGTCGTTTCAATTTTAGAAATTGAAGATGGCAAAGCTCTACTTAGCTAAATAAGTATAAACAAAAAAGCGTAAAACGATTGCTTGCAGGCTAAAGACGATTTACGCTCATTTCAAAATTATAACATAAAATTACAATGAAAATTTTAAAAAACAATATTACATATACACTTTTAACTAAAACTATCTTATTATTAATAATTTCTATTTGGTTTATACAGCCAATTTATGCTCAATTATTACCAACCCCAAGCCCAACTTCAAATTCTTTTGCAAATCAAGAAGTAGCGGGTTGCGGTATAAATCATGCCATTAGTAAAAGTTTAGAACAGCATCCCGAGCTTGAGGCAGTAAATCGTGAAGCACTTAAAGTGTTAGTAAAAGAAGTAGATAGTATTCTTACCTCAAGAATGGAAAATCGCCTTCCTCCGCAACAAGTTATGATACCTGTAGTATTTCATTATTTTTATGATGAATGTGCACCTGCTGGCAGTTACGAGTTAGGTACGCCACCTGTATATGAAAATGTGAGGTTTGAGAATGCTATTGAGACATTAAATAAAGACTTTAATGGGATTACTAGTACCGATTGGTATTCAAAAAAAGATTCTTATTACATTGATCATGACGCTACCAACAACCCTAATGAACTTTATCCTCAACGAGAAAGCTTAATTAGTTTTAGATTGGCGGAGAAAGATCCTTATGGAAACCCAACTAGTGGAATTAATAGAATTAGAAATAATTTGACCTACGCTGGTGTTGCAGATGGAAAGGCTACTAGAGAAATAATTCAATGGCCACGAAACACCTATCTAAATATTTATGTTGTAGAAAAGGTAGATGCTGTCAATAGCTCTGGTGTAGCACGTTATCCGGAGCAAACAGATAACGATGAAAAATCTGATGGAGCTTCTATAGCAAGGTGGGCTTTGGACCCAACCTATAATGATGGGAATAAAAAGGAAAGTGATGGATACTACAAAAGAGATGGTTATCGGTACATATTAAGCCATGAGGTTGGTCATTGGCTTGGCCTAAGGCATTTATGGGGAGCTAAAGCAGATCATAATGGCAAAGCAATATCTGGTTTTTGCGAAATAGATGATTTTGACTTTTATACAGATTTAATGAATGACTTTAATACCGGTAATGAAGAAACAGACTTACCTAATCAAAATTTTAATGATACACCTTGTGCTGATGACCAACATGCCAATTGGAATACTGAACCATATAATATTTTTCCTTGTTCAGGAAACGACTGCCCCGATGGTTCTATAGATTATAATTTTAATATCATGGATTATTCATCTTGGGGTATATTATTTACAGAAGGACAGAAGGATTTTATGGAAACAACAATGGTTACTTCTTTATCTCAAAGAAATGAAATAAAAGGTAACAATTTAAATGCATTCCCAAATTTGGCAGTTAATCCAAACAACGAATTTGTTACCTATTCAAACTACAATGATACCATTGCTATATCAAGTGTAGTATTTTCTCACGGAAGTATTTTTTTTGAAAGTGGACTGGATAATGGAAGCATAGATAATAATGTAGCTGAAATTGAATTAAGAGGGGGATTAAGATTTAGTAACCCTGCGTGTTCCTGTCCCTTTAATTACCCATTTACATTAACAAATGACAAGTATAGTTTCGCTACGCCACCAGTAGAAATAACAAATATTACTGAATATGATTTTGGTACACTACTACCATCGGGTTTAACCGAAGAAGTAATAATAACCAGTGCTACAACTGCACAGTTGGTAATTTCTGGCGCTGTGTCTCCTAACTTAAATGATTACATCACTCAATTTAGTATCAGTAATTCTGTTCTAAGTGGCTCCGATATTGATAAAGACTTGCGTAGTAAAATAATCAAGTTTGATTTTGCAGATTTAATTGGAACAATGTATGATAATCGAAAATATTCTAATGTTTTAGTTGGCCCAAATGCTTCAAACTGGACCGCTATATTCGTCGATTTTTTAGGCACTTATATTTATTTATATTATGAAAATGGTGAATTTATAATAAAAGATGCTGGATCGGTATTAAAAGATGACGAGTTGGTATCAAATCAAGATATAAAAGCAAAAATACTTTTAAAAGGTGATGATATTATTGGTGATTTTGAAGTTGGTGATGTGAAAATTGATGTTAGTGATTTTCAGAGTGATGAAAATTTTTATATTGGTATAGGAACATCAGTATGTAATGGAGATGAACCATTAAAGGGTTGGTTAAAACTGAAATATGATGAAAGCTGCAACGCAATATTAATAAGTGCTTTTGGTATTAATGATAAGGCGGGTAAAATAACTGAGCCAACTTTGCTATATACACCTTCTGTTATTAACCAAATGGAAGATGGTAGCTTCGAAGGCCTTGAAATAGAGTTAGTGAAATCAGACCCAAATCAAAAATTTAAATCAACAATAAATAGTACAAATATTCTCAATTATGTTGAAATTGGCGATATTGTTAAGTTTGTTAATAAAAACGATCCATTGGTCAATGGCTTTAATAAAAATGATTTGAAATTTGAAAAAATTAGCGATACTAAGTTTTCTGTAACAGCAAATTCTAATTCAGCATTTTGGAGTGATGTAAGTAAAAGTTTTGCATTTGAACTTATGGTAAACCAAAGTGCTTTCGATCTTGTGGGAGCAAATTTAAACCAAGCCCAACAATATGTTACCGTGTTAATAGAACCACAAAAGACAACTGAATACACGGAAGTGAGTAAGGGAACATCTTACATAAATTCTTATAATGATGTATCATTACCACTTAAATTTAAGGATATACAAGCTGTGTACGATAGAGATAAACCTACAATTGGGTTTAATTCATATAATGATGGCGTAGATAAAGGGTACATATTTTATTCAAATACAAAATATAGTATTGATGGTTTATGTAAACCTGGTAGTAACGAATTGGAATTATTAAGTTATAACGCATCATTAAATTTGAATAATTTTAAAGAGCTTAGCACTGGCTCAACAACCTCTGAAGGTGGGATAGAATCAAATTCCATATATATACCATCTGAAACAATTATCAATTTTTTAAATTCAGAAAAATATGCTTGTTTTAAATTATCATATAATTGTAATGAATATTATGGATGGGTTAAATTTTCAATAAATGATGATGGTTCTTTATCGGATTTCGTTATTGTAAGTAGTAATGTTTCCAATAATATTTTAAGTATCGGGCAACTACCTGAATTTTGTTTTCTAACCGTAGATAGAGGTTCACTATTTTCTAAAATACAAAATTTTTCAGTTGATGGTGTTGTAATTCCAGAATCAGAATTAGAATCAGATATTTATTCAAATTTTACAAATCTTACTATTCCAATAGATTTAAATTTAGAAAATGACAACCAATACAAGCTTACAGCAGAAAATATAACAATATATAATAAATATTGGTATGCTTGGATTGACTATAACAGAAATAACTATTATGAAGAGAACGAGTTGCTTTTTAACGATTATGAAAATGCCGACGAAGATTTAGACATTGATGTAGAATTTCCTTACCATTTATCAGGTTCATATACATTTCGGATAATGGCAAGTTATCGAACTCTAAATAGCCCGTTAGTAGGTTGTCGAGATTTATACTCTGGTGAAGTAGAAGACTACACCATTCAATTCATAAATTATTGTCCACCCAATTTAACTATAACAAATAACCTACAGCAAGGTGATCATAAAGTTAGTAACAAAATTCAGATAAATGCAAATTCTCGTCTTTCTCAAAGCCGTGCAGCTAATTTGGAATCAGCTTGTATAGTATTAGAGCCTTTAATAAAAGATGACAATGGTAATACATTAGGCAATGGCAGTATTTTAATTGAATACGGCAGTACTTTTTGTGCAGAAGCGATTGAAGCGTGTAATACTCCTATTTTAAAACAAGCCGACCCAGTTTTAAATCAAACAACCTTCAAAGTATTCCCAAATCCATTTAGCCAACAATGTAATATTGAATATAGTTTAAACACAGATGCAGCGGTAACTTTGTTTGTTTCTGATATTACGGGTAAAGTAGTGGCTACTTTAACAAATGGTGAACAGCAAAATGAAGGTAGCCATAAAGCTGCATTTAATGCTAAAGGTTTATCACAAGGCATTTACTATTGTACTTTAATTGCAGGCGAAAAAGTGGAAACACAAAAAATGGTGATAACAAAATAATAGTTCATTTTTTAGAGCTAAACAAAAAAAGAGTAAAGCGCAGAATTACAATTGCGCTTTACTTATATTATCTAATTCAAATATAAAATAAAATGAACTACCTAAAAAAAGAAGCTTACAATATTAGCTCATCACTAAAAACACTAATTAAATATACTGCATTGTGGATGTTTATTTTTCACACCAACCAACTCTATAGCCAATGTATAAACAATGTAACTTATAACAATTCAGATCAAGGCATCATACCCAATGTAACTCATGCAGCAGCCTATGTAAATGCTGAAGATATTACCATTTCTTCTGACGAAATTATTTCCTTCGAGTCGGGCAAATATTCCATTTTGTCTCCAGGCTTTTATGCAGAATATGGATCAGTATTTAGTGTTAAAATTGTGCCTTGTACCATAAGTGAAGATTGTTCTCTAAGTTGTACATCAGATAATATTGGGCAAATTTCTTCAATTGATAGAGGACCGTTCCTCCAAAAGCTTATGACTGATCCGGTAACACACCAAGCAGAAGTCACTATCAAATGGCGAGATACATTAAATTATGATAATAATTTAAACCGATTTTATACGGTTGAATTATGTGCAGGAACAGGAGCATCTGATTTCTATGATGAAAACGATACCGCATTGAATAAAGAGGACGACTACAGAATTTTCTCTTTATCTGGTCTACCTCCAAATACAATGTATCAGTATAATATCAACTACACCGGTTCAAGTAAAGAAGCAGTAGTAGGCTTTTTTACAACTTCGCCTATTGTAGGTAGTGATATTTCTGATAACGATCCTGTTTCATTTTGGGTAATGGGAGATGGCGGTTCAATAAGTGGCACAAAAATTGAATCAATGCGAAATGCCTATTTTGATTATACGGCAGATACAACTGCCAATTTAAGTTTATTGACAGATTGTAATGATCATTTTTTGAATACAGATTTTGTACTTAACCTTGGTGATAATGCCTATACTTATGGTAAAGAAAGCGAGCTGCAAGCCGCCGTTTTTGATCCTTACAAAAAGATACTGAAATATCTTCCAATATGGCCTGCGCTGGGAAATCATGAGTCAGATTATGAAGAAAACTATGGTGGAGAAACCATACATAAAAATGTATTTGAACTCCCCGAGAATGTCCCATCAGGCGTGGAAGAGTTATACTATTCATTTGATTATGGCAACATACATTTTGCTTGTTTGTATACTCAATTTTCATCTGCTAAGCCTAACGATAATCATTATTCTACAAACTACAATGAAATGTTTACGTGGTTGGAAGCTGACTTAGATAAGGCACAAGCTTATTCGAAATGGAATGTACTTTATTTTCATAAGCCGGTTTTAACAGGTGGAGGTAGAAATCAAAGATCAACCATGTCAGCTGATAATTTAGAAGTCGACTCTAAAATTATGAGAAATTACATCGGTGAAATTACTAATGATTACGATATAGATTTGGTTTTGTATGGTCATAATCATCATTACGAAAGATCTTATTTAACACGCTGTGGTAACGGAGAATGGGATGAAAATGGGAACGTAGTCATTTCGAGTAATAATTTAAATGCTACTATAGTTAATGATGACCTTGGGGATTTTGAAATACTTGATTATGGCTGTGCAGATGATATTAATTGTGATAAACACGATTCTAATTATGATGATATATTGGAGAAAGTAACTGGTGCTGATAACGGAACAGTTTTTATTTTGTGCGGTGCCTCTAGCAAAAAACAGGGTTATTTTCGTTCTAATGAAATGGCCTATAATGCAGCCCATAATTTCTTCAATCATCCTGCAATGCGTATTTTTTCTGAGCCAACCACTTTAAATAGTCTTGATGGTACTCAAAGTATCACCAATTTTGGAAGAGGATTAGACGGAGATGAATACATCGGTTCTCTTAATTTTTCAATTACTAATAATGAATTAGTTGGAGCATATATTTCAAAAAATGGAATCCTATTAGATGAATTTACTATTGTAAAAACCGCTTCAAGCTTTAGACGACCAAATCCTACCTTTAAAGTTTATCCCAACCCATTTAGTCAACAAAGCACAATTGAATATATGTTAACTAATGAAGGTGCTGTAACCATATTTGTTTCTGACATTACTGGTAAAGAAGTTGCTACTTTAAGTAAAGAAGAAAGTCAGCATGCAGGAAGTCATCAAATTACCTTTAATGCTAAGGGTTTATCATCTGGTATATATTATTGTACCGTACAAACAAACGATCTAACTAAAACACTAAAAATGGTAATCGCAAAATAGCAATTTAGAAACCATACTTTTGGGATTACCTTAATAAAAAAAATTGCGTATTAACTTAAATTATAAAAGCTCATAATATTTTTCGGTATGAGTTTTTTAACCATCCTCATTGTTTCACTCTAAACTATTAATTGGAGTCAGATTCAAAATTAAAATCATTTTCCAAAATCACTGTATCAATAGCGTTTTGAAACATTACCGAACAAGGAATTTTTAAGGCCACATAAGCGCCATTAAATTTGGCAATGCCTATGCAGGTGCTATCGCTCATTTGGCG
>Ga0209093_1001161_pt1 | contig 14907 bp, 25 predicted proteins | sample SidtaG_4_FD_187450 | JGI IMG/M metagenome (GOLD analysis project Ga0209093, IMG submission 187450) | Marine algal microbial communities from Sidmouth, United Kingdom - Sidmouth_Male1 metaG (SPAdes) (version 2) | ecosystem: Host-associated > Algae > Red algae > Unclassified | place: Sidmouth...
CAGGCAGTGGGAAATGGGCGGGGGGGAAGCGAGCAAGACGAGACTCTCGGACGGATGCGTTCGGTGCGCTTCAGGGGGAGCGCTGCCAACCAGCGCACACGGCTGTGCGTGCCGCTTGGTGGTGGGGCGCCCCCCGCTACAAGCGCTGTTTAGTGGTGGGGCGCCCCCCGCCGAAAGCGGATGCTTACCGGGCTGACACAGCCGCCAGTGCGGCACCCAACCTCCACGGCGAAAAGGGAAACGAGCTAAAAGGGAAACAAACAGGCGAGAAGATCACAAACCCTCCCGGAAACGCGACCCCTCACGACCCTGTGCGACCCTTGGCGGTACAGCTCTTGCACGTAGAAGCTTGCTGGTACGGCGACCGCATGCGGGGGGCACGAAAACGGCCGCGACGAGCCGGCGCCAGAGGCGCCGCCGGGGCCGCTCGCCGCGCCATCGCCGCCGGCCGCCACTGCCTAAAGTGCAACTACGCGCCCGGAGGCCCCACAGCGGCCGCGGGGCACCGAAGAAGAGCATGTCGCGTTAGACGATAGACGGTAGGCGAGCGAGGCCAATGCGGCTGGGGGGGCCGAGGCGAGGAATCATTCCACGCGCCCTCCACGCGCCCTCGTGTTGTCATTGGCCATTGTGAACATGGTTTCTGAGCATTGATTGGCTTCTCTCGGCTGTCATGCTCGCCTCGGGGTGGGAGGGCCAAGTCGAGGAATCATTCCACGCGCCATCCACGCGCCGTCTTGTCGTCATCAGCCACTGCGAACAGGATTTCTGAGCATTAATTGGCTGCTCCCGGCTGTTCCGCGTCCATTGGCTATCCAGGTACTTTAAGAATGCGCAGCACTGGAGATTTTATTTGATTCTCTCGACGAGCGTCGAGCCAAGCCAAATGCGTCCGGGCGTGCTTTGGTAGAATGCGCTGTGCGCGTTTCAAAGGCGGCTCCACTCAAACGCGCCCATGCCTGTTCCGCATCGCGAAAACAACGATTGCGCTCCTCCCCCCCTCACGCACCACAGCGCAGTGGCTCTCCCGCCGCAGCCGCCGCCGCAGAAGATGCAGTCGGCACCGACTCCACCGGCCGGACACAGTGGCATCGCGGGCGTGCGCGCGACCGGTGTGGGCCGGTCGACGGGCCCGCAGTCCGCTGCCCAGATATTTGCTCTTAATCCTCAGTAAACATTATCCGTAGCGTGCTATATCATTGAAGTCTTGTCATTCGATGGCTGCCTCTTAGCTAAAGTTCGAAAGCCACCGCTCACATAAACATCCCGTCACCAGTGCACAATGACAGTCTTCATGGGATTCGGAGATACGAGTATTGGTCACTTCTATCTTCCCCATTATCCACATGTTTCTGGTAATCAGATGCATCGATATGAGGGTATCGTGATGTCAGGAGATAGGACGGATAGCCCTCAGCCAATCATGCTACGAATGTGGCGACGTGTGAGCGAATCGTAGTCCAGAAAGAACCGTGTAGCATGGCCCCAATATACCTGGTGACCCGGGAATCCGAGCACCCTTAGAGAGCCATCTGGTCTTCTTTGGGGGGACGTCGGACCCGGGATTTTCTCTCTCAGAACCCGGGATATTGGGGTTGATTTTCTTGTAGCGACGACGAGCGGCGGGGGGGGAGGAGGGGTCTCGCGGCGCGGGGGGCGGGGGGCGCTGTTGGCCGCGGCCGCGGCGGCTACGGTGGCGGAAAGATGCGGTGGCGGCCGCGGCGACTGCGCCCGCCCAACCTCCCAAAAAGGGAGGGAGCCCAGTCGCCGCCGTCGGCACGCGCCGCCGTCGCCGCCACCGCGCCTAATGGGGGCGGGCTGGCGGTGGCGCCTCGGGTGGCGGACGGCGCCGCCCTCGCCGCCGCGGCTCTCGTGGCTGAGGTCAGCGTTTGTGCTTTCTTTTCCTCTGTGAGGTTTTCTTCTGTTCCGAAGTGCGTCCATCACTGTTTACGAGTCGTGCTGTATCTCGCTGTTCATTTGTTTCTATTGATGCGTGTAGCAGGTTGTTGGTTTTATTTGGGGTGCACAGTCTTCGTCTTGGAATCCGGGTGACCTCTCCGCACGCTCTCGAAGACGTCACGCGTGAGGCTGTGATGCTCAGCTACACTGGAAACCCGGGCGCGCGCGGACTGGAGGCGATGCACCGACGCCTCTCGGGGGTCAGGGCCCTCGCCACTGTGGCGGAAACCAACCCCGTATCAGTGGCGGCACCGACCCAGGCATAAACCAAGGATGGGCCGCCAACAAGCACGTAACACCCCCCTAGGAGGGTAGCGTGGGACACCTCCCTTGGGCGGGTGGCCAGGGAGCCCGAGAGTCGCACACGAAACGACCCCTCTGGAGGGGCGTGGGGAGATGAATACCCGATCGGGTCCCCTACAGGGGCCTGACACAGCCAAGGGAGACACGCGCCTTCCCGAATCCGGGCCCTCTGGAGGGACCGGGAAGCTTGTGGAAGCTTCCGCAATCCGAGCGCAAGCCGGACCGAGATCTGATCTCGACCAGGGATAAAATCCCACCGGAGTTCTATTCAGGAAAATTGAAAAATCTTGAGATATGTCCCGAGGTACTGATTTTGGGTCAATCCTGAGATCTAGGAAGTCTTGGTGACTTTTTTGCGTCCGCCCCGAGAAGGGTGGGGGTCCTCTTCACGTGGAAAGGTAGTCGAGGATGCTGGGCAGGGGCCACTAGGGGCCCGTACCTGAGATCGTGGCGCGTTGGGCACCAGTCCCCCCGTAGTGGCGTCCGGGGGTCTGAATTGTGCACGCCCTGCTTCTTTCTTCTGAGGGCATACGAGTGTACGCTTCGAGTTCATCCTTCGTCTTCGAATAAATCAGCGTTGCGTTTGAGTTACTTCTGTCGCTCTGGTGCGCTCCGCGCCCTACGATCCAGGCCTTTGTGTTGTTTCTCCTTTGCTCCACTCCGCATCCTTTGCTGGGCTTTCCGACGGGGCGATACCCCGTCGGCTTTGAGGGAAGGATCCACTACAGCCACATGCCACCGCACCTCCTCCGGGAATCGCAACCGCACCTGCCGCACCACCCTCCCCGACCGGCTGCCCTCCATTCCCCCAGGTGTCCCCTCCGCCACAGTCTTCCATCGGGCCGTCCCAACCGCCGGCTGCAGGCCCAAATCCACCCGTTTGGTTCATCTCGCATTGAGTTGACGGCTCGGTGGGCCGCTCAGTAAAACTGAAGAGAAACCGACGACAGAAGATGAAACGAAAAGAACAGTCGCGCTCTTGGGCTAAATGACAGCATTTCAGTATCGGAAGGCTGAAGGGCAAGCCTACAGGAACAGTGAGGGAGACAAAGAACAAGTAATAGAAAGGGACAATGTGCTGCTACTTACTAAGTGACGGGACGTGCTGCTTCTTGCGGCGGTGCACAGCAATCATGTTCTGCAAAAATGCCCAACAGGTGCCCACGACCTTCATCGTCTCCACATGGCGGCGGTATATCGGTCTGGCCAAAATATGCCGCTCCGTGAACAGAACGGAGTACATGCGCTCGGCATCCTTACGCCGCCACTCCTGACGACCAGCGAAAAACTTCTCGCTGTCTTCGCCGCCCTGGCACCTGTCGATTCGATTGGCGTACTTGGGGAAGATGCCGACGCACAAGAAGTACGGCGGAGTCCGTTCGACGCGGTTGACTGTGTAGGTAATAGGGGGGGGGAAAGCACCAGCCATCATGTTCTGAAAGAGAGGAGAAAAAGCCATCACGTTCAAGACACTCATGGCGCAAGGCATCCCAATGAAAAAAAGCCAAAGGTAAAGATCCGTGTCGGCCACGGGTTTCATCAAAATAGTTCGCTTCCCAGACTTACCCTCATATTGTCCGTGCTCGGCAACTAGGAAAGAGGCCCACTCCCAGAGCGATCAGTCGACACACCCCATGAACCCTGGGAATCCAGCGTCCTCGTTCGCACTCGTAACGCGCTGTACATGTACTCTAGAGGGCTCAATGAGATACACCGGCATAAATTTGTCCACCACACAGCGAGCGAAGAGATGGACGGTCTCGTTAACGGTTGATTCGGACAAGCGCACGTACTCATCAGAGCGGTCAGTGGCATTACCGTATGCTAGCACCCTCAATGCCGCAGTTACCTTTGCCAATGTAGACGCTCGCGGCTGCCCGGTAGCGCTGATTCGTTGCTGAAAATAGGGCTCATGCAGGGCGGCACGGTAAAATCTGTCAGAAACGACACCAGATACGCGAAAGCGGCGCTCAAAGCCAACTTCGTCATAAATGGGCGGCAGCTTCTTCAAACCAAAAGTAATCGAGCAGGTGGGATGTTTCCGACAATAAAAAGTCACGCTTCTTGCTTGCGGCCTTTCCTGAATATGACCCGGGGAGTGGGTTGCTCTCTGAAGCCTCGCTCGCATTCACAACCGTGTAAAAAAGGTGCTGAAGATCAAGGGCAGCGGCCGCGATATCATCATCGTCATCATTCGCAAAGGCAGTGGCAATAGCCAACATGCTGTGATCAGCATCAGTGTCCGACATCAGGTGGTAAATGTAAGCAAGCGCTACGAAAGGTCGTCTCAGAACAGGTGGGGAACACGATGCGGGAAGAAGGCGGCGGCCGCCCATCGGTGGGCTCGATCGACTGCTCCTTCCTTCCAGCTCCATTAGATTGAAACGTATCTCTGGTCAGTTCACTCTTGCGTGAGTTCTCGTAAGTGCGCGGCCGACCGGGCTTGGGCGCGCGATTGTGGAGATTTTGGCGCGATCATCATAGGATCCACCGCTCGATCAACAGCGATTCGAGGCCCACTTTTCCGATAACTCGGGATCTAAAGAGAGAGCCCTTTGCAGCCGATTCTGATGCAAGGATGGCGGATCGTCCACAAAACAGTACCATGCCGCCAAATGGCGCTACATTTCCGAAGATTGAGATGTGACCACTCTCCTATTTGCTCTTCGTTCGGAGAGCCAGTGGCAGGGCCACACGTTTCCTACACGTGGCCGTTGGGCTGGACGGCTGGCTCTACTTCTGAAGATGCTCTAACAGGGCCAAGCGGAGCCAGAACCAGAGCCATTTTCGTTGGGCTTCCCTACGCGTTGGCCCTCACTTCAGGCGGAATCCTGCCTAGCAGGGAATTCGATCTGCATCTGAGTCAAAACTGGCGAGGATGAGGAGTCTGCGCAGGAGCGACCAGCGGGACACGCGGCAGCCTACGTGGCGAAAGGCTGGGCCGCGCCTACTTTCGCCGTGTACAGCAGTTGACAGCGTCGGAAAGCTAAAAATGGGTCGGTAACATCGGTCGGGGACACTTGTCGCGGCCCGTTACGGCTCATACCCACATTTGGAACCCATTTGTTGCTGTCCTGATCCTTTTAACCACGCCAAATACCGGTCCGTCAAGCCAGCTGTGGCCGCACACGTGTCTCACGATGTGCCACGACCACTCGCTCCCGCTCAGAGCAAACCCAGCGGCGCCAATCCTGCATCAAACTATAGTGAAGTACCAAATGATGGTGCGGAAGCGTGCCAAAAGATCAGATATATAGCGCACGATCGGCACCCACTGCTGGGATGGTGTCGATCCGACACCATATTTCGGTGCTTTCGTGTCAGATCTACACCATCCCAACGTTTGATGAAGCGTATGGGGGACTCCCGCGACCGCAGAGGGTCAGGGCATTTAAATGCAAGCAAATTTCGTGCATGATTATGCGCCACGACGATCTCAATCCCAAGCCGAGCGCTCTGAGCGATCCAGGTGTCTAAAATCCTCGCTGCCACACCTTCTTTGAGTGCCACGATATTCGTTCAGCATGCCTTTGCTGGCCGCCAGGGCGGGGCATCGCAGTGGCATGAATGGTTTTCGTGCTTTTCAACTCATCACCTCCTCGTGGACATCGTGCCCTCCCATAAAGACACCCACGACACCTCCTCAGCCTCACTTATCGCCACTGCGCTACCCCGTCATCGTGTGGCGCACCCATAAGCGTCCACCATGGAGCCAACTGTCAAGGTGGACGACCTGGGTCGCGGCCTGGCGTGTTCTTCTTCTGAGTTGCTTTCCCTCTCGCGAGAGTGCCCCCCTCGTGCTCCAAGTTGCTGCAATTGGGAGTCGTCAAACAGCAGCCGCGCTACAGCGCCGCATTCACAGCCTTTTTGAGGCGCGTGCGCCACCTGCGGCGGGCACCAAGCCGAAGCCCGGCGGAAACCTTCACCCGCGTCTCCCGGCGAGTTGGACTGCTAGGGCTTGCAAAGTGCGGTGGGAAATGATCAGGGCCTCCTGCATCGTGGACGAACAGGCTGTGGAAATTTTGGACGATGACGGGCTGCCCGACAGGCGCGCAGAAGGCCAGGTGCCACCAGGTCTGCTTTAATGCGCACATAGATGGGTTAGGGATAGGCAGAAGGTCTAACTATCTCACTACAATTGCTCGAGACGCTTCCTTTTTCGATCGGCCCGTCATTTGAGTACCTACCCTGCCATCATGCTCTAGTCAAGAAAAACAACTTGCTCGTGAAGTCTGGGGCGGACCAGGACCCTCGTATCTCCGGAGCAGGAACTCCTAAGGGGTGTGTCTTCGAGTTTGGAGAGGCTGCTGGGGAGGACCTATGGGTGTGGAACGAGAACCCGCGAGCGGCGTTGCAGGCGATGGGACGGTCGCGCACGACGAAGCTGCAGGGGACGGACACAAGGATACAGAGGGAGCTGGTGGTTGTGATGGGGTGGACAAGGACGGGGTCGGTCCCCATGAGGAAACTGGTGCGGCTGGGAGCGGCCCTCGAGCTGAGCGTCCGGGAGGTAACAAGGCCGCAAAGAGAAAGAACGGTTCTAAAGCGCAAGGCCGAGGCTGAGTAGATCGAAGGAAACGAGGACGGGTGGAAAAACATATCACAGCTGAGCTCCCTGCCGACGGCCCTCGCGCAAGATACCAAACTTCAGCGTCGAAGCCATGGGGATAAGCGCTGAAGGTGGCCCTCGTTACGTTTCATTCTGTATATTCGGGCGTCTCGATGTCATTGGCGGAACGAGGAGTGGCGCTGGAGGATCTGCAGAATGGTTACCTGCCGAAGGCGGCCGCCACGAACTGGGAGACGAAAAACGACGTTGGGGGTAAACCATGGCCCCCTTGGTTGCCTGCACCTTTTCCTTACCTGCATTTGTTCGGGAGGCCTCGGTGTCGAGGGCCTCAAAGGCAGCCAGCACTACTGAGGCAGTCGACTCCAGGGGGAGCACCCGCGTGCTGACCGCGCGAAACGCAAGTTGCGGCTGGCGCGTGTCTCGGCGCGCCTCAGGGCCGAGTCGGGTGGCCCGCGCCTCCAAGCCCACCTTCCAAGCCGCATTTAGCCACCCCTTACCGAGCAGCAGCCGGCCGATGCTGATTTCGGCAGGGTTCACGGGCCGCGTCCCGGTGTTTTTGAACCCGTTGATGATGTTGGCAGATGACAGCCCGTGGAAGGCGCCCACCTTAATCACCCGACTCAAGTCGGCCAAGTTGAACTTGGAGTTACGGGGGAGGGTGGGCAGCGTCGCGCGGAGCTCGGAGCGGGCGAATGCGCTTGTCTTGAGGAATTGGTCTCTGTCTATCGCCTGTAGGATATGCGACAGGTGCCACGGAAACAAAAGGAACGCCATCTTGGCGGCATGGAGTACCTTGAAGACAAGCACGAATTCGTGAACCAGAAGCACCTTCCACTCCGTAGGGCACTGTACCTGCATGTCCCGAGCAGAAAATGCGGCGTATAACTGCCACAGGGAGGCGTCAAGCCCGGGCTTCTCCCGGCGGTGCACCTCGTCGCCCTCGTCCAGGCACTCCGCGAGCAAGAAATCGGCGGTTCTTTCCGTTTCCCCCGTCCTCCACCGCCAAAGTGACGCGCCCGCCACTCCCGTAAACGATAAAAAGCAGCGGTAGACCGGTGCTGTCGGCGCACACGGTTTCGAAAAAGCTGGTCGCCTCGGCGCCACTTTTTACTCTCGGGAACACATACTCGGGGTCGGTAGTTCCATTTTTCGCCAGTACCATCACGGGGGTTTTCTCCATAATTTCTTAGTAGTGAAATATCTACTCTTTGGTACAGCACAGCTGGGCAGCCTGGGACATGTTAAAGTCACGACAGCGAACAAAATGGTATGCAGCAAAAAACCTGGCCACAGCCTCGGGCGTTGAGGAATGCGATGGTAAAGTCTCAATACCCACGGAACTCACTCGACGGAGCTGCGGGTGGCGACCGGGCATGCACTCCTACCAATTCAATGCTTGGTTTCGAACACCCGCCACACGTCCCAAAAATACTAACACAAAAGAACAGAGGCATACTCACCGGTTAGGACGTCGTCGCCCTCGTCCAGGAAGTCATAAGAAATGACGTCCTCATCCTTCTCCGAAAAAGAATTGGTCCGCCCCAGCTTGACTGGGGCAGCCGGAGAACGGAGCCAAGTCCGCACGTTGGAGATAGAGGCACTGGTGGCTGTCATCAGCTTGTCCATACTGTCCGTCTCAAGCTCCTTTCGAGCGGCTGCCAGCTTTTCTCGCATCTTAGTCGTCAACCGGGAGCCCCATTTGAAGCGATTGGGGGTGGCTTTGGCCACGGTCGACCCTACGGAAGAGGGAGACGCCATGATCGGGGCGCGTTAAGAATAAAAGAGCGGGTGCCGACGAGGAACCAGAAGTAATGTGGGTGATACGGGCCGGTGGAAGCTTAACATGGATCGAGGAAAGAGGTTGGAACAAAAGGACCCGGGAGATCCGCGACAGCCAACACTCGCAACGTACAATCAATCGCTGTTCTTTGTAGTCAACTGTGCGGCATGGTGGGTACCGAAATGCGCTCGACCTTTCTGGGGCTGGTCGCCGTTTTGGCCGGACAGGCTAGTTAGGCAATGAAGCTTTTCGTGACCCTTCGTAAATATACTAGTTTCTTATTAGTCACGACAGCACCTTATCCACTTACGCCACCGCCGACCGTGGCAGCTCTTCGCGGCGGTGGCGGGTCGGCGCTGGGCGGGGAGCACACGCCGTGGGTGAGTGGAGAATGATGGAGGGATCCATCCTGCGCTCGGTGTTCAGAGTAGTCGATAGTTCCGGGGAACAACGGCCACCTGGGGAGCGCTACACGTGGACCATCGCACTAAGCAGGCCGCACAAGTAGGCCAGTGGGTCCTCTCATCTGTTCCGACCCTGCCCCAAAAAATGACCTCCCATGCCATCGAAGATCTTGAAGCGCAACAAGAAAAAGAGACATGACCCGTGCGAAAGGGGCAGTTCTATTGGCCTTCTGTTCGCAAATGGATGTTCCAGCCGCATCTCATAGATTGAACTCCAATGGAAAATCCAACCGACTGCTTGGCGTCGTCGGGTGGAATGAACGTTGCCGGTCGATGGCTGTCGGATCGAGAAAGCGGCTGACAAAGCAGCCTATCGGGCCCGTTGTGGTGGGCGCGACTCCGCCACTCATGACCGGAATCTGCTTCTGTCTCCCCCCTACCCCCCCAGTTTTCTGCACTCCTCGCTCCGCTCAACTCCTCACCGAAGCAGATGTCTGATGTCTTCTCTCCACGCCTCGGCCGTCCAGCTGCCCCTCAAAGTCATCTCCACCCCCCCGCTCTCCCCCGTTTATGTTCGTGCGAGCCTGTTCAGGACAGAGTCAGGCTGACGCCAGTACCGCTCCACGTGTGCAGCTTTCTGTTTTTTCGGTGTGCTTGGGGAAAGAAGGGGGAGGGGCGTGGTTTGAAGTGGGGAGAGTCAGAAGTTCCAACAGACGACGGAAAACAATGCATCAACTGCTACAATTCGCAGGACACGGCGGTGCCTGGATTGGTCGGCGTCTCGCACATCAGTGCGAAAGCGGGCGCGTTGGGCGGAGGGGGGGGGGTACTGCATGGGGCAGAGAGTGAATTTCTTGTTCTGAGTACAATGGAAAGGATCTATGCCGTGCGCAGCGGTCCGGTTGTCAATCGCATTTTCCCCACTGTTTGTTTCCTACGCACAAAGCAAAGAGAAGCATGAAACTTGTGATGTTCGATACCGCCACTCGGTCGACGAACTCTCTGTCATCTGAATCACAATGGCAAGGAGCGTCTCGCGGTCATCCTCAGAATCCAACCACCCGCGGATGATCGGAAGGGCATCCGGGTCATCGGCCGACAGCAGCTGGCTCCCGATGGCAGCGCCGTCGCCGCCCGTGCTCCGAGGGGAACGCAACATGCCAACGATGGCATGCATGATAGCATCCGGGGGCGATTCAACGACCCCGGGCGCAGCATCCAGTCTCTTGAGGACCTTGGTCTCGACGCAACTCGGCAGGCACCTGGCCTTTAGCCAGCAGCGCATTATGCACGAGGGTGTATCGTGATCGAAGGCCGACTTATGTAGCTTTAGTGCGACCAAGACTTGCGGGCTCTTGCCATCGTCTACCCCCAGGGTGCCACGTCGCACCCGCGTCGCGCGCGTCAGCCGTTATTATGCCTCCATCGGGGACTCGGCGTCCTGCTCGTCAGCACACACAAGCACTCTGCCCGTCATCTCCCGCCGGTAGATGGACTTGATGCAGTTGATAGTCCCCTTGTCGCACAGCTGGTACCAGGCCGTCGTGTTGGCGGGGATACCCTCAATGGAGACATGGTCTGTCTCCATCTCCATCAGGTGACCGCTGGCATTTTCCAGCAGGAGCATTGCCTTAGATGCCTTGAATGGGCCCAACGCCTCACCGAAATAAGCGAACCACAGGCGTTAGACATCAGCGTTCATTGAAGCATCCTTCTGGGAGTAGTACTTGAGGGGCTGACATTCGGCCAGCCCTCGAAAGCATTCCGGTTGAGTGGCCGAGCCGACGACAGGCACTATTTGAACCTGCCGGTCGCATTATCGCACACGACGGCTGTCAATCGGGCCTTGGACCGCTGCAGCGATGTCCCCCGCGTGGTGCGCGCCCCCTGCTCATTACCTTAGGAGTGTGTTGGAGCAAGCTGGTAAAATAGGGCGGCCTCATCCATGCTGAAAATCATGTCAGGGTTCATTCCCTCCATTTTGGAGCGCAGCTCGCTCATCTCCCTTTCGGCTTCCACCGGCGGGGTTGAGCCGCCCGTACCATGGAGGTGGATGCTTTTGGGGTAGTATCGACGAAAACAGGCACTCTAAAATGCTATTGGACGCCTTGAACGGGCGGTTGGGATACTGTTCTGAGGCATACATACCTGCCCGAGTCTTGAGCGTAAGTAGCGAGATGGGCGACTGCATAGAGCCCTCCTTCCGCACTCGGGTGAACCAGTCGTAGAGCTTGACGGCCACGAGCTGGAATGTAGACGCTTGTGCAGCGCGCAACGTGTGGAGCACTCCTCCACTCGCCTGGCGCCAGACCTGCTTCCGTCGGCTGAAAATCATTCGCACGCCCCGCTCGGTGATGCCAGAGCGTGCAGCCAGGACGTCCAACGGGACCTTGTTCTGCACTTGAGTGATCAGGAGAATTCGCTGCTGCAAGCTGAGGACCTTCTTCTTGTATGCTCTGGCCGCAGGAATGACGGGGGGGGAGGTCATGCGTGGGGATCCAGAACGACGGCCTGAATCTAAAGCAACAAAACCCAAGTAGGCAAAGAAACAGTGACGAGCAAGAAAACTATCGAAAGAGAGCAAGCAACCAGGACAGTGACACGACCTTAGTGTTCTTTCGCGGGCGAAAAAACAGACAATCAATGCCCACGTGGTCTTGGAAGAAGGCTCGAACGCGCATAATGGAGAGCACCACCAGTAAGAGACGCGTCTATCTATTGGACAATGGCAGGCAACTACGGGGTCGATGGTGTACCAGAAGTCGAGGGCCTCGTTGGTAGAGCTCCAGCAGTCTTGAGGTGGTGGACGGCGATGGGGGTGCGAGTGGAGCATGTGGCATGTGCCGATACCGGCGATCTGCTGTCGACGACGCTCGGTTTTGTCCTCACTCGGCGTCGGCGACAACGACTGAACAAGCGACTGCACCTCTATGTCTTGGAAGTACACTGATGGAGTTGAAAAGAGTGTAGTCGAGATCTCGCTGATTGCTACAGCAGAGCTAAGCTAAGAGATCGCTATTCAACTGCTGCTACGCTAGAGTCTCCTCTTTACGGTGCTACTTTGCTTCGAATCGCGTTGATGCAAAAGTACGGGTCGGAACAGATGAGAGGACCCCCCGTAGAAGGACGCCGGGCTGGACGGTCCTCTTCGGCACTTGAGCGGGAGCAACGGCGCGCGGTCACGATGTAGTTTCGGAATGAAGGCTCTGCCCCGGCACCAGACGGCGGCTCCGCCGGCTCTGGGGAGGGAGCGGTACCACCGAGCCACCAGAGGCTTCCTTCCCAATTTGGATGACGCACTAAAGTCTGTCTCACTCTTTTAGTCCTCTGAGGTTCGCACTTTTTTCTGGAGAGACCAGAGCTCCGCCGCTACGACCGCAAATGACAAGCAGTCTTCACGCGAAGGATATAGAGCCCCCAACTCTTTTTTCTGCAAGAGCTGGTACGCATTCTTCAGTAGGAAGCCCTTCAACGGCACACCTATATCGGAAAGATACGGCTTAGAAGCTTCGTATTTAGGCCTTCCGGCACACTGGGCGAGCCGTACGAGGTCACAGCACCGTTTCTCGCATTTGTCCCATGTTCACATTCCTCGTGCATTCGCTTGCATTATTCTTCGCAGCGCTCCAATGCCACTGGACGAAGGTAGACGACCGTAAAGAGTATGTCGAGAAGAAGCGTAACAGTTTCTTGCAGCGATCCCGTGACAGGCGGAGGCTACCTCAGAATTCGCTCATCCCAAAGTCCAATCTCGTGCGCGCCTCTTGTGATCTGATCCCACGAGACACAGCAGCCAATCGGCTTGCGCGCCAGCGCGCTTCGTCAGCAGCCAATGAGCGCCCGTGCACGGGAAATCCAAATTAGACCCATGGCAGTCGTCAAAAGCCGCTCTGCGTCGCTCAAGCGCCGTCGCACACCTGTCCCCCACCCCCCCCCCACCGTCGCGGTCGTGCGTCCCGCCCACTCCCCGCGGTCGCCGTCGTGGGGCAGCATGTAGGTGACACTGCGACACTCCCCTGTACTCATCGGGGCGCACGGCGGGTCGCAATGTCTTTGACATCTACGGCCGCGCAATCGCCCCGTACAGTCGTGCGCGCGATGCGCCGCATTCCGGTTAAGGTGGTAGAGATTGCTGAGGGGGAGGGTGCTAATGGTTTCTACAAGGATGAGGAGGAGGACCAGGAGTGAGTCTGGCCTGAGCGGAGGTGCGTGTAGCGGAGGAGTGTGGGATTTCCACCTTTGTCGAGGGATTCCTTTTTGTCGTGTAGTTTTCGCAATTGGGCTGCACATCAATCGTAGGCCGCTGATAGTGGTTGACTTGGCTTGCGCTTCTCAGATACTTATCCTCAGTGAAATCTCTTTCTTCAGTCAGCTGTCAGCGTCCCCGGTCTTCATCCGTGCGGCATCACGAGATCTTAAAATCGAGCTCACGAGGCTGTAAAAGTAGCCTCCCTGTCGTTGCGCTCCTCCCGATTTGGTCGGTGATAAATCGTGCGCTGTCGAGAATCGGGCGGATCGGATGGCCCTGATCGATACGAATGCGGAAGTGGGCACCAACGAGTGGGATCTGCTGCGCTTCGTTCTCCGTTTTTTTCTCCTGAGGACCCGAGGGCCACCCTCTGATACTTCTACAAAGTTTGGGGTTGATTGGTGTACATGCACCGAAACCAGAGCCGCTTTTCCATAGGACAAGTAAGATGAGATAGACTTTAGCACGTTGGTGGCGCCCGAGGTGCTGCCCAGTTTTTTGACAAGACGGGCCGTACCCTGTGCGTTTGCTATGCCCCCGTTCTCTTTTTGGCTCGAGCTCCGATAGTACTGCCCTTTTCATCCGCCTCTCGCTCGCAAGTCGTGCAGATCTGCTGCAGGGCAGAGCACCGCACAGAGCCGCAAGTCTGCACCTCGAGCCCTATGTATCGCTGGCAACGGCCGCGGAGGGGGTGGTGGACGATGGCTTAGGATGAATCCCGCCTGTGCATCTTGTCCTCGCACGCGTGATGGCGACACGGGGCCGCTGTCGCGAACGAGCAACGGGCGGCGCCAGGCGATGCCGCGGCGCCGGTGGGAGCCCGCCGCGGTGCGGTCAAAGGGACGGCGTGCACGCGCGGCTAGACACCCCGCGTCGCGGACGTTGGGGACGCCACAACGGGCGCAGCGCGCACCGCGGACTATGGGGTTGTGCACCTGGCAAGAAAACTGGCAGTTGCCAGTGGCAAGACTGGCTCCTGGAGCTCGCATGACCACCATCCGTTGAGCCAGTTGCCCAACCCTACTCTGCGGCGCAGACGTGCATCGGCATCGACGCGCGACGGTTTGGGAGGGCGCGCCGCGCAGACGAGGCACAGCCAGCGTGGTGCGCTCAGGACGGAAACAGTGAGTTCGGAAGCACGATCGTCTACTTCGGAAGGTTTTTCCATCGACATCCCATCGAGGCTTCGATGAGGCCATCGACCCATCGAAATGCGTCTCGATGGGAGCATTCCAGGTTCCCATCGAACCCATCGATTCGATGCGATTGGAGCTGAAGAGCCCGCACCGTGACCCATCTGATTGGACGAACGCGATGACCTCTACTGTGGACCACAGAGTATGTGCTTGTTCAATTTGCAATTCATCAGTACTTGGGGTTCAAGTCATCTGGGGAGACGATCGTTTCACCGTCGTCGTGACCACGTCTTCTTCCAGAGGTTTGAGTCCGCGAGCAAATGACTTGGTCCCCACAGGGAAGAAAAATGGTCATGTCGCCGCACGCTAAGCACCCCGAAGCACAGGCCAGAGGACTGTGAGTATGCAAAAAAACCATCGTGTGTGCAGTGAATATGTCGAAGGGCCGTTCCTGATGGGAAACTGTCATCCCACCCCGCCAGCACATGGCACCCGCTTCGACACCG
>Ga0209093_1001162_pt1 | contig 14903 bp, 7 predicted proteins | sample SidtaG_4_FD_187450 | JGI IMG/M metagenome (GOLD analysis project Ga0209093, IMG submission 187450) | Marine algal microbial communities from Sidmouth, United Kingdom - Sidmouth_Male1 metaG (SPAdes) (version 2) | ecosystem: Host-associated > Algae > Red algae > Unclassified | place: Sidmouth...
GGGGGGGGGGGTGGGCGGCGCTTTTTTGGCGCGCCGCCACCGCTGCTGCAGCGTGGTTGCATGGCTCTGTTCGGGTAGCGGGGTTTGTGGCGTTTCTGCGCCGCGCCGCGCCGCCGCGGCTGCTGCGGCTGCCGGCGGCTCCTGCTGCCGCTGCCGGCGGCCCCTGGGCGGCGGCTGGGCGAGGTCCGGGGGCAGCGCGTTTTTGGCGGGCGTCGCGCGTCCGGCTTTTTGGCGCCGCGCCGGGCCGCCGCCGCTGCTGCCGCTCCCGGGGGATGCTGCTGCGGCTGCCGCTGGCTGCGCTGCGGGTGCCGGCGGCTGCTGCTGCCGCTGCCGGCGGCCGGTGGGCGGCCGTTCGGGGTTCTTTGGGGCACTGCTTGGAGGGGGCGGTGGCGTGCTGCCGCTGTTGTGTTCTGGGAGTGGACATGCGCGGTCGTGAGCGTGATTGTGCGCCGTCGCGGCGGTGGTGTCGGCGGCGCAGCAGAGTATAAGTCGCGGCTGCGGGCGGTGCTCGTCTCTCCTCAGTCTTACCGGCATGCACCATCCCCTCATCGACGTCGGCCGACCGCCACTCTTGGCCAGTACCTCCTGCTAGCTGCTGTTTTCCTCACCGTCCCCCACCATTATCCCGCTGTCCCCCCGTCCCCTATCACTGGCCCCTCGTGCCCCCCTCATCTTCGCCATGGCGCCTTCGACGCCGCCCACCGTGTCTTCCCTGCGGGAAACTTCCATCAACGACGCGTGGTCTATCTCCTCCGCGCTGGCTGCCGACCCTACGGCCGGCTCGCCGATGCGCTCCAAGGGCGTTTCCATTGCGGCGGCCCAGGGGTACTTGACGGCCGACTTTATGGCGCCGCGCGTCACGACGGCGGTCCCGCCGATGATCCCGTCGACGGTGACGCCAGCCGGCGCCATGTCGGCCACTGCGGCAGCCACTGTGGCGGGCGGGGCGCTCATTACGCCCGCCCTCGCCTCGACGCCGGCTACCGCGCCCGCCCTCGCCGCGACGCCGGCTACCGCGCCCGCCCCCGAGGCGGCGCCGGTCATCACAACCGCCGAGGTAGCGGCGCCGGTCATCACGCCCTCGGAGGTGGCGGCGCCGGTCATTACACCGGCCGACACGGCGGCGCTAGGCATTGCGCCCGCCCCGGTGGCGGCGGTGGTGGTTAAGTCCGCCCCAGTGGCGGCGGTGGGGATGAAATCCGCCCCGTTGGCGGCCGTGGCGGCGGCGCCCGCCTCGCTTGCGTCGGTGGCGCTGACGCCCGCCCCTGTTGCGGCGCAGGTGCTCACGGGGGCCGTCGCGGCGGTGCCCGTGATGACACCGGCCCAGGTGGCGGCGCCGCACGTGACGCCCAACCTGGTCCCGGTACAAGTCGTCGCGTCCACCATGGTGGTGGCGCCGGTTGTCACACCCGCCCCAGTGTCGACGTCGATGTGCACGCCCGTTCCGGTGGAGGCGCCGGTGATCTCACCCGCTCCCGTTTCAGGGCTGGTTGTCATGCCCGCCGCGGTCACGGTGCCGGCGATGGCGCCCTTCCTGGCAGCGGCACCGGTGGTGACGTCCGCCCCCATGGCGGCTCCGGTCGGGATGCCCGCCCCTGTCGCGGCGCCGGTTGTCACGCCCGCCCCTGTCGCGGCGCCGGTGGTCACGCCGGCCCTTGTTGCGGGGCCGGCTGCGCCGTCCGCCGCGGCGGCAGCGGCACTGAGGACTCCCGCCGCGGTGACGGCGACGGTGGTGACGCCCGCCGCGGTGACAGCGCTGGTGGTGACGACTGCCGCGGTGGCGGCGGCCAGCACACCCTTTGTGACGCCCGCCGCTGTGGCGGCGGCAGGGGAGACGGCCGCGGCGGTGACGGCGCCGGACGTGCCGCCTGCCGCGGTGGCGGCGGCCAGCACGCCGTTTGTGACGCCAGCCGCTGTGGCGGAGACAGTTGGGACGCACACGGCGGTGACGGCGCCGGTCGTGCTGCCTGCCGCGGTGGCGGCGGTCAGCACGCTCGCGGCCCTTGCGCCGTGGTTGGGAGAGGCCGCTACCGTCACGAGGGTGAACGGTCCGACCACTTCCGGCCGGCATTCGGTCATAAAGATCACTGCAGCTGCGCCGTCGATCAACACGGGCGCTTTGGTGACACCCGGCGTCGTCACGTCCGCCGACGCGACGCCGATAGTGACCACGGCTACTGTGGCCGCGGCGGCTCTGCCGGTCAGCGCGCTCGCCGTGGCACCACCTTCTGTCGTGTCTCCCTCGGCGGTTGCATCAGCAATGACAGAGTCTATCGGGTCTGGTGGTGCGTCAGGCACTGGCGCAACGGCAGTCGGGAGCACTGCCGCCCGCGGTACTGCTGCCTTCGAGGCACTGAAGGAGGCTTCGGGCGCGGCTGCCCGCGCGCGCGGGCGCGCCGTCAACGACAACCGGACGGTCGTGATGCAGCGGCTTTGGCGCTACATCACTGCCGTCAACGGGTGCAGCGCGCCCACGAAGGCTTTGGAGGACGCAGCGGCGATGGTCGCGAGCGCTTCGGCCTTAGAGGATGGCAACGACAACGTGCAAGTGGTCATCCGCCTGTCGGGCGTCTCGGCCACGGGGGACCTGAGCTGGGCGAGCCTCTTTGGGCAGGGGGCGTACGTCGACCCAGACGTGCTGCGCGTCTTTGGGCAGGCGCACCAATTCTTCCGTGGCCGCGACGTTCTGTCGCGCGCCCGCCTCTCTGCGGACTCTGAAGCGCGTCTGGTCGGCACTCTTCACCGAGGCCAAGCGGCTGTCCCTACGTCGAGCTCCCCCCCCCCGATTTCTTCAACGGCCGAGGACGAGGAGATTTTGGACTCGTTCACCTCCCGGGCCGACAGCATTCTGCCACCGCATGTGAGCATCCAGCGGCTTGCCCGGATGGTGGCCCGCGCACACTCGGCGTCGCGCTCTTCCAGCCCCTTGGACGACGTGCCGCCGGGGCGCTCTTCTGCGGGCAGCGCGGTACACTCCTCGACGGTGAGCGACGGCGGGGCGGCCAGTGGAGGCGACAGCGTTGGCGCGCCGCTGGCAGGAGTGGGGATACCCTTTGTGCTGGAGAGCATGACCCTCCCGCCGCCGGTGACACCCATCAAGTCTGCAGTGGACTTTATGACGGACCTGTTCCTCAACCGCCGGGCGCCCGTGCAGCTGCTGCGCGCCACCCTGAAGGCGGTCATCATGATCTGTGCCATGCACTTTGGGCTCTCCCCGCGTCAGATTATGGAGTGCTCTTCGCGCTGGTGGGTGGACCGCATCGTCGCCCGCCAGGCGGAAGATGGCGCGGTGGTTGCCCCACGCTGGCCCATGGGCGTCAAGGTGCCATCGCGCTTCCTCTCCCCTCGGTTTTTCAAGGCCGCGTCGAAGGCGAGCAAGGTCCTGCCCCGGGAGGAGCCGCTGCGGGCGGGCGCTGACATGGCGGCCGGGGATGTCTCGTGCGCGCGGCTGAGCGAGGAGTCGGTCATCATCTACCTAGACGCCACCCCCTCGACCGAGTGCCACTGCAAGCACGAGGAGGCCGTCGCGGTTCTCCTTTTGCTGTGGACCAAAGAGCCGTGGTGCCGGTCGGCCATGCAGCACGAGGTGTTTAAGGCGGACCACGCGGCGCTGCGCCGTAAGGCGGCGCCCAAGCGCAAGTCGCCGGATGGCACTTGCGCCAAGGCACTGCGTGACGGCGCACCGGACTTGGCGCCGCGGCAGGTGGTGGACACTGGTCGTGTCGGCCGTGCGTCGACTGTGTCAACCACGCGCGCGGCCGCGCGCGCGGCCGCTCGTGGTGCAACGCCTTCCGCCGCGCCGGTGCTCCACGTGGAGGTACTCCCTGCACCCGCCGGGCGTGTCGAGGGAGCACCGGCGGTGCCAGAGGCCGAGACAGAGGAGCCCGAAGTGGTGAGCGAGGGGGAAGAGGACGGGCCCCTGACGTCGAGCCCCGCCAAGCGTAGCCGCCAGGTTGAGTAGTGTGTTTTGTGTGGGTTGTAGCTTTGTTTGTTGCTGTTGTGCCGGAGTACGGCGGTGAGCCTTGTGTAGCCGAACAAACAGCATTGTGCCCTTTTGCCCATCACTTGTGCATTTTTTCCTTTTTGACACATCTTCCCCAAAGCTTCCTTTGCTCAAGTGTTTTAAAACAGGTGTTTTGCAATTATTTCTTTTTACATGATATTCGAATCTACCTATCATTAACTTCTCAAGAGCCGATGGCGCCTCGAAAGGCACACGCCAGCGCTTCCCGGGCACCGTGAGCCATCGTTATGAGTTTTTCCACGGCTTGCCCATCGACCACAGAAAAAACAGGTCCCGCTTGCCAGCCCGCCACCTCGATACCCTCAACATCACTGCTCTAGATAGTTTTGGTTCTAACACTCGCCAGGGGTGGGTGCTCGTGGTTTCCCTCACCCCCACGACCGTGCCGGTTGCGTTACCCTCATCCGTCAAGAAAGAAGAGAAATAAATAGCAAGAGACACATGTGCTGCAGTCCCTTCGCGCTGCCGTCGCTGGTGACCCAACAAAGACCTGCGATGGTGCGCCGATATCTGTGCCTGGCTGGCGTATGATGGGCTGCAGCGAAAACGATACTGTTTCATAGTCTCTTCGGGTTGACGTGCAGACGCACCTACTCATGGGGCATGCACGGGCGGCAGCAGATACCTCATTGGCGCAAACAGGCTGAGTGTGGGCGTGCTCAGACCCAGGAGCTGTTCGGTCAGTGGCCACGCCAGCACCTTTCCTGGGGCCGGTACGAGGCAGCCGCGATAGGCGACCGAAAAAAACCCCGTCAAATGTCCCGTTCACGCCGGTCAGCAGCCTCTGTGTCATCTGTCGTCATCGAATGGGGCCCAGACAGACAGTGACCTCCTGTACGCCCCCCCACACATACACCTTTCAGGCGGTGTCACCGTGATCCCCCGCTGCCGCAGATCTTTGGCACCCCTCTAAATGGCTCAAAATGGATTAGTCCTCAGGCAGCGGCCACCGTCTCCTGGACTGGTCCAACCAGGTCGTTTTGGGGCGCCCGAACCCCCCCTCTCTTGACCTCAATAGAGCCGATTTGGCGCCCCCCATTCCGACCAGGTGAGGCAGCCTACACGTCTTCACCGCCCCCACACCCCTTCCGTCCCCTGACAAGACTACCATCCCCCGTTGCTGCCACATCTCTTCGCTGCAAATTCTCCACGGCGCCACCTCTCCGCGCTGCCACCGCTGCGAGCTGCCACTGCTCCCTGCTGCTGCCGTTCCTTGCTGCTGCCGCTCCTCGCTGCGGTTGCTCCTGGCGGCCGCCGCTCCTGGCAGCCGCCGCTTCCGGCTGCCGCCGCTTCCGGCTGCCGCCGCTCGCGGCTGCTGCCGCGCCGAGCTGCCGCCGCTCCGGGCTGCCGCCGCTCCCCGCTGCATCTGTTCCCGCTGCCGCCGCTCCCTCACAGCCACCACTCGCCGCAGCAACCTCTCGCTGCAGCCACAGCTCCTTGCTGCCTCTACTCCTAGTGGACGCCGCTCCTCGCTGCCGCCGCCTCTCGCTGCCGCTGTTCCCCGCTGCTACCGCTCTTTTCTGCTGCCGCTCGCTGCTTCTTCCTCTTCCTCCTGCTGCTGCTCCCTGCTGCTGCCGCTCCTCGCGGCCGCCGATCCTCGAGGCCGCCGCTCCCCGCTGCCGCCGCTTTCGGCTGCCGCCGCGCCCGGTTGCGGCCGCTCCCGGCTGCTGCCGCTCCCGGCTGCTGCCGCTCCCGGCTGCCGCCGCTCCCCGCCGCCATCACTCCCGCTGCCGCCTCTTCACGCTGCCATAGCTCCCCGCGGCCAGAGCTCGTCGCTGCCGCCGCTCCCCGCTGCCGCGGCTCCCCGCTGCCGCCGCTCCCTGATGCCGCGGTCCCCCGCTGCCACCGCTCTCTGATGCAGCCCCGCCTCGCGGCAGCCTCTTCCTACAGCGTTGGTGGTCCACATGGGACCTTTTGCGGGGAGAGCAGCCTGAGATGGGCGGCAGCTGCCGGAGTCAAGTGCTTCTGTGGCGAGCGGGCGGCCGAGCACCACCGATGGCCGGCCGCCCGCTCCTGTTCATCCACCCTCCCCGTCCCGCCGTCCCGCGACGCCGCGCCGCGGAGGCTCCACCACCGCCACCCGCACACCCACCTCGAAGGTAAGGCTGAAGACGGGGATGCTACGGCCGTGTTCGTAATGATGAGCCGGGTGGGGTATAGAAATGTGTTCCAAGAGAGGGGAAGAGTTCTCGTATCATGCGTTCAGTGTGGACGCTTCTGTTTGACCGCTGCATTGGAAATAGCGCATTATTGAAAAGCCATGTCCGCGACCGCCTGACCTCTGGGTTTCCATATGCGTCCACTGGGCGCTTTCGAGGCACAGTGGCATGCTGGCCCATCCACCGGGTATTCCCCGTCCCTTCGCATTCAGTCTGCACCTGTGCTGGTACAGTATGTCTTTGGAGTGCGTAAACAGTGCCCCGCCGCAGTAGGCACCTGCAGCGCACACCCTCGGGTGGTCTGGACCCGTTGGAAGATGTATCTGGTGAACCAGGTATCCTATGATTCTGCAGGTACCATTTATGAGGCTCCAAAAGGGGGGGTTGGATGCACTGACACGAACGCACACAAAAAGCTGGCCTACGGGCAAACAGAGCGTGCTCGTAAAGCAGCGGCGGCTCCGGGCTTTTGTGACCTTAGAGGGCCGAAAAAGCAGAAAGGAAGCGGTCTTACGCTAAACCACGCACAGCACCGTTCTCAGTACCCTTCGAAGGTCCATAGGTGAGACTCTTCAAAGTTTTTGTGTTTTGGTCAGGTTGCGCCCAAACGGGCATGCTTCTGCCATATGTGGGACAAGAAGAGACATAGGATGTGTGCAGTAACCAGGATGTCCAACCTCGTGCAATACATAGTGGTAAAGCACCGATGACGTTGCAGTACACAACCGGTGGTGGTTTTTCTGAAAAAATAGGTCGGTAGCAGCTGTAGGGAGGGAGCGAAGCGCTGGTTGTCAACGCAATGAACTGGACAGTGTCAGTAAACACACCGTGATCCACTGGAGTCTCCTGTTTCAGTACCGATCTACCATTTCCAGCGCATGTGACACCCGGTCACAAGAGCTCCGTTGCACCGGGCCTGGTGAGGCTCTACTCCTATCCCCCCCTCCCTACCCAATCTGGCGCTGCCATCACGCCGGCTGCGAGGGCATGCGGCAGTGATTGACTGTTGGCAGCTCATCGCCGCCCTGCCTCCCTCGCGCTCACCCACGTTCCACGGCCGCCACCTCCCCCCGCGCTCCGCCTCCGCACCGCCGCTGCCTCCGCACCGCCGCTGCCTACCTCTACCGCCCCTGCCCTCCCCCTGCCGGCGCTGCCTCCCCTCGAGGCTCTTTTTCCCCCCTGCCGTCAATACCTAACCACAATTCTGTTCTGCATCTACTCCCTGTCCGCTCTGTCACCTGCCACTATTGGCCCCTTTGACGTTTTTCTGCCCTCTCCGCGTTTTCGCTGTCCCGCTCCGCTGCCTTCCCCTCTCCCCCAGCGTCCAGGATAAAATCCGCGTCGACCTATGGTGTGGGTGTGTGTGGGTGGTGACGGTCGTGGCGGCTGCGCCGTGGGCACCCGTTCTGTCGGAGGTCGGGGGGTGATTCCTGGACTTCTGGCTTCCTTCTTTCAATCGTGGTGGGGATGTATCGGGGGGGCGCTGGCAAGACACAGCGATACACAGCTCTGGCAGGTCCTGTTCTGTTTGAGCCCTTCTCTTGTTTCTTTAGCTGGCAAAGGGAGCTGCAGTCCGTACCCATGTATACGCCTCGACGGCGCAGTCACTCGCCCACTTTGTTTCCACCCCTTCCCACAACCGTATCCGCCCGAAAACCGCGCCACTTCCCTCACTCTGCATCCGCACGTCCCTGCTTTTTTCTCCTGACCCCCCACAGCACCCTCAGGCCTTGAATACCCCTTGTAGCTTGCTTATTCCCTGTCATTGTGCCCGACAGAAGAGGCGCCCTCCAGGGCTAAGGATATTCGTGGCAAAAACAGTGACCCTGGCAGACTCTGAATGGTACTTGGTTATGCTGCTGGCACGTACTTGATATCTTCTCGTGACAGATGTCGCGCATAATTTAGAACTTATCGGTTTCAGGCCTCAGCAACACACGCCGACGACGACGAGATTGCCCACCTTCGCAGGGTGCCTGATAGGCCTGTCTGGAACGTTCTGCAATCGCGGTCGCCGTCTCTATCGCGCTACCCCCCGCGGCTGCCCCGTTTTCCCAACCGCGCATGTTTTTCCAATCTTCCTCACCACCCCATTCACTGTCCAACATTTCTGCTTTTCCGTCTTCCCCCCCCCCCTCCATTATCTGTTTGTTTTTCGGCTCCTGCTCCCGCTCACCCGGCTGGGGTGGCCCGTGCTTCCACCCCCTTTCCGAGTACTCCACGGTCGCCCACCTCCACGACGAGGTCGCCGGCCGCCCGCGATGGCACCAAGCGGCGACGAGGCTCTCTGCGACGGCATCCCCGACCCCGATTCGGACCCAAGCGCGTCACTGGCCGGGGGCGGCCCCAACCCCATGCAGTTTGGAGGTGGGTCGGGCGCCTTCTTCGTCGTCCCGTCGGACATCGGGGCCACCCTTGCCTCCCTCCCCGGCATTTTGCCGAGCCGAGCTCGCCCCAGTCGTGCGCGGCGCGCGCAGCCGCGACCTCCGCGGCTGTCGACTGGCGGCGGAGCCGGCGGAGCGGCCAGTCGGGACAGCCGTCGCGGAAAGCGGCGTCGAGTCCCCGGAGTCCGTGACGCTGCTGACGACCTATCCGCCTTCCTCGTCCCTCCCGCCGAGAGCGAGGATGTTTATGCGGAAAGCAGTTCGGGAAACGACGCGGCCGGGACTGATTTGGACGCGCTGGGCACCGGCGACCGCGCGGAGGAGCTGACCAACTACTACAAGCAGCGCATCACGCGCGTCCTGTCCGTCGCTTTGGGCGACGCGCCGCACGTGGACGAGAACGCGGGCATGCTGTTCCGCGTCGTCTCCGTCCAGGGCGGGGCGGCTGTCGTCTTGTCGGAGGGCGAGCGGGCGTACGCGGTGCGGGCCCAGAATGAGGACGGTCGCGCGTCGTACCTGTGCACGTGCGACGGGATGGGCGGTGGCGAGTCGGCGGAGGTACGGTCGTGGCTGGGCACATCCTCCAGCTGCTGCCACGCTCGGGGGCTGCAGGCCTCGTACGCGGAGCTGGCCAATGCCTCCGGGCTGGCCGACGATGTGGCGTTGCTCACCGCCTACGCGGTGCTGGACAACGCGTCTGTGGCGCCGCAGGCCGAGTGTGACGTGTCGTTTGCCACCACGACGGCCACAAAGAAGGCAGTGTTCGCCGTGCGCTTCCAGTCGACCTGGGCAGCGGTTGTCGTGCGCAATAAGCTCAACAAGCAGCGGAACAAGAAGCGGGTGCAGCGGCGCCCGGCGTGCGCGCTGATGAGCTGCGCCAAGAACCATTGGACTTGCCCGCACGCCTCGTCGGTTGCACAGTGGTGTGCGCATTTGCAGCAGGCCACCGCGGCGGTAGAGGCTACAATCCCCGGCTTTGCGGACCCGTTCAAGCACGTCCTTCTGCCGACGGTCGTGCAGGCCGCGCGAGTGACGGCTGCCGCGCAGGCGGCCGAGTGGGCGGCGTTTTCGGACGAGGCGCGGGGGAGGTGCTCTCGAAACCTGCTCCCTTGCGTCGGAGAGGTGGCCGATTGCTCCTTATTCGACCAGCTAGCCGACATCGGGCGTGCCGCTGGGCATCCAGCCTACCTACCCGACGTACTTTGCGAGGCGAGGTGCTTTTCGTGCGGCAGCGACTACAATGGAGCTGGGGTGAAGCACACCGCCGCCACCCTTCACACGCTGCGCGGACGGGTGGCCGTGACGCTACGGCGGTGGACCAGTGGCTGCGGAAAGCCGGTGCCGTATGATGGGGCACACGAAGGGCTGTTTGCGTCCAGCAGCAACACGGTCTTCACCAGGACCTACCTCGACGTCATGACGCAGATGGTCTTCACGGGGCACGGGACGTTGTCGTCGGCGGCCTCTGTCCTGTGCTTTCTCCTCGAGAGCACGAGGTCGATGTCGGGCGCCGCGTCGGGCCTCGCCCGCCAGACGCTCATCATCGCGGCGCATCGGTTCTCACGCACGCTGATCGTGCCGGCGTCGCTCTTTCGATGCTCCAAGTGCAAGCAGGCGGGCGACAGGCCGTACCTGGCGGTGATCGCCGACGGCCAGGTCCTGTCCATCTTGCGCAACCAGTCTCAGCCGCTCGTGCGACTCACCGAGGACGTTGTCGGCGTGCCGTTGGACGCCGGGCATGGGTGGTGCTTGGCGTCGGCGGGCCTGCGCGCCGCCATCCGCAAGCGAACAACTGCCGAGCGGCAACACGCGGTGCGCCTCACCAAGGAGGAGCACTTGACGCTCAAGAGCCTCGCCGACGAGCTTACGTCGGAGCCGCCGCCCCACGCCGCCGGCGCGTCATCTCCAAGAGCGCGAACTTGGCGTGGGCGGCGGCCTTCATCTATTTCTCGTTCTACACCAACGAGGTGTCCGACGCCGACCCTGGGGCCGACACGGCCGCGGACGGGGCCGCCGCCGCCAATGAGGCGGGAATTGACGGCGCTGATGCTCCCGCTGACGGAGGTGCCGGCGCTGGCGGTGGCGGTCCACCCGCCAGTGAGAGCAACGGCGGGGGGGAGGGTGTCGCTGCCGCGGCAGCGCACGCGGCATACTTTGTGAGCAAGCAGGTGCCTGGGGCCGTTGGCACCGGCCTCAGTGCGACTGTCGAGAAGGAGCGGTGGCGCATCGTGAGGCGGTTCGTGCTCACCTTTTTGGGTCACCCTGTTGTCGGGGCCCTCACCGGTATGCCGCGGATGCGAATCCGGCGGCTGGCCACGAAGTTGGCGATGGGAGCCCCGTTGGCTGAGTGGAAGGCGCACGCCAAGGCGGTGGAGTCGGTTGGCATCGTGTGGCCGTTCCTGCAGCTGATCGGTGCGGCCGACGACGTGGACGTGCAGATGACCCGAGCCGTCGGCGAGCTGCTGCTGTTCACCTGCGGGGTGGACTCGTACTGGGAGACGCTGTGGCGTAACCAGGCGTCTGTGGGATGCAAGGCGTTTGACGACAACTGGAGGAAAACGTCAGCGGCCAAGTACGCCGCGTGGGCTGCCGCGCGTACCGCACCCGTCCCTTATTCCTCCCCTCTGGCGTGCTCCCCCCAATCCGCGGCGCGCGGCCGTGCCCAGCTCCTGGAGGTTTCAAGCGGGCACGTGTGGCCGGACCTTGAGCCCGTCCGCCCGTTCATCACAGACAGCAAGGCCGAGGCTGTCAACGCCGCGCGGGCGGTCAAGGTGACGGCTGGGCGGGTGGCGTTGGAGGAGATGCTGAACAAGGAGCTGGGATCAGACGACTGCCGGCACGCTTTTATGAACTCCCAGACTTTCATGCCCGGCGTTGAGAACTTCCTATGCCCCTGCGGGCTGCTCATCGGCTTTGACTTCCTCGACCGCGCGGAGAGCCCCGCCCATGTCTTGGCGTCACTCATGCAGCGGTTCCCTCTCCTCCCTTCCGTCGTTTATTACGACACGGCGTGCCAGATGGCACGCAATGCGTCGCGGTGGGTACCTTGGCTTGTCAACCGGTCGGCCATGGCCGCAAGCATCGACCGTGCTCACCGCGTCCAGAAGCAGCACGGCTGCTCACACATCTACGACGCTGACGCCTACCCGGGCCGCTCCGTGCGGCACAGGACGGCGCGCGCGGAAAGCCGGCACTCCATCAACAAAACCTTCAAGACCCATCTCGTGCATCTCCGTCAAGACCATTTTATGGTGCAGATGCGGCTCCTCGGCGTCTTTGTCAACCTCCGCGTGAAAATGAGGCACGAGTTTGGAAAAGAAACCAAGCACCGGCTCGCTTGTGCGTTCTTCCATGAGCACGTGCAGATGTACTGCGACCGGCGGTCCTGCTCGTGCGCCCACGGACGCCGAAAAGGAGCAGAGGAAGCAGCCGCGGCGGCCGCCGCTTCCTTACCCGCGGCCGCCGCCGAACCCGATGCCGCTGCCGCTGCCGCGGCGGACGCTGCGGCTGCTCTCCCCGTCGCTGCTCCTGTCGATACGGCACGTGGTCTCTTCCGCGCTGTTGACGATGCTGTCGCTGCTGCTGTGACGCCGGCGGCGCAAGCTGCTGTCGCCAACGCTCTCTCTGACGCTGCTCACGAGGCCGCCGCCATGGTCACCGCTCGACTTGGGGCGGCAGCCGGGCAAGCCGCTGTTCTAGCGGCCCATGGGGCCGCAAGTGTTGCCGGTGAGCAACAAGGCATACACGTGGGCGCCGCTGGGGCGAGCGCAGCCTCCCGGTCGGCCGCCTGCGCGCCAGTGCAGGCGGACGTGCAGGCCGCAGTCTACACGGCTGTGAAATCCGCGGTGGAGGACGCCGCGTCCGGCACCGGCTGTGCCGCAGTTCAAGCCGCCGCAGACGAAGCAGGCGTAGCCGCTGGTCGTGCTGCTGGTACTGCGGCTGTGCGAGCATTCGGGCTTGCGCGCGGATCCGCTGTTGGGGCCGCGCTCGGCCGGCGTGACCAAGTCGGCGGCCGGTTCGTGATTGGGCAAGCGGCCCTACAATCGGCGTTGCGTGGTGCCTTGCGCGCTGCTGGTGTGGTGGTCAAGGATGACAGTGACCTCTTCCCTTTTCATGACGGGCCAGCATCTGGAGGTGTTTTTGCTCATGTGGATGGGGGTGGAGTTGAAGGTGAGGGTGCGGATGGGCGTGTGGGCGTGGGTGGGGATGGAGATGGAGGTGAGGAAGTGGGTGGGGATGTTGCCGCGGCTGCCGACCAAGTGGATTGCGTTGACGTGCCCCGCGTGGACAGTGACACAGAGTCATCCGACGGGCAGGCGTCGGGCGCAGAGGTTAGCGGCAGTTCCTCGTGCAGCGATGGTGAGTGATCGTTCTGTTTCTTTTCTCTATTGTGTCCTCTTTGTCCATACTCCTGAACATCTGCGTAGAAGTTACTGTGCTGCGTCTAGTCCCTTGCGCTGTCCTTCCAAGTGCGTGGCACCCATGCAAACCCGTCCTCTCGTCGTATGCCAAAGATCACCCCATGTGTTTGTTTTAAAAGATAGAGAACACTCGACATATCCGCCGTGACAGCTGTGTTCTACACCTCTACACTCATATAAAAAAGAACGCAAAAGCACGGGCTGGTGAGAAACACACCGCGGCAGCGGCGAGACGCGCGGCTGACGGCAGCACAGCGGCATCAATAGTGGCTGCTACCGTGGCAGCAGCCGGGGCCGTGACACACCAACAGGGATGTCTGAGCAGGGGTGCGCAGCCGCTGCCTCCGCCATGGCGGCGGTGGCGGCGGCAGCGGCGCCAACCGCGGGGGGGTGCGAGCGCCGGGGTGGAAGCGACGAGCATGGCGGCCATGGCAGCTCGTGGCGCGGGCAGCAGCCTCAGCAGAGTGAGAAAACAGCATCAGACCGTGGGCGTCGCGGCAACGCCCATGGTTGCCGCCGGTGCCGCTGCCACGGCAGCGGTGGCGGCGGCAGCGGCGCCAACCGCGGGGGGTGGAGGACGCGGCGGTGGAGACGGCGGGTGGGGCAGCCGTGGCAGCTGCCGCGGCCGGCGGAAGCTGCAGCAGGGCGCGGTAGTGGCAGCATCACGCCGGCCGAGCGGCAGCGCCCAGAGAGGGGGCGGTTCCGGCCGCTGCCGCCGCCAAGGCAGTGGCGGCGGCGGCGCCAGCCGCGGGGGGGGGGGGGGCGGATGCGGCGGCGGCGACGGAGGGTGGTGCAGCCGTGGCAGCGGCCGCGGCGGGTGGCAGCCGCAGCAGGGCAAGGCAACGCAAGCATCACGCCGGCAGAGCGGCAGCGCCCAGAGAGGGGGCGGTTCCGGCCGCTGCCGCTGCCAAGGCAGTGGCGGCGGCGGCGCCAGCCGCGGGGGGGGGGGGGCGGACGCGGCGGCGGCGACGGAGGGTGGTGCAGCCGTGGCAGCTGCCGCGGCGGGTGGCCGCCGCAGCAGGGCAAGGCAGTGCAAGCATAACGCCGGCAGTGCGGCAGCGTCCAGAGAGGGGGCGGTTCCGGCCGCTGCCCCCGCCAAGGCAGCGCGGCGACGGCGCCAGCCGCGGGGGGGGGGGGGGGCGGAAGCGGCGGTGGCGGCGGAGCGTGGTGCAGCCGTGGCAGCTGCCGCGGCGGGTGGCAGCCGCAGCAGGGCGCTGCAATGGGAGCAGCACGATCGTGGAGCTGCTGCGCCCAGAGAGGGGGCCGTTGCGGGCGCTGCCGCTACGGTGGCGGCGGTGGCGGCGGCGGCGGTGACGGCGCCAGCCGCGGGGGGGTGGCGGGCGCGGCGGCACGGGCGCGGGCGCGGCGGCGATGGGGGCGGGCGGGGCGGTGACCGGGGCGGGCGGGGCGGTGCCGGTGCACCGACCCTGGCGGCGAAAAATCGGTCCACCCAGCGGTGCCAAGAGGTGGAGAACCGGGCGCCACCGAAGCCAGCGGGTGGACCTTGGTGGGCAAGTGAGTGGTCCTCTGGGCAGTGTCTCATTCTCAGAGGGCCCCTGGCGGCCAGTCAGCGGCCGTTTTCTCCAGTGTTTCATTGGTGCACGTTTTCCGTCGTTCTCCGAGCATACTCCGTGCGAGATAGAAACTAGGCCGTCGTGGAGCCACTCTCTCTCAGAGATGAGTATCAATATCAGCTGGTCATTCTCGAGTGGGACGGCGGCGGGACCCGCGTGTCGGATGTCAGCCAGCCCGCTCACGATCGGTCGGGGCGGTTCGTCCGGTCGAAAAAGGACACAGGCTGTCCTAATTTCCTATATCAATTCGGTTCTGACCACGTGCTCGGGGCTCTGCCAGGACGCAACGCCATTGGCTCCGGCAAACTCCACGCTCGTGGAGTGCGCGTGGTCAGTTACTC
>Ga0209093_1001165_pt1 | contig 14884 bp, 11 predicted proteins | sample SidtaG_4_FD_187450 | JGI IMG/M metagenome (GOLD analysis project Ga0209093, IMG submission 187450) | Marine algal microbial communities from Sidmouth, United Kingdom - Sidmouth_Male1 metaG (SPAdes) (version 2) | ecosystem: Host-associated > Algae > Red algae > Unclassified | place: Sidmouth...
GGGGGGCGGAAGGACGGGGGGGCGCGTGGGAGACAAGGTGGCCGGCGTTGGGGGTGGCGAGGAGGTGCGGGCAGCGAGTGAGGCGTTGGGGGTTGCGGGCAGGAGGTGTAGCGCAGCGACGCGGGCGGTGTGCGTGGGGTTGGTGGCGCGGACCCGCGGGACAGAGGCGGTGAGGCGACTGCCACTGAAAAAGGTGCTCCGCACTTCGGTTCCATTTGTGCGCGTGAATCCCACGACTGTCGGGCGAGCGCCTGTCCGGGAACAATTACGCGTACTTGAAAAAGGAGGAGCCCGTTGATCCGCCCGACCTCGTCATTCGCGCGCCAACCTCGTCAGCCGAATGCCCCGTTGGAGCGCGCCCACCCGGCGGCGGCCGCGTACCGCCGCCCGCGGGGCGGGCGTCTGCCGCGAGACGCGTACGGTGACGCGGGATCGGGGGCCGGGCCCCGATCCGCCGCCGCTCCGATCGTGCCCGCCTCGGCCAGCTGGATGGGGGGGGGGGTGCGGATTCGCGCGCGCCCATCAGCCGTTGCGGCCAGCCCACCAAAACGCGCGGCACTCGGGCTGCCGCCGATCGCCGCCATGGATCCCGGCGGATGCGTCCCCAATCGCCCCGCCGCCCCTCCGTGTCCCGCCCGCCGCCGCCCCTGCCGACGTTCCCCTCTGCCACCCACCACTTTTTCCCACGGCGGCGGCCACGTCCCGCCTCCGCTCGCCCCCGCCACGCCCCATGACGGGGCGGCGCTCTCCCCCCCGGGGCCGGTCGGCCGCGGCGGTGGCGGCGGCCGGGGCCACCACCCTTGTCGCCGCTGCCGCCGCCGCCGTCACCCTCCTCCTCCTCGTCACCCTCCCGCCACCCGCCGACGCGGCGCTCGCGCTCGCCGACGCGGCGTGCGACGCGTCCCGCGACGTCCGCGACGCGGCCTTTACGGTCACCCTCTCTACGTGCGCCGCGGACGCGTCCAGCTGCTGCACGGGGGGCACCCTCTTTTGCGCGCGCGGCGACGGCTGCTGCTACCACCTGTCGGGGTGCGCCGCGCGCGGCGCCCGCACGGACCCGTTTGTGTGTGACGGCGCGGCGGGGGTGCCCGTGCCGGCGCCGCCGGGGCGGTGCGCGTGCGCCCACGTGGCGACCGTGTGGCAGTCGCTGCCGCCCCCCCCCGTTGTAACGAGCCGACACCCCAACTGCCCGTCGCCGCTGCCGCCGCTGCCGCCAACGGTGCCGACCGTCACGGCGGTGGCGCTGTCGGCCGTTGGCGCAACGTCGCCGTCGGCGGCGGTCGCGCGCGCCGCCGCGTGCGCGGCGTCACGGACGGCGCGGGCGGTCGCCTGGTCGGCCGTCGCCGCAACGTGCGGGGCGGGGCGCGCCCCCTGCTGCGCGCACGCCACCGCCATGGGCGTCGTGGGTGGCTGCATGTACGGGTGGTCGGGGTGCACCCCGTCGGGCGTCAAGGTGCTCCCAACCGTGTGCGTCGACGCGGGCAGCGGCCGCGTGCGCCTCGCCGACGTGGACGCGGGCGAGTGCGCGTGTGGGCAGGTGGTGGCGACGGGCGAGTCGGCGTCGCCGCCGCTGGCGTTTCGCCGCCGGTCGGTGCGGTGTGCGCGGCCGCTGGCGGGGCAAACCGACGGGTTTGAGGCGGGGGGGGGGGGGGGGGGGGGGGGGGGGGGGGGGGCGTGTCGACGCCCGTACAGCCGCAGCCGCCGCCGCCGCCGCCGCCGCCGCCTGTTCAGGTGCCGCGGGCGACGCCGCCGCCGGCGCCAATCCGCGCGCCAGACGGCAGCCGCCCGTTTGAGGTGAGCGTCGGGCCGGCGCCAGTAGGGGGAATTGAGATCTAAACGGTCGCGTTTTCGACGGGGCGGCTACGGGAGGCGGTCGTTGTGGGTGGGCGCGGGTCGCCCGCTGTGTCTGAGGTGGGGGTGCCGCCGCACGTGGCCGTGGGAGCGGCAGCCGGCCACGGGGTGCGTGGTGCTTCGTGTTTTTGACACCGTGTGGTGGCAGGCTACGCCACTGAACAGTGATTTTTTCGACCAGGTGGAGAGGCAAGCACCCCAGTCCCCCGAACGTCTGCTCGTAGCCCAGCAGGGCAACCCTGTCCCGAAACGTACCGGGCTGCGCGACCACCTCATCACACTGCGCCGCGCACGCGCCCTGCGAGTCGAGGCGCTCGCTGTAGGCGGAGGTTGTGTGCACTGCTACTTCGGTAGAGCGGGGCGCAGTCACTGCGCCGTGCGGTGGTGGTCACAACCTCCTTGTGGCTGCGGGCGAAGCGCTGTTTTCGCGCCCCTGCCGCAACGGCCACAATTCACAAGTGCCTAGCGGCCCCTAATGCTCATCACGTCCGCGGCATGAGCACCCTACAAAGGTGTGAGTGGACTACCGGCCGGTGTGGACACTATTCTCAGACGCTCGTCGGCCGGCGGCTACTTGCTACGTGGGTGGCAGCGGCCCGAGGTCGCGGGGAGCTACGGTCGTGTACCCACTTGGGGCACGTTCACGTGCAACGCGCAGGTGGCACGTTTGACAATGGTGCGGGGACTGCCGTCACTGGTGATCTGTGGCTGATGCGGCAGCAAGGAGGCGGCGTTGACCGCCATCATGGTCGCGCCCATGAAGGACGCGGGGCGGGCAGTGGGCAGCTCGTTGTTCGTACGTACGCGTTTGCTACGGTGGTATTTAGTATGAATCAGCAATCGTATTTATTACTTCAATTGGAAAGTGTCAGCTCGGTGAGTTGTATTTGGTTGCCGCAGACGTGTGCTGTCTGGTCCCTCTCTGCTGGATCCGCGCGTTGTGTGCGTGGGCGCCTTGCCCGCGCGCGGTGGCGTCTGGGCCGGCAGCGCTCGCCCCGAGCGTGGTTCCGACCGCCAACCCCGTCACTGCTGCTGCTACGACTGGTAACGCGGAAGGACCAGGCTTGACTTCCCCCTGGCTTCATTTTTGGTTCTTGAAAGCAGCTATTCGGTCGGTGAGGTCTTTGTCCCCCATAGAGATCCTGCACTTCGTCGGAACGGGCTGTGTCCCCACGAGCCGGCCGCCATGTCATGGAAGCTCGGTGGCTTGCTCGGCGGCGGCGGGGGCGGTGGCACGACGATGCGGGCAGCATCGTGTCCCAGTCAAGAGCTAGCGCTGAGCAACCGGGTGTACACTACCCAAAAAGACCTGTCTTCGTCGGGCATGCACGCCAACGTCGACGGTCTATACCTGGCGCACTTGTCGTCGGCCGTCCGCACTGCCAATGTGGCTCCTGCATCCTACGTTTACACGGTGGCGGCATTTGCGGCGATTGAGCCCGGCTGCCTCGCCTTCAACGCCATCCAGCGGCGGGAGCTGCAAGTCGCTCTCGGTGACGACGTTACGCTCGTGCCGTTTGCTTGGCCGGGCGGCAAGGTCATTGACGCGGCGGCGGCAACATTTGAAGTTGACGCTCTCAAAGCCGCCGCCGCCGCTGGGGCGTCTGTCGACGGGGAGCAGCTGGTCGAGCTGCTCGGCCGGCGGCTGCGGGGGCAGGTCGCGTCGCTTGGCCAGACGTTTGTCGTGGACTTTTACGGCACCAACCTGACCATCAAGGTGTCGTCACTCGCCACCGAGGCGGGCGACCAGGTGCGGGTGGCGGCACTGGGTGCGGCGGCGGAGTTGTTTGTGGCCAAAGCGCCGGGTACCAAACTCAAACTGTCCGGCGGCGGGGGGGCGGCGCGGCCAAAAGAGATCTTCCGGGCGGACTTCGACTTTGAGAAGATGGGCATTGGTGGGTTGGACAAGGAGTTCTCGGCCATCTTTCGACGCGCTTTTGCGTCGCGCGTATTTCCCCCTGCGGTCGTGTCCAAGCTCGGCGTCTCCCACGTCAAGGGGATGCTCCTATACGGGCCACCTGGGACGGGCAAGACACTCATTGCGCGGCAGATTGGCAAGATGCTCAATGGTCGCGAGCCGCAAGTCGTCAACGGCCCTGAGATCCTCAACAAGTTTGTTGGCCAGAGCGAGGAGAACATCCGCAAGCTGTTTGAGGCGGCCGAAGCCGAGTACGCAGAGTCGGGGGACGCGTCGGAGCTCCACATTATCATCTTTGACGAAATCGACGCCATCTGCAAGCAGCGCGGCTCGGCGGGAGCCGGGGCCGCCGGTTCCGTGCACGACACGGTCGTCAACCAGCTTCTCTCCAAGATTGACGGCGTCAACTCGCTCAACAACATCTTGGTCATTGGTATGACCAACCGCAAGGACATGATTGACGAGGCGCTGCTGCGGCCAGGCCGCCTTGAGGTGCACGTGGAGATTTCGCTGCCTGACGAGCACGGGCGGGCGCAGATCCTCCGCATCCACACGGGCAAAATGCGGGACAACAGGATGCTCGGCCCCGACGTCAGCGTCGAGTCCATCGCCGCGCGCTCCAAAAATTACTCAGGCGCGGAGCTGGAGGGCGTCTGCAAGTCGGCCGCCTCCCACGCGATGAACCGGCTGGTCGATTTTCGCAACCTGCACGCCGCCGTCGACGGGACCAAGGTGCTCGTTAGCGCCAGTGACTTTACGCGGGCGCTGGAAGATGTGCAGCCGGCGCTCGGGGCGACCAAGGACGACTTTGCGCGGTGTCTGCTAGGTGGCTTTTTGGTGCACGGACCCCGGGCACAGGCGCTGCTGTCGGCCGGTGCGCTGTTCCGCGACGAGGTCGCCCACTCGACGGGTAACCCGCTGCTGTCGGTGCTCATTGAGGGTAGCGCAGGGACGGGCAAGACAGCGCTGGCGGCCAAGCTGGCTGTCGAGTCGGGCTTCCCCTTTGTGCGGCTCGTGTCCCCCGAGCAGTTTGTGGGCTACTCGGAGCCCGCCAAGTGTGCAGCGCTGGCGCGCGTCTTTGACGACGCCCACAAGTCGCCTCTCTCGGTCGTTGTCCTCGACAACATTGAGCGGATGATTGAGTATGCGCCCATCGGGCCGCGCTTTTCCAACGTGCTCCTCCAGACGCTGCTCGTGCTCGTTAAGTCTATGCCCCCGCCGGGCCGGCGGCTGCTCATCGTCGCCACCACCGGCGACGCGGAGGTAATGGAGCAGCTGAGTGTGCGGACGGCGTTCAACGCCACCCTCTCGACGCTGCCGCTTAATGTTACGGAGGTGGCGGCGGTTGTTGACGGCACCGCCGTCTCCTCCCCGGTAGTGTTTGACACGGACGCGGAGGGGGCGGCGGCGGTGGCAGGGACGCACGGCGCCGCCGTGCGGTTTGGGACGGCGTCGGAGCGGTCGTCGACCATTCAGCTTTTGGCGGCGGAGGATATGGGCATCAAAAAGCTGCTGATGGTGCTCGAGATGGCGCGTACCGACCGTGGCGACGGCACATACGCAATGGAGATGGGGCGGCTGGCGTCGGTCTTGCAGAATGTGGCTTAGGAGCGGGTTGACTGGCGGAGGGGGTGCCATGCGGTCGTTTGCAAACCGTGGTGCCCCATTTCACAGTGTTCGTCTTCCATCCTTTTTTGGGGGGGTCTGTGGTTTGGGCGAGGACGGAACGGGGACGTCCTGAGGTTGGTTTGTGAGTGGTGGACACCACCCAATGCCCGTGCGCATAGAGAAGCGCAGAGGCATCAACACAAACCGCAGTGGATCAGCTGCATGTGCTCCGCCGTCCGATGAGTTGCCTAGCTTCTGCCAGCACTCGCGACCAAGTGTACATGCCACTCGAGGCAGGAACGCAAACAAACATCAACATCCTCCGCCAAGAGCAGAAAAACAAAACCGGCTGCAGGTGTCGAGCACAGAGTAGCAGAAACAAAGAAAATGGCCACACCCACAGCTGAGGAAAACGGCCATAACAGGCAAGGGAGTGATGACAAGAAACCATAACATGGACATAGCGGCACACCCTCGCCACCGGTTGAAAAAAAAAAAAAAAAACGTCCACAATGATGCACACGCACAGAGAACTAACTGGTTGGGCACCACCGCAGGAAGCAAGGGTGCGGCAGCACAAGAAGACAAGCCAAACAAAGGCTCTCAGTTCACAAAGCGGCAACAACTACAACGCACACTGGACAACAGCCGTACAGAAAGCAAAGCTCTCGGCTACAATGACAGCGACAGCTGTCAGGTGGCCGGTACGCCAGGCACCACGGCGGCGCGTTAAAGCGCGAAGTCGCGGGACCCGGGCCGAAGGGTGGTGGCTTGCACCACCCGCTCAGCCAGCAACACTTGCTGCTGACCGGTAGCAGTTCCCCGCCCAGGAGCGCTCAACCTATCCACCGGCGCACTCCGCGATTCTGACCATTCGTTGGTCGAGCGGAAGCGGCGGTTCCAGGCGGGCACAATGTCTCCTCCTCAGGGGCGGGGCGTCGAGGCCGCTGCACGCGTATCGCAACACGTTGAAGCACAAGTAGGTCCTACACCACGGTCCATCCGCAAAATGGACAAAACAACCGCCTTGCGAGTCAGCGTTGGGCAACAAGCTACAGCCACTCCGCTGACACGGTCGGGGTGGGGAGGGTCGTCAAGGCGGCCACACAGGGCACAGGGGGACAGATTCCTCCAAACCCCTTGACCCCCCCAAGCCGGGGAAACACCATCAGCAAAAGGCCGGCTCCATAGCCTGCTCCTCCGGCTCCGCGTTCCACACCGCCAGCGCGTTCAACACTTCGCCCCAGTCGTCGACGGTAACCGATCGACCTGCCGCTGCAGAAGCTGCCGCCGCGGCCGCCGCCTTTGACGACAGCAGGCTGTCGCGGGTAGCCAGCAAGCGCGCCATCTCCACACGCATCTCCGCTTGCCGGGCAGTCGCTTCGGAGGCGACGCCGTCCAGGATGTGAGTGCAGCTGTCAATGGACGCCAGGTCCGCAAGCATCCGCGAGGGCGGCTTGGGGTGGACCCGCTTGCGGCCCCGCCGGCGTCGACCGTCAATGGTCTCGCCGCCCACCCGCTCGAGCACCCGGTACACGCAGCCGAGGCGCTGCTCATGGACCATCTCCATGTTATCGACAGGGAGGCACTCCTCGGGAATCATCGAATAGAAAGTGTCAAAGGTAGGCACCACGTCCGGATCAGCAACAAGAGGGCCACAGCTGTCGCCCTCAACGCCACCGTCGCTACAGCCACCACCACGGCCGCTGGCGCCACCATTACCCTCCACAGCGCCGCTCCGGGATGCTCCATCCGTGTGCATCGAGAATGTCGCGTCGGAAGGAATAGGAGGAGGCGATGGCAGGCGGTCGGGGAGTTGTCCGTCGAGGAAGTACAGCAGAGACGGGTCGTCTATCATCGCGCCGCCTTCGACCGAGACGGGCGACAACGGTTCAGGCTTGACGGTCGCTTCCGCACCGACAGGAGGCGGGACCTGCGGATACATGCCCGTTGGGACAGCCGTGGACGCCGTCCACGCGGCCGAGCCCGTGGCCATCCCGTCCATGCTGCCGCCGTTGCCATCATAGTAGTACTCGGGCAGCGGCGGCTGGGTGCCCACGCGGTTCGTGGCGACGCCATACGCGGCATCCTCGCCAACGTTGCAGGCAGCGTCAAAGGAAGTGTCGGAGCCAACAGCCGCAGCGCCCACGACAGGGGCCGCACCATGAGCAGCCTCCCGCTTCTCCGTGATCGAGACGAGCGCGGGGATATCGCGCAGGTGGTCAGCATCGGCGCTGTCCCACCACGTTACCGTCGAGGCGCGCGCAGGCTCTTCAGGCCCCGCCGCCGCGGTGGCAGCGGCCGCGAGCGCGCGGGCACTGCTCAGCGGCTCAAAGCGCAACGACACGACGCTGCCGCCGGCATTGCACGAGGCAACAAAGCACATGACCGACAGGGGTGGCCCGAGAGACTCGGCACAGGCCAACTAACGGGAGGGGGCACCACACGAGCAGGGGATGCCGGACACTACCGGCAGGGAGGGGGGAAGTGATGTACAAGAAAGGTGTGCACACGAGCTGGGGGTCAGAGGGGACCAAGGGATTGAGTAGGCGGCGACGGGCACGACGACGTCACGCAAGCAGCGAACAAGCCAGTTGACTCGACAGCCGGCAGTGCACAGGTCAAACCGACACTGTCCTTCGAGTAAGAACCACACCGCACCTGAACGAGCGTCTCCCGACTTCCCCAGTGCACGACGGGCCCTGGGGGACCTTCGCTCTAACGCCAACCCCGAGTGGCCAATCCACTGATTCCGCCCCCTTGTTGCACCAATCGCGTGCCGTGTTCGGCAGCCCTGCCGCACCGGAGGAGATTGGTTGGTCAGCTCAGTTGTGTGGGTGCGCGGGCTTGTGCCGTCTTGCCACGCGCTGCTGAGGAGTTGGTCTGTTTTCGGGCCCGCGGGGGTCAGTGTGGGTTGCCGTGCACTCGTGATGGCGGCGGGTGGCGTTTGCCGTCCCACAGCCACATGGCTAGCAGCCACGCAAATGCTGATTGGCGACTGCGTCGGGTCCTGCACGAGCGCGCTCCGTGTTGCGATTGACACGGGGCCAAGGGCGTGCCATCATGGGGTGTTTGCCTGGCCTGGTGGTCCACGTCAGGCCTGATCGCTCAGACCGCGTGGGGCGGACCAGCAAGATGTGGCCAGGATCAGGGCCTTGCTGGTCCAGGGAGTGGTCTTCAGAAGGGGTTGCTGGGACCACAACCGCCACCAAGAGGTTGGTTGCCCAGGTGATGACAGTTGACCAATTAAAATATCTTGGTGCGTCATACCATGCTTCTGGACTCAAAGAAGCCCCCCATGTCAGGCCTGGATTTGGTGCAACCAGACGGGCGAGGCCATCCACAGTCCGCCGCCTGTCGATGTCGTCCACGTTGCGTGCCCTGCCACGAAGCTTAACCCAACCACGCCAACGTATCGAGTCTGGGGCGCCGCTGGGCATGACCAGACCAGTGTCCCGCCTGACACCCGTCGCAGTGGCATGCGAGAAAAGACGACAACGAGCCAGTGTGTCCAGCACTGGCCACAGTCAGCTTCATCCCTCGCAGGCCCGCAAGGATTCCCGAGCGAGCCAGAGGTAGCACCGAGAGCATCTGCTGTACAGTCTAGTCGTATTTCTGTGCGTTCCGGATGCGCCTTCTCACCGGGGCAGCCGTACCATCGCCACGAAGGCACAGGCCATCTGCCCTTCCTGCATATTTAACACAGCGAGTGAACAAGAAACGCACCGCCGTGACGTGAGGTCAAAGTACGCGCAAGCCACCACGGTCGTGGGAAAATGTTGCACGAGCATCTCCTACAGAGATTGTCTCGGCGACCCAGCACCCACCAGCCTTTTTTATTGCACAGACGTGTCCCATGCAGAGGCTGATCCGCCTTGCCTTGCGTGATGCCTGCCCACGATGGGCGGTGGCTGTGCTGTGCGTCTGGTGTCATTATCACTGCGTTTGGTGGTGTTTCCATATCTCTGCAGTGGTCTAACACTCATCGTGGGGCCCTGCGCGACTCGGAAGCGAGGTGCCACAGAAGGACGAGACACATCAACCTGTACATGTCAGAAGCGCACGAGCCAGAAGATATCCCGGCCACGTGCGCTGCCCGAGACTGTCTTCGCTGCAGGAACACCGCTACGTGTCCTCTCCAAGACGCTCGCGCAAGCGGCCCCAGCCGCCCACTGGAAAAAATATCTAGAAGGGTGTTTGGTTCGCGAGCTTCTAGCAGCTCCGGAGGAGGCGCTGCGCCTCCTTCCAACAGCTTTGTGCAAGATTTTTCCTGCTTGTATACTGCTGGAGCGAGACCGCGGCAACAAGAGCACATCGCCCATCTGTTGAACAGCAACAGGAGGAAGTCTAGCGACGTCCTGCGGCCGAAGACAGTGACACGCATTGAATTCATGCCTGTCCGCGTTCTGAGGTACAGGTGCTGTTCGTTCTCTTCAGGCCTTGTGTGCAGATCGGATGAGAATACGTGCAATGCTGCGAGTCTGCCGTGTTCTGCCGTGCCCAGTCTTCTTCGTAGCAATATTTACACAAGAAACGCTGGTACTGGAAGTGACACTCAAGTGCTGCGCTCCGGAACAGAACCCAACAAACGTAGAGGAACAGGTTTACCACTTCATCAACTGCCCAGGCAAAGCGCTCCAGAAGGGAGCGCTTCACCCTTGGAATGTGGCGTTCGGCTCCGAAGATTCTGCGATCTTGCCTGTGGATCGATACTGCTGCTGTCCCAATTCTATTTGTTAGCAGCGAACAAGACTATTGCAGGAAAACTTCTGATTGGCTGGCTTTCAGCATCCGAACACGCCATTGGCGGAGACAGTTGTTCTTCTCATTCGTGTTCTTGTGACAGAGGACAAAATTGAAACAAGAGCAATATGTGTTGCTTTCCTGCAATGTCTGCACTTCCCTTGTCAGAATGAAGGGTCTTCAAGCGTATCCATTTCAGGATAGCGTATGCATATTTGGTATGATCCAGGCCAATTGCCCTGGATCATACGAAATACGCTCAAGGGTCCAAGTACAGTACAGTATGGCCAGCAGGGGAGGTCAGGTTCAAGCGAAATTTCCAAGCAGCAACGGACAAGCGTATAATTTCCTCACGTATTTGAAATGCACTTCAACAACTATATTCTCGAATCTGGGTACATGTAGTTGACTGTTTGTAGAATGAGCTACTTTTTCGTACTTTATTAAATATAGTGTCTCTCAGAGTCTCCTTTCTCAGCCAATGAATATCGAGAATGCAGTCGGGGCGTGAACACAGCTGTCGCACTGTCATGCGCTGGACGCTGGACGCCGTCATCACAGGGTTTGCTGGACTCCGTCCCACGTCTCGTGTCGTCCGGCAGTGCGTGCAAAGCGCGCTGTCCGCTGTCGAGCGAACACGTGCGTTTCGGCGTCCCAGAGGGGGTGCCCGTCAGCGTTCCCCCCTGAACTTGCGGGCTTGCGGTCCGCAAGCCACCTGTATGAAGGCGGGAGCGATGTATGATAACTTTGATTGGTCCCGCGCTTTTCATCCTTGATGTCAAGCCCCCGTGTCGTGGCTGTCTGCCCCGAGTGGACCTCCCACGTGCTGTTTGTTGGGCCTCTAGAGGGCCTCTGTGCTGGCTGGTGATGGTGGTGCCAGTGCCACGATGCGAGGAGACCACGCGAGGACCACCGTGCTGTTTGGTCCTGCGGATGACCTGTACTGGTGCTGCAAACATCGCTGGGGCCCCCTGTTGTCTCGCGTGCACGTGGTCCTCACACCTTGCACCTTCCGACCAGCCAGCCCCCAGCTACAACACGGACGGCTGCGTGGCCGCCCGGGTGGCAGTACCTCACACCGCGCAGGAGAAGGCCCGGGGACCGCCTGGCGTCCCGCACACGCGCGCGGCACGTGTGTCGGACGTGGCGTTGGCGGCGGCGGTGAGCACGCACGGCTCACCCTTTCTCCCCGACACCCCCCTTGCTGTGCGCCCGACCTGCACCGCCGCGCTACCTCTGCGGTGGGGCAGCGATCAACCCCGTCTCGACGTCCGCCTCCGACGCGGCGCGTTGTCGGCTTCGTCGGTGAGCCCGTCGGTGGTTGTCCTCCACCCTCTGTTTGTCGCTTCTCATTCCTGGAGGAGCCGCCGCCGCCGTCGACGCCGACGCGCTGCCTGCGTTTCGTGTACCTCCCCGTACACCCCCCCACTCCTCCCCCCCCCTTAGAGTACCATGCCTGCCGAGCTGGTTGAATTTGGCGACGCGCTGTCGCCCATCCCCCTCTCGGGCGCGGTACGCTTCTTCCACGGGTACCCTCGGTTTGGACGGAGCAACCGCTTTGCGACAGAGGAGAGCTACTACAGGACGATTGGCCTCGTGGCCGTCCCGTGGCTGGTCGTTGCCATCTTGAGCCTCCTCGTCGGCATCATCACGGTCGTCGTCTTGGCCGCCCGGCGGAGGCGGCAGGACGAGGACACCCCCGCCGGCGTGGAGGCGGGCAAAGACGTGGACGGCGGCGCCTATGCCTACACGGTCGGTGCAAGTGGGCGGCTCGAAGATGGCGCGAGCAGCGTCAGCAGCATGAGCACTGACCGCACATTTAGCGACGGCCTCGGCCGCAAGGGCGCGGCGGCCACGACGGGCCGCGTCATTGACATCCTCTTTTCGGCGCTGACCGTCTTGTCTCTCTTTACATTTATTGGCGTTGGCCTCGTGGCCGTCGACGCTTTTCGTACGTCGGTCTTGACGCTGCTCCTCGCCGGCGAGACGCTCGTGATGCAGCTCAAGGTCGCCATCGTGCCGGTCCTCGAGTACGTCGTCAGCTTGTCGCCCTTGGCGTCGCAGCTAATCGCCATCCCACAAATCAGCAACATTGTCACGACGGGCTTTGAGCAGGCGCGGTCGCTCCTCGGCACGTCCCGGTCGAGCTTGACGACCGCCGCGGACTTGATCGACACGCTCGAGCGCGTCGCCGACATTGTGTTTCTTTCCCTCCTCATCATCCTCATTGTGCTCCTCTCCGCCCCCGCTCTCACGTTTCTGGTCGGCGCCTGCGCGGGGGGCATCCGCGGCCGCACCCGCGGCGGCGGCGACGCGCCCACCGAGTCCACCCGCAGCCGCCGGCGCCACGCCCGCACGGCGGTGATGCTCGGCACCTTCCTCATCCCTATGCCCCTTGCGTGGGCGCTCGTCGGCGTTGCAACGAGCGCGGGTGCCCTCGTTGGCGACGTGTGCGTCACCGCCGAGGAGTGGCACCGAGTCGTCTTGTCGCAGGCGACTGGCTCGTCGGCCGTCGCCGCGGGCGTCGACGCCAGCTCCAACCGGCTCCTCCAATCGCCCCTCGCGTGCCCGTCCGAGATGGCCGAGGACGGGGTACTCGAGGGCGCGCAGCTATTCGTGAGCACTGCTTCGCAGTTGGCCGGGCAGGTCGTTGCAGACCTTTCGGGCGCCGACCGTGCCGACGTGAACGAGGCTTTTGCGTTTGTCACGCGGCAGCTCGACACGCTCTCCGAGTGCGGCTTTTTCGCGCCATTTGCGTCGCGGCTGCTCGGCTACGGCTGCAGCGACCGCTTGGAGAGCACCGCCGCGTCGCTGCAGCTGCTCTGGGCCATGGTCCTCGGCTTGGCCATTGCGCTGACGCTGACGTTTGCGCTCGCCGCCGCGGGGCTAGACGTTACGTCGGCGGTGACCGCGTCGGCGTTTGGGTCGGTGGTTGACCCGCTGGCGGGGGGGCGGCGGGGGGGGAGGGGGAAGGCCCCGCGCCGGCCCCGCCCAACGGCGCCGACCGACGTGGCAGCGTCGGCCGACATTGTGCCGGGCGTGCTGCCGGCCTCGTCGGTACCGATTGCGCCCGTGGCGGGCGGTGACGTTGTTGCGACGGCCGACGCCCCAGACGGGGACGCTGTGTCCCACTCGGGGAGCGAGTACGTGCGGTACACGGAGGTTGCGCAGATGGCCCCGTCGGCGCAGCAGGCGTTTTTCAACCCGCCCGCCGCGACGGCGCCGACGGCTCCGCCGCCGCCGCCGCCGCCGCCGCCGGGGGTGGTGTACCCAACGGTGGGCGGGGCGCCGCCACCGCCGCCACCGCCCCCACCGCCCCCACCGCCGGCCGTGCAGTAGACTGGTGGGCGGGCAGGCCGGCGACGAGTGCCGTATAGTGTACGAGTGCCGTCGTCTGTTTGTATGACTCTTGGGCGTGGCCACGCGGACCGCGTGTGCGGTGCGGCAGGCAGGGAGCCGCCCATTTAGTAACCTCAACGAGGCAGCGAGCCCGGCTGACATCCCCTGTTGTCCCACCAGCGACGCCCACCGGCGTTTGCCCCCATCATTTCCCACGGGTGCCGCGCACCCCCCCCCCACCCACCAGCACCCTACTCCCCGCCAAACAGGCGGGCGACTCGGTCGAGCACCCCCCCCCCCGGCGGCTCCTCCTTTGCCGCCGCGCGCAGCGCCGCGTCGAGGGCGTCCAAGCTCGGCGGCGCGTCGGCCCACTCGGCCAGCCGCGTCGGCGGCCCGAGCCGCGCCTTGCGGCACAGCACGTAGGGTTCGGGGAAGCGGCGGTAGAGCACCCCCCCCGCCCACCCCGGGTGCGGCGCGGGCCGAAAGAGGTAGACGCGCTCCCACACCGCCGCGTCCCCCACAAACGACGCCTTGAGGGCGGGCGACGGGTAGGCCACCCCGTCGAGCCGCCCGTTCAACACAATGAGCACCGTGCCGGGCCCCGCGTCGGCCGCGAGCCGCGCGAGCCGCGCCACCTGCGCGCCGCCGGGCGCAACGACGAGGACCACGTCCGTGCCGGGGCCGTGGAGCTGCGGTGGCGCCGCCGCCGCCGGCGCGGCGGGCGGCGCGGGCGCCCCAAAGCCGCCGCCCCGCCGCGGCTTGGCCGGCCGCTGCGGCGGCGCGCCGCGCGCGCCCGCCGGCGGCGCGCCGGCGGCCGCGTCGGCCCACGACGTGACCGCCGCGCCAACGGTGGGGCCCCACGCCCTGCGCGCCGCCGCGGCGGCGGGGGCGTCACAAAAGAGCGCCACGACGCCGAGGCCGAGGCCGTCAAACATGGCGACGACGAGCCGCGCGAGCTCCCGGTCCGACGCGGCCACCGCGGCGGGCGACGGCGGCGTGTTGCCGGCAGCGCCGCCACCGCCGCCGTCGGCGGCGGCGGCGGCACCCTTTTTTTCCACGCCAAACCGTGCGCCGGGCGGCAGCTCCACGACCATGCGGGAGAGGCGCGCCTGCAGCGCCGCTTGGAGGGCCACCTTGAGCTCCTTGGTCGTCGCGCCAATGTTGCGGGGCGGCAGTGGAGCCGCCATGGAGGGGGGTGTGGGGGGGGCGAGGGGCACGGGGGGGGGGGGGGGGGGGGGGGGGGGGGGGGGGGGGGGGGGGGGGGGGGGGGGGGGGGGGGGGGGGGGGGGGGGGGGGGGGGGGGGGTGCGCCCGCCCGCCGATGGCGGCGGCCGCAGCGTCGCGGCGCCGCGGCGCTGGCCGACGCGCGGCACGCGGCGGCGGTGCCGACGCCGGGCGTCCACGTGCAGCGGCCAATGGCGGCGGT
>Ga0209093_1001168_pt1 | contig 14879 bp, 16 predicted proteins | sample SidtaG_4_FD_187450 | JGI IMG/M metagenome (GOLD analysis project Ga0209093, IMG submission 187450) | Marine algal microbial communities from Sidmouth, United Kingdom - Sidmouth_Male1 metaG (SPAdes) (version 2) | ecosystem: Host-associated > Algae > Red algae > Unclassified | place: Sidmouth...
ATTCAACGGGCTTCGCACGCTGCAAGCTCCTTACACTATCACCCAAACAATTGAATTGATAGAATGGCTAAATCTCAACGATTTTATTGAGGTTTTTAACGGTACTGGCGAATTTGAGCCAGAGAAAATTCAGGATGGTATCAAAAACGGATACTATGTGATTGAAGTAGAAATCACTAAAGACGGCAACGTTAAGAAAACGCTAAAAGTAACGCCGAAAGGACTTGACTACATTTGCTTCACAATGAACGAGAACATCTGGCTTCTTGAGTGTTTAGCAGAAACAAATGACCAACAGCCACTTGTATTGGCTTAATTTTAACCAACCCCGGCAGCAATTCACCCATAGTCTTGTTGCTGGGAAAAATTTAAAAGAAAAATGAAAAACAAACTGCAACTGAACAAAGCAGAGCCAAACCTTTACACATTTAAAAAAGTCGCCGAATTACTGAACATAAAAGGATTGGGCAGGAATAATTTGATGAAATTCCTACGAGACACAGGCGATTTGAGATATGACAACGAGATAAATATTGAGGACGGGTACTACGAATACACCCACTCGTACAAAGCCATTGGGATTGTACAAACAGTCCTCGCCACAGAAAAAGGATTAGAACGAATTAAAAAAATTACGAAAAATTATAATGAAGATAAAAATGATAAATCTAAATGATAGAAAATACACCAAATAAAATACCCCAGGTTCTACAGAACTTGCTCAAATCAATCGTTAAAATTGATTTTAAAGAGCGGGTTTATCCTGAATACAAAAAGCTGAAAGAGCAGCGCGAAGCATTACAAGCCAGACTGGATGAGCATGGCAAGAACGTACAATTAGAAGCCCAAATTAAGGATTTGGTCAAAGCGATGAATAAACCCGAATTTCATCTTGAAAAGAAGCATTATCTCATCACAGCGATAGAAGTTATTGAGGAGGTGGCGAAGAAGCACGACTGGGACTTATGCAAAATGAATGGCTGCATCTACTTCTACAACGGAGAATTTTGGGAGCAATTTGACGACAACTCGTTAGAGAATTTCTTGGGTGAAGCAGCACTCAGAATGGGGATAGTAAAGTACGATGCGAAATATTACACCTTTCGTGCCGATTTGGTCAAGCAGTTTCTCTGCATGTCATACTTAACTGAGCCACAACTAAAAGACAATGAGGTGAATATAAATTTAAGAAATGGCACATTTACGATAACGAGAGGTAAATACGACATTAAAGATTTTGATAAAAACGACTTCCTTATGTATCAGCTTGGCTTTGATTTTGACCCTGATGCTAAAGCACCGATGTTTCAGAAATACCTTGACGAAGTGTTGCCGGATAAAGATTGTCAGGATATTTTGAGCGAATACATGGGTTACATTTTTCTGCCCGGAATGAAGCTGGAAAAAGCCTTGATTTTATACGGTTCTGGTGCTAATGGTAAATCGGTTTTCTTTGAGATAATGAGTGCATTGGTAGGAAAGGAAAATATCACGAATAGCTCGTTGAGTAGTCTGACGAATAGCAACGGATATTTTCGTGCCAAAATTGCCAATAAACTCCTGAACTACGCGAGCGAGATTAACGGGAAACTCGATACGTCTTATTTTAAACAAATGGTTTCCGGTGAGCCGGTGGAGGCGCGACTCCCTTACAAAGAACCGTTCACGATGAAGCGGTACGCAAGGTTTATCTTTAATTGCAACGAGCTACCAAAACAAGTTGAATTTACGGATGCTTATTTCAGACGGTTTTTGATTATACCATTTGAGGTGACGATACCACCGGAAGAACAGGATAAAGACTTGCCAAATAAAATAATCGCGGATGAACTATCGGGTGTGTTTAATTGGGTGCTGAAAGGATTACAGCGATTGCAGAAGAACGTCAAGTTTACTCGTTCCGAAAAGATTGATGAGCAAGTTGCTTCTTATCGTAAAACGTCTGATTCTGTGTTACTGTTTTTAGATGATGAAGGCTACGAGAAATCACCTGACAAGTACATGAAGATAAAGGACTTGTATAAGGAATACGCGGAATACTGCACCGACTACGGCTACATGAAATTGAATCGTAAGAACATGAAGGAACGTCTGAAAAAAGGTCAATATCAGATAAGTCGGCTCAATGTGGGCTACGTTGTGAATGTCACCAAAGACAAGCCAAAAGAAGGTGAACAATGTAAACTCGTACTAAATAAAGCGAGAGAAGAAATGCCAATGTGACGGCAGAATTAATTTTTATTTTAGACCGTCATATTTGCACGATTTACACTAAGTCGGCGGTGCAAAAAGTGTAAAAAATGACGGTCAAATAAAACATTTTTACGAGGGGAGGACGTACAATCTTCCCCTTTTTTTATAAATTCCCTTCATCAGCGAAGCTATAATAAGCTGACTTTGTGATGATTAGGTGGTCAATCAGTTGGATGTCCAACAGTTCGCAGCCCTTCTTGAATTTCTTGGTTATCTCAATATCTTTGAGACTTGGCGTGAGTGTACCGGACGGGTGATTATGACAGAAAATTAATCCCGCAGCATTGCATTTCAAGGCTATTCCGAATACCAATCTGGCATCAACAATAGTCGTCATAGTACCGCCTTTACTCAGGTTGTAAATACCCAAAACATCCTTTGCCCTATTGAGCAACAACATAGAAAAATGCTCCTGCAACTCAATCAAATCCATATCCCAATGCGCGAGAAATAACTTGTAAGCCTCCCGACTTGTACGGGCTTTGGTTCTGTCAGAGGGCTTTTGTGCGTAGGAATAACTCACGTTGATTTCAGCCAATATATTATTCATATTCTAAATAATGTGAAGTATCTGTGGTAATATAGCTGCCCTTGTATCCGGTACACAATACATCCTGATTCAGAGGCTTTTACGTCCGTCACTTTGAGTATATCGCCGATAGTAAATTTTCCGACATCCACTATGCAGATAACCAAAAACGGACAATACACTTTGAACAAACCAAAATTCCCCACATACAGACAACTTTTATCCATGATAAGAAAATAAAAAAGGGACACCCCGTTAAGAGCATCCCTTATAATTCATTAATTGACAGCTTATTGCACTGTCTCGTCTGACACAATTTCAGCATCTTCCATAGGTGGTGGACTGACAGCTTTACGCTGATTTGCCGTAGGATTGGGAAGGGTTTTGAGTTGCTTTTGCATGACCATAACCTTTAGCTCCTGCTCGTCTAACTGTGCCAACATCCGTAGCATTTCTATCTTTTCCGTATTCAGCCCGGACTTGACCGCCAATGTAGCTGTGTGTCCGCGTTGTTGGAAGCTGTTGAGTTCCTTATCCACCGAGAAGCCTGTGTAAGTTTTTCCTGATTTTGATTTGCCCAAAAATTGCTCGACCTCCGTAGGTGTATTCCAAAGACCTATCTTTTGGTTACAATAAATAATATCGTCGTTTTCTCCGTAGAGTTTGGTGTCTTGCTCCGGCTCTCCTTCAACAATCCGATAGCTGAATGAACCGTACTGGTTTGCGCTTTGTGATAGTCTCACAACTGTTAGTTTTGCCATAATAAAATAAGATTTTGTACCACTGAGAACGTGGCTTAGAAATTAGGAAATAAATGTAGGGGGGATAGGCTACTTCCTATTGAGTATGTTGGCAGGTAGGGGGTGCAGGTGTGGAGGTTGAATTTATGGGTTAAAAGTGGGGCTGGAAATTTTTATAAAAAATTATTTTTTATGAAGTTACATTTTTTCTATCAAAAAAAGGGCAATAAAATCATTATTATACGCTTAATTTTTTATCCATTAAAAACTGTATATTTGTGCGTTAATATCGCAAATGATAAAATCAATAGCACCATATAATGATTCGCAACTGATTGACGGCATAAAACGCAGAGACGCGGAAGCCTTCAAACAACTGTACCGTTACCATACGGGAGCATTTAAAGCAATGATTTTGAGCAATGGCGGTACACAGACAGACGCGGACGACATAGAGCAACTGGTGATTATTCATTTGTATGAAAAAGTTATTACGGGTGACTTCAAACTGACTGCCAAACTAAGCACCTATATGTACAGCGTAGCCCGTAATATGTGGCTAAAAAGAGCGAGTAAAAAGAACCTCACATTGAGTAGTGACGATGACACGCTGAACCTGCCCGAAATTTCAGAAGAAATAGAAATACAGATTGACCCTAAAGACGATGAGGAAGAAATACTGGTCAAAAGTATGGCTAATCTTGGTGATACGTGTAAACAGATTTTGACCAAATTTTACTACGAAAAAAAGAACATGCGGACTATCTCAAATGAACTGCCCGACTTGACAGAAGACAACCTAAGAAAGCGCAAATACAAATGTATGCAGCAACTAAAAAAGATTTTTGAGCAAAAAAAACAGCATGAATAAGGCGACATTTTTGGAATTATTGGATAAACACATACTGGGTACTTTGTCAAGTGCCGAGCGTGACCTGTTTGAACAGGCGAAAAAGGATAATCCAGACTTTCAAAATGAATATGATATGGCTGTTAAAATAGAAAAGGGAGTAACCTTATACAATCGTCAAAATTTGCTCAATGAGATAAACGAAATACGAGACGATTACAACAACGAGCAATCCACCGAAAAGAAACGTACACCCCTCATTAGGCGTATTATTCCCTATGCCGTTGCTGCCTCTATTGCCTTACTCATTGGTTTCTTTTTGCTCAATCCACCGTCCGACCCCAAACTACTCTATACCTCAACTATGGATATTAGAATACTTCCCAAAGAGGGCAACATCGGAGGTGGTGCGAAGAAATCCCGACAAGTAGAATTTTACCACCATCCCAAAGCACAATATTTTACCGAAGATGACACCACGATTAAAGTTTATCTGACTGATAAAACGTGGATAAACGAAAACATCAAACTTGAAAAAGTGGGTAGTAATACCCTCAAATTAAAAAACCACCCCGACAAGCAAGGGCAAAGTCTCACCGTTCCCTTGCAATCCGAATAATTCCTTTATGAAATACTTACTATCTCTCTCCCTTGTCCTATGTGCGTTCACATGGGGACAGGCGCAAATGAGTGAATCCGAACTAATCGAAGCCGTCACCAAAGCCAGCCAACTCCAAGCACAAGGGCAAAATATAGAAGCCCTGAAAATCGCTGATTATATCATTGAAAATGCACCCGAAAATTATACGTATGTCGGGTATGTCACCAAAGCGCAAATACAGGAAGTTACGGATATGGTGGCAGCAGTTGAGAACTACAAACAAGCAGAAAATCTTATCAATACTCAAAATGAATTTTCTGATTTTCAGACTTTAGGCTCAATTCAAAGTTTAATCGGTGGCATACTTGTAGAACTGGAACAGTACAAAGAGGCACTAAAATACGCCCAAGCATCAAACGAAGCATTTAGTAAAAATCCGAATAGGAGTGAGCAGGATTCGATATACATTATTGACAATTACCTATATCAAGCAAGGGGATATTATCATACAAAGCAGTATGAGAAATTAATTACAATCACCGAAACTGCCTCTAATTTGGATAATCAATGGTATGTGTTACCCATAAAAGCAAAAGCCAATCATTTAACAGGGGATTACTACACACTTACAAACACACCCGATGCAGAGAAATACTATCAAAAAGCAGAGAAATATTATCAGTTGCTTATTGCATCATTTAAAGGTGATAAGTTTAAGGAAGTTGATGGGGACGCAATGAATAGATTAATTGCTGATTTGTATGGGTTTATCTTTAGTATAAAAATGGATGAAGTTACTTTTGAAGAATACGCAAAAAACAAGAAAATTGGCAATATATTTAGTTTTGATGACTTTGATTTGATTTTAGATGCAGGAAACAAAGGAACGTTCAAGTTAGATACCACCCTTGAAAGTCAAATCATATTCTATCTTTCTCAAATTCAAAATAAGACTAATTTGGATAGTATGGGTTTATTTCAATGCCATAATATGATACTGTATAAACGATTGTTCAATGATTTATTAGACCATGATTACAGGATTTATAAATACAAGCAATGTATTGATGTATTTCCTAAGTCATACAAATATAGTGTAAATGATAATCACAGGAAAATATACTATCTAAGTTTAGGTCAGATGTACGATATAGCATTATTTGATTTTCCGTATTTACTGGAAAAGGGAGAGCTTGAAAACGCCAAAACAGAGGGAAAAAAATTAATGCAAGAAGCTAAATCAAGTAACTTGCAATGGACAGATAATGAACTTGGCGAGTTAGAACTAATGTCGAGATATTTTGAGGGACAGGGGGAAAAGCAGAGAGGGATTTTTGAGTTGAGACAAAAGGATAATAATAAACTATCTAAAAGAAAATTGTATGAAAAAGAATTTGCACTTTACCAATCTTATGTGTCGCAGGGATTAGAAAAAGACGCGAAAATATCTTTAGATAAATCTTTGAAGGCATTGAAGGCAATACCTAATAAAACACTAATGGATAGTATATGTATAGCTAATGTGTTTTATGAATTTTCACTTTTTGAATCGTCAGCTTTTAATAAAATTGAAATATTAAAATTATCAGAGAGCTACCACCCTAAAAATAGCACTTATACAAGTAGTTCCATGCCTATCCGTCTTTCCAATTTTTATGTAACTATATCAAGAGCATACGCAGAAATTAATAATCAAAACTTGCGGAAAGAATATTTAGACAAAGCCTTGAAACTTGCTAATGAAAATTTAAAATCGGATAAAATTCCACTTTTTATGGAATATTTCTCTTATTATTTCTATATGAATGACGTTGAGAAAGCATCTGAATACTTGATAAATGCAGACAAATTATTACAACAAAACGAGAAATACAAAATATTATACTTCAATGAAATCACTTTGAATTATCAGTTATTATATGCTGTTAGAGGGAATATTGATAAAGCCCTTGAATGTGCTAAATCAAATGTAAAATTCTATGAATCGTTGGAAATTGACGGCAATGAAAATAATTTGATAAGTGCATACAAAACACTTGCGACCACAATTACTGTAATCTCGCAGGATTCGACATTATTTTATCTCCATAAAGCAGAGGATTTACTCGATAAAATTAAAACAGATAACACTTTAAATAGGATAAATTTATATGCTTCACTTTTCATGGCTTATCAAAGAAAAGGGGACAAGGTAAATGAATTTATTTATCTTGAAAAGAGTATAAATATCTACGAAAAAATAGGCGCAGAGAATCTATCAAATACGAGTTTTGTGAAATGTATGGAACTAATGAATTGGCTTTACACTTACCATATTATTCAAAACGACAAAACAGAAGCTAAAGCCACAGCAGATGAAATAATTGAACTATACGATATAAGGAAAAATGATTTAACCACAGATTCTAATTTGAAAAGAGAAAAGTACAATTTCTTGACTTATCTACTGAATGGTTTGAAAGACTACAATTATGAGTATTTAAGAGTTGAATATGAAAAATTCAACTATAAACTTGCGGATAAATCTAATGGTTTGATGCAAAGCGAAGTTTGGTTTTTAATTGCATTTTTAAACCATAGAAAAACGATTAATTTATACAGTTCAAACGATTTATTAAACAGAATTAAAAACGTAGAAAATTATTTAAATTCTACTGGATTGCCAGATAATCAAGTAATTATTGAGAGGGTTGGTGTTGAAATATTCAGAGGCGATATAATGACTAAGGAAAGAGATTATGTTAAAGCTAAACAATGCTTTAAGAATGGGATTGAATTGCTTGAAAATAGGCTAAATGAACCTTTTTACAGCACTACACATAAATTATCACTTCTTAAATTTAAGTTGAAGATTCAATCAAAAATCGCTGCAAATGACTATGATGCAGAGAATGATAAAGAAGCTATTAAACATATTAAGAACTCAACTATTGAGTTCATCGAACAAGCAAATTTGATAGCATCCGAAAGTGAACAAATATTAGATGACTTTTCATATTACAATCCAATCAGAGGATATTTACAAACCCTCACAAACTGGTACTTAGCCACCAACACCACCCCACCAAATGAATTTTATGATATGTTGTTGGGGCATATCAGTACAGACCGCGAACAACAACGCCTTAACAATATCAAACTCAACTCACTACTTTACTACAAGGAAAAAGGCAATACGAGCAGCAGCGAAATTGACTACTTTTTGAACTTAGGGGAAAATGATTTATCCGTAAATGTTGCCAAATGCCAAGCCCAAATAAACGATAATGAGGCAGTCGTAAAAATCATACAAGCAAATTTTGAGACTTCCAAAAAGTATGCAGCCGTATTGATAACCAAACGGGGTGTACCTCAATTAATCGACTTAGGCGAAACCGACCAATTACAACGCAATTACGAAAAGTATTTTACCACGATTGGCAGTGAATTTGGAGACAGGGGAGCAGAGGGATGTTATACCGATTTTTGGCAAAGCATAGATAAGCAATTAGACAACATCACTAAAATATACCTTATTGGTACAGGCATTTACGACATGGTAAACCCTGACTTTTTTACAGACAACAAAGGCAAATATATCATTGACAAATACGCTGTTTCAAGAGTTGAATCCTTACACGCACTCACCAACGAACCGTACAGCTACCCGGTACGCACCAATGAAATTGTACTATACGGAAACCCTCAATTTTCTCAATCCAAACAAAATGTCAAATTTGGTGCATTGGATTTTGTGGCGCAAAATAGAGGGTCTGAACAATCGTATTGGATAGCCTTACCCAACACAGAAAAAGAAGTGAACGCCATTAACCAATCCATTAGTTCCAATCTTACCTATGATATTACGCTCATTACGGGTGCAAACTCTACTGAATCCAATGTGCGAAAAATCCGTAATCCCGAAATTCTGCACATTGCCACACATGGTTTTATTGATACCACCCTGACTGCATACAATAACGGTTTAGTGTTCACAGGTGCAAATGATATTTCAGAATTGGACGTGAGCAATACGGATGACGGTTATTTATTTGCCGAAGATATTAGTACCCTCAATTTAGCAGGAACAAAGTTAGTCACATTAAGTGCCTGTCAAACGGGGCTATTCAAACAAGACAATAATTCACTCAATTTCAGAACGGCATTTTTTGACGCAGGAGCAGAAAATATAATGGTTAGTTTGTGGCAAATTGACGACAAAGCCACCCAAGAACTAATGACCGAATTTTACAACAATCTAAGCCAAACCAATCGGATAAGATACTCATTTGAAATGGCACAAAAATACATAAAAGAAAAATATCCCTCTCCTTATTATTGGGGTAGTTTCATTCTAATCAGTTCTAATAAAGACACAAATTTAAACTAAGATGAAATACGTTTTATTCGCTTTTGTTTTGGTGTCAAATATTGCCTTTTCACAGGGGTTAAAATTTGACAAAGAAGCATATTTGAAGGGGGAGAAAATAGAGAAATCGAGGGCAGACGTAATACCACCCCAAGCCACTTTAAAGCCCTACACGCCTTATGTTCACCAACAACACCGTTCAACGTGTGTAGCCTACTCATTAGCCACTGCACGTACAATTCTAATGGCAAAGAAAAAGGGTTTGACCGACCAAGCGGAAATTTCGACCCTGCACTTTTCCCCCCATTGGATTTACTACCAAAACAAAACAGACAGCGACACGCAATGTGAGGACGGAATAGAGATTGAAAAAGCCGTTAATAACCTAATGCAAAACGGTGTCCCTTTTATGTGTAGCGTGGAATTTCCCGATTACTACCCCTTTGAAAAAATAGAACTATGCGACTACTACCCACCGAGCGAAAAAGAGGATAGTTTACAGGCTATCCAGTGGACTTTAAAGGCTGTTTATAGGGCTGACGACTTGGAAGGAATTAAAATCGCAGTATCAAAGGGTATGCCCGTTGTAATATGTATGCGAGTACCCTATTCATTTGAGGAAGCCGAAAAACAATCAATATGGAATCCCACCACCAATGACGACCCTAAAAATGCCTATGGTCATGCTTTAGTCCTTATTGCTTATGACGATGAAAAATACGGTGGTGCAGTACGGTTGATGAACTCATGGGGGGAGACATGGGGAGACAATGGGTTTATATGGGTGCGTTATGATGACTTTGCAAAATTCGCTTTTGCAGGTTACGCCTTATATGATTCATCCGAAAAAGACGATTCACTAAACGCACTCCAAACCAATCTCCAATCACGTAAAACCACAAAAGCAGGAAAAAAACGAAAAAGAAAAAAGCCCTCTAAGTATCTGACAATCAAGGATAAATTTAATGAGCAAATAAAAAAACAATAATTTTTTCAAAAAAAGAGGCGACATTTTCAGCGTATCAGTATTAAGAAGTGTAAATCATTTTTAAACATTTTAATACAACACAATGAAAAAGTTTTTATTAGCACTTACCCTCTGCATCGGCTGTTTAGTTTCTTACGGTCAAACCAACACAAGCACCGTCAAAGTTAGCGGTTACTACACATCTACGGGAACGTATGTACAGCCCTACACACGCACTGCCCCAAACACAACAAATTGGGATAATTACAGTACCACAGGCAATACCAACCCTTACACTTACACATCCGGGACTGTACCACGCGACTATTCATCCGCAGCCTACAATTACAGTTCCAATAAGACCATTTACACAGGCTCAAAAGGCGGTCAATACTACATTAACAGCAACGGGAATAAATCCTACGTTCCCAAAACTACCACTACCTCTACCACTACGTCTTGGTGGTAAAATATTTCTCAAACGATAAGTTAAAAAGGCTACTTTCTAATCAACGGAGGTAGTCTTTTTTTTAATGAAAATCAGAGGCGATATTTCTGATATTTTGGCATTAATCAAAATAAACTTGATTGTCTAACAAACTATAAAATCTAAATCATGTTCAAAAACGCATTTTTGTTTGAAGGTAGAATAAGAAGAACCGAATACGGACTATCATTTATCATCTTCGTTGTTGGAAGAGTCCTTGCAGGAGTCCTCGCAGTATTGATAAATGGTGTTGATAATCCTAATATGGAAGGAATAACGATACTAACCTTGCTTTTTACTATACCGTTACTATGGTTCTTTTTCGCTCAAGGAGCTAAAAGAGCGCATGACATAGGTATTAGCGGCTGGTGGCAGCTTATTCCTTTTGCTCCACTTTATTTAGTATTTGCTCCCGGCGAAGAAGAAGAAAACAAATACGGCAGTAACCCCAAAAGCCATTTACAAACAGAAGATTTTTAATAATGTGGCACAGAATAGCTGTAATCATTGACTGGTTTGGTGAAATGAGAGAGCGTCATAGCCTCATTAGAGATTTTAATCGTGGAGCTAAAAATGCTTTTATTATGGGAACTGCCCCTACATTACTTGAAGCAAGAATATCAAGAGGAGATAGTAATTACCGCCACCAATTTTCAAAGTTCTTAGGTGGAGGGTTCAGAATAAAAGCATTGTCAGGCAGACCTTTAAAAAGACCAGAAATGGTTGAAATAGGTATGATTATTCTGAGTAATGGCAATCTTGTGAGAAAGCTAATTACGCTTGGTTGGGATACATTAGAAGTACATGATGATTCAAGTAATAATGGATGTAAATGGTCACTCATGGATTATGGTAGTATTGGAGGTTATCTAAATTAATTCTTGGATTAAATAAAACAATAAAATTATAAATTATGGACGGATTTACGGCGGGTGCTTATTTGGGTACTCTCATTGCAATTCTCTTTTTTGCTTTACGCATTTATGGAGTAATTTATTGTGTAAAAAAAGCAGGTGAACTAAATAGAAGTTCTGGTGGATGGGCTTTACTCGGATTGCTTATACCTATCATAGCTATGTTAATTATTAGCAACATGAAAAAGAAAATACGTTGGCATGATGGGTAAGACCTTCAGTGCAAAAAGTGCAAAAAACACCCCGTTAAAAAAAACTTTTTCTTGTGGCGATGAGTTTGTTTAATCTAGTATAATTCAAGCATAATGTCCGCATAAAATATTGTTTTTCAGAGCATCACAATTTACACTTTTTACACGTATTTTCTACGTAATAATAATTTTGATGACTTTCTATGTCTGTTTAATACTAGATGAAAAGCTGAAAGTTTTGGTCGGTAATTTTAACAATTATTCACTTTAAGGGCTTATTTATTAGCGGCTGTTTTTAGTTTATTATCCTATTAATAGTCCTTGTAACTATACCACCTCTATTCCTCTGTTTCCAGTCCAACCCTCTTTCATATCTCCCAATAATATCCTCTATATATTTCCGTTGTGTTCTATTTGATGCTAATATTCTGTTGCTTTCAATTCTATGGTAATTTTTATCAAAATCTCTCTCAAAAGTTACGGCTGCATTACCTTGTTTAAAAACGGCTAAATCGTGTATTAGTTGATAAATAGCTTTAAATTGATTTATCTTGGTCTGTAAAGAAATAATGTCTTCTCTATTAACGTCTCTAGTCAATTCACGAGAAAACTCTAATGAATTGGGAGGTTCAAAGGCTTTCAACCATTCTCCATGTTGGACTTTATTCCTGATATTTATTGCAGGGAGAAGTTCATTGGTAATTAAATTTTTTATATGTCTGTATCTATCTCTAGCACTTCTTGGTATATTAGTTTGTGATTCAATGTCTATGTGGTTAAATAAAGGAGTATCATTAGAAGGACTTACGTTATAAGCTTTACAAAAAGCTACTTTTAAAGCAAACTCCCATTTTTGCTGCAAATTTAGTTCATGTAATTTTTGAATTTGAATATCGGAAAAGGCATTTGGCTCATAATAAAGTCGTTTAATTATTGTCTCAGACCAAGAAACTACTAAACCTGAAAGTATCCTTGTTTGGATGAGTACATATCTTTTGTGTCTTCTTTTTTGATGTGATTCATTAGATAGATGTTCATTGATTATACCATTTTTAATGTTTTCTAAGGTATATTTCATTCCTTGTTGGATTGCTAAAACATTTTCTTGGTGGTACTTATACATTGTTTGTTTGTTGATCATCTAAAAGTTTTGTTTATCAAACCCAGCATTAGGGAACACAAATATTTTATATGCCCTAATGCTGGGAATTGAACCCAGTGACTCTTTCAAGCCAGTAAACCATTACCACATATCGCCCTTTCGGCGACTTCTTCAAAATCTTGCTGTTAGTGTGGCTAAATTAAATCATATATCTAAATTATCCAAACGACTATTAGTTTTTGAGAGATTTTTCGCCTATCCAAGCACACACATTACAAAAAAAACTTTTTTATCCACCCTCACTTTTTACACTTTCTACACCAATACCAGTGCAAAAAGTGTAAATCGTGTACCCGAAATAAAAACAAAATTCCGTAAGTTATCGGCAAATAACAAAATAAATTATAATAACAAAAATTATTATCAAGCAATCTGTATCGTCAATTCCTTACCAAGTCCAGCTTCAATAATCTTCCTCAAGGTCAGTAGCTCAATATCAGATTTATTGTTTTCTAATCTAGATATGTAATGCTTGGATGTACCGCTTTTTTCAGCTAATTCCTGTTGCGTCATCCCTGCCTTTTTTCTGGCAGATTTGATGATATTACCGATACTCAAATTACGAGATTCATCCGGTACACTATGCTCAAACAATACAATCGGGTCAACATCATAAGGGTAAAATTCTGTCTCTCCCTCGTAGTTTTCTGCACGGATGCCTGTGTTTTTCCAACCTAATGTATTACCAATAATTTCTACTTGTTGGAACTCCGCCGGGTCTTGCATGAGCTTGTACGCGGGGTGCGCGGATGTGATGTTTTTTTTGCTGTAAAAATCCTTGAAATTGATGATACGAGATTCGCCATTATTAAACAAACAGGAAACTGTAAATTCACCTACTTCGTTGATTTTTAAGACCTTTGGTATGCTTCTTAGTCCTTTCATAATTAACTATCTGGATTAAACTGATTCCATTTCAGCATGAGAAAATCTTGATTGTCAGATGCCCATGTTACAACCTTTTTATGTTGTTTGGTGGGCAATCTCCCTCGCAATGTTGCAATAGTTCTAATCACAAACAACTCCTCATATTCGTTGTATTCAGCATGAAAATGAGGTGGTAAATGGTCGTCAAAATAAACCATTATTTTAATAGAGTCGATTTTGTGTACAGTCGGCATAGGTTGATTTTTACAAAGATAATAAATGTTGTCTATTTAAGCAACTAAATTGCCCCCGCAATCCAAAATAAATCAGACCACGAGGGCGGCAAAACTATCAATTCAAAAACCAATGCTCGGCTTTATTTTCAAGTGCCTTACTGATGTTTTGTGTAAATTCAAAGGCGTTCACACCACGCTCCAAGAAGGTGTCGATGTATGAGCCTTTATTGGCAGAGGTAAACAGATTGTAGAGTTTCCACATATCTATAGAGCCGTCATCATTTCTGCCAAAGTGGTTGTCCTTATAGTATTCCTTGACGACAGTATTAAAATGATATTCTCCCAACTGTAGAGCTGGAACTTTCTCACGGTCAGCTTTAGAAAGGAAAGGGTACATCTTAGCCCTGCCTATCATATTGGCAAACTGCTGTTCTGAAAGAGAATAATCTTGCATATCCCGATAGAATTTCAGGTCATTTTCCATATTATAGCCTGACAATAATTCTCTGATTTTGGCAGACAATTCATCAGGACTACTTACACGAATGACATCAGAATAGCCGTCAGTAGAAATACACAGATTCGTACATACAGAAACTTTAAAGCCTATGAAAATCTTAAACTTCTCTATGCCCTTAAAAGCGTACAAATTCTCCTGATTTAAGGAACGTACACCACCTACGGTAAGAGAGAGCTTTTGACCGTTGACAGTCTGTGTGACGTTAGGAATGTCT
>Ga0209093_1001169_pt1 | contig 14875 bp, 9 predicted proteins | sample SidtaG_4_FD_187450 | JGI IMG/M metagenome (GOLD analysis project Ga0209093, IMG submission 187450) | Marine algal microbial communities from Sidmouth, United Kingdom - Sidmouth_Male1 metaG (SPAdes) (version 2) | ecosystem: Host-associated > Algae > Red algae > Unclassified | place: Sidmouth...
GGGGGGGGGGGGGGGGGGGGGGGGGGGGGGGGGGGCGCATCCGCGGCGCGCCGGATGGCAACCCCCGCGCCGCCCAAGGCGCCGGCGGCGGCGGCGTGCGCCGACGCGGCGGCGGCGGCGGCGGCGGTGCGTGTGGCTCCCGGCCGACGGTGCGGCGGCTCGACGCGCGCACCGGCGCGCTCGCGTGGGCGGCGTGCGTGCCGCTCGGCGATTTTGTGACGCTCGCGTTGGCCGGCGGCCACGTCGTTGCCGCCGGCGCTGCCGCTGGCAATGGCAGTGCCGCCGCGTCGGCGGCGGGCGCCCTCGCGTACGTGCGCTTGTCCAAAGCCACGGGCGCACCCGTCGGGCCGCCCGTGGCGCTGCCGTCGGTCACGCCCGCCCGTGGCACCGGCGGCAGCGGCAATGGCAGCGGCGACGCGGCGGCCGCACGCGCCGCAACGGGCCTGTACCGCACGACTGGCTGGGTGGGGGGCACCGTGGCGGGGTTTGTGACGCTCGGCTTTGGCGCGTTTGGGGTGCTCCCAGCGGGGGTGGCGCTCGACTTGCCCGCCGGCGCGGGGTTGGAAGACGCCGTGCCCCTCGGCCGTGGTGCCCTGTTTGCGGCCGTTTGCTCGCTGCCGCCGGCGGGGGGGGGGGGGGGGGGGGGGGTGCCCCCCGCAAGTACGTGCTGCTCCTCGTCAATGCGGCGTCGGGGGCGATCGTCAAGGAGGTGCCCCTGCCGCTGTCGCTGCCGCCGCCGGCGGGGGGGGGCGCCGCCGCCCCGGCGGCGTTTGCGGCGATTAAGCTCGCCGCCGCCGCCAACGCGCTGTACGTGACCGCCCCGGTGGTGCGTCGTCGCGGCGGCGGCGGCGGCGGCGGGGGGCCCACCGCCCCCGGCGCGCCGGCGGGGTTCCCCCCCCCCGCGCCGCGGCACACGCTCGTGACGGCCCGCGTCCGCGTCGACACGCTCGCGCCCGTGTGGACGTCGGTCGTCACGTCGGCGGTCGCTCCGTTTGGGCTGCTGGCGGGGGTGGCCGCGGCGCCCGCCGGTAACCGCCTCGTCGTGGTGGTGGACGTGCAGCTCGGCGCGGCGGGTGCCGCCAACGTCACCCTCGTCGGCACCACCGACGCGGCCGCCCGCCCCCCCGCAACGGTGACGGTCGGGACGGCCGGCGGCGGGCGTGCCGACCCGCTCGTCCTGGCCCTCAACCCGAGGACGGGCGCCCTCACCGCCGCCGCCGCGGCGCACACGCCGGGGGACGATGTGACGGGCCTGTCGGGCGCGTTTGTGGGGCTCACCGCCGACGGGACGGTGGTGGCGGCGGGCGCGTTTGACACCAACCGCTTTGCGCCGGCGGCGGGGCCGTCGGTGGTGTCGTGGCCCGCGTGGGCCACCGTGGGGGGGGGGGGGGGGGGGGGGGGGGGGGGGCCGCCGTCGACGCGCCGGTGGGCGCCGACGGCGGCGGCGCGGCCGTCGAGCCGGCGGCAACGTACGGGCCGGCCGCGGGCGGGGAGGGCGCGGAGGGGGGGCCCGCGGCGGGCGCCGCCGACGGTCGCCCGCCGTCGGCGCGCTCCCCCCACGGGCGGGGGGCGGCGGGGCGGCGCCCCCCGTGGCGGGACACCAAAAAGGGCGCGCGTGCGGCGGGCAAGGCCGCACGCGCGGCGGGCAAGGCCGCGCGCGCGGCGGGCAAGGCCGCGTGGGCGGCGGGCAAGGACGCGTGGGCGGCGGGCAAGGACGCGTGGCACGCGGCCAAGGGCGCCACGGCCGCCGGCGGCGCGCCGCGCGGCGCGTAGGCGGCGGCGACCGTGGCGACGGTCGCGCCGTGGCCCGCCGTGCGGCGCGCGCCGCGCCGTGAGCCGCGCGGGGGCGGGCGAGCGCGGGGGCGCCGCGGGTGACGCTGCCGCCGCCCGCCCGCCCGGCCGTGCCGGTCGGCCGGCGAGCGCGGCGCGTCGCCCGGCGCCTGCTGTCGGCGTCTGGCGTGTGGGGCGGTGCGGCGGGCGACCCGCGTGGGGGGGGTGGACGGCGTGATTGGCGGCGACTGAGGCGGGCCCGGCGGCCAGGGGGGGGGAAACAAACGTTTGCAAAAAAAGTCGTCCACGGGGGCACAGCCGAGGGGGGGGGGGTCTGCGCCGCCGCTCGGCGGGTGGCCCCAGCGCCGCGCGGGTCGGTCGACATTTTATTGGGCGGCCACCCGCCGGTCTGCGTACGGCACGCGGAGCGGCAGGCGGCTTGCGCCGTGCCACCCGCAGCCGCCACGGCGGCGCCGGCGCTCAGCAGTCCCTCCAGCAGACGCGGGTGGTGACGCCCGGGAGGAGGGCGAGGAGCTCGCGCGTCAGCCGCCGTCGGTCGGCCGCCCCCAGCGGTCGCGTCGTGCGGCCGTCGGCGGCGGGCGGCGGCGGCGCCCACTCGATCGGCGGCAGGATCGTGGTCAGCGCCCGCAGCGCCGGGTAGGCGCGCAGCCGCCCAAACGCCGCCACGTCGGGCACAAAGCGGCCGACGAGGCGCAGTGAGCGGAGGGTGGGGCGGCACGGAGGGTCGACGAGGGTGGCGAAAAACCAGTCGGCCGCCGCGGCAAGGCGGGCCTCGGCGGCTGGGGAGGGGTCCCGCGGCTGGAAGAGGTGGGCACTGTGGCCGGCGACGCCAACGGTGAGCAGGACGAGGCCGGGGAGGCCGTCCCACGGGCTGCCGGGCGGTTCCGCCCCGTCAAACGCGTCCGTGTCGAGGGTGAGGGTCAGGGAGGTCAGCCGCGGCAGCGACCCCAGCGTCATAAACACCGCAGTGCCTGGCGGCAGGTCTGGTGGCGAGACGTATTCCAGCCGGGCCGCCCACCGCGGGTCTGCCCACAACGCTTCGTAGTCGGCCACGTCCAACTCCATATCATGGATGGCAAGGCACCGAGGCAAGGCGGCCGCACCAAGGATGGCGTCGGTCAGCCACGGCGACACCTCCGCCGCACTCAAGAGAAAACCACCAAAGCACAGGGTGTCCAGGGTCCGTCCCGCAAAGAAGCGCCGCACCTCGGCCCCACAGGTATGGATGCCGTGGTCGCGGTCGTCCCTCACTTGGAGCTGAAGGCGCCGCAACGCCGGCAGGCGGCCCCGCTCCAGCCGCCACACGTCGCCAACGCCCACATCCAAGCGTGCTGCCATCGAGAGCTCCGTCAGCTGCGGGCAGGCCGCCGCGAGAGCCTCAGCCGCCGGCATGTCGACGTGCGCGCGGTCGATATTCAGGGTCAGCGCAGGCAAGGCCACCCCCCCAAAGCAGGCCGTCAGCTGCACGGGGGTCACCTCCCAGGGAAACGCATCGTCAGACACCCAGGTGTTCCCCGTCCGATCTGGGTTGCGCAACACCAACTTTTGTAGCGTCGGGCCGACCGCGCGCAGCATCGGCCCCACCACCGACATGCCGTCTGTCGGCAGCGCCGAGAAGAGGAGGACGAGCTCCCGCAGCACCGGCAGCCGCGCCGCCCTCACCACCGACGCCACGGCGGGGATGGGGCCGGTGACGCGCGCGAGCGGGCGGCCGACGAGCGTGTCGCCGACCGTCCGCCACGTCACCTCCCGGACGGCCGGAAAGCGGTCGCAGGGGCTGCCGCCATAAGCGCCGCCACAGCGCCCCGTGTCACTCAAATGCAAGGTCCGCAAGTGGGGGGCCCGCCGGAGAAAGGCGCGCACCGACGACAGCCGCGCGGAGAGGGCGGCGGGGTGGGCGCCGTCCGGCCGCACGGCGGCGGGCGGAAACGAGCCGACCACGTTTCGATCCAGCGTGCCGCACATGGCGCACCAGCGGATGACGGCGGTGGTGAGGGCGGCGCACCCCACATCCCGCGTGCGGCGGCAGGTGGCCAGCAGCCCGGCGTGCGCGTTCCCGTCGTACAGCCGCTGGGCGAGGAGGCCCAGGAGGTCGTCGGGTAGGTCCAGCAGCGACACTGGAAGGAGAGGGGGGGCGTCCATGGTGCGATCGAATGAGCCAGTCGCGGCGGTGGGACCCACAGACGGAGGCGGCGACGATGGGGCCACGCCGGGCAACAGGTGCGAGGGGAGAGAAAGACCGAAACCAACCCAGTCAGGGGAGCGTGGAAGGAACTCTTGCTCCGTTCTCATGCGTCGACAGCGGGGAGGGGCGCTTGGGGCTCTTGCTTCGTCCTCATGCTTGGAGAGGCAGGATCCGGGGTGACTAAAGCTATAGCGACGTGGTCTTAAGCTGTCATGTGGGCGCCCTGCTGACGATCGTGTCAATGCAGCCAAGCGGGACCATCGTCTTCGCTGCCCTTTCCCTTGTGACCGGTCATAAGGGAAGGCAGTAAAGACGATCGATGTGGACTGACGTGGAACCTCCATCTTCTTTGCTGCCCTTGTGACCGGTCACAAGGGAAGAGGCAGTACAGACGATCGATATGGATTAACGTGGAACCTCCATCTAGATTTAATACAAAAGACATGCCACGTAGGAAACTTTCTTGAGGAATCTACTGTACTGTACTGCCCCACAATTCTGTCTCTCGCTTAGACTGGCGGATTTCGACGGGAGTGTTTCAACCACGTGTCGTATCCCAGCTGGTTGTCGCCAGCCTGGAGGAGCGTCGCTGTAAGAAGACGAGCTCCACGACACCACCGAATCATTTGGTGCGACTGGTGCGAGCCCGGCTCGTCTTCACCACGCTTGCCGCACCGGAGTTGCGGCTCATCGCGCCCCTCCCACGGCCTGCCACCGCCTGCAGGCGATTGAACAGACACCTGCCGCGACACGCGTGGACGGTCCGTCGCGGGGCGGCGCTGAGGGGGGGGGCGCTCACCCGGCGCTGTCGGCGTCGTGACGCGCCCCCTCCGCCGCGCCCCCCCTCTCTGCAACGCCCGGCTGGAGGTAACCGAGTCTGGTCTGCCGCGCCGTGCGGCCGCGCGCTGCGCCGACACCGCCGCCGGGGACAAGCGGGTCGGCGGCCGGACAGGCGTGCGGGTGGGGGTGCTCGCGTGGCTGCCCAGACGCCCGCCAACGTGCGCGTCGTAGCGCTGGTGGACTTGCTTTATTTTTTTTTTTCTCGTCTCGTCTTTGTTCGCCCCTTTTTTCCCGTCTTTCTTTCCACTCTGGCCACTGGTGTGGGCACCGGCCTGTGCGGCTGGGATCTGCGGGCCCCGCCTCTTTCGCCGTCGTTGTGGCGACGCGTGCCGCGCCGCAGTGCGCTGTGCACCGCCAGACGGGTGCCCGTGGCTGGCGGCGGGCGGGGGCGCCGCCGCCGCCGCGCCACGCGCGGGGACTGGACCCGCGCACAGGCGCGGGGGCGGCGCGGCCGGTGTGCACGCACAGCCTTCAGGCGCGGGCAGACGACTGTCACCGAGCGGCACTGGCTGTCTGGCGCCCGCGTGCGCGGGCGTACGCGGGGCGGGGGGGAGGGTGCGGCGTCAGCGACTGCTCGGCGCACCTTATTGGCCACGGCCGTCCCGTTGGGGGTTTGCATCCCGCGCCCGTGACCTTGCGGCGCGGAGCTGCGGCCGCCGGGCGGGCGTGAGCTGGCCCCCCCACCCCCCCCCCCGTACTGTTGCCATTCCGGTGTGCCGCCTCCTCCCACTCGCCGCGGACGGCGACGCGGTGGCCACTACCAATCCCGCCATCGCACACGTGCGATCTGTGGTGTCGCTGGAGCAGCCGCTGCGGCGCGCCCACCGAGGCCCCACCCCGTCCTCTGTCCTCTCCCTTCCCGTCCTCTTGCCGTTCACCCTCCCGCCATGGAGTCGCTCCTGCACGTGCAGCCGCCCAACGTGGACTTTCCGGCCACGTCCGCCCCGGCTGGCGGTGCCGGCGATTATGCGAGCGCGTGGCTGCGCCTCGGCTCTGCGTCGGCCGAGCCGGTCGCCTTCAAGGTCAAGACTACCAAGCCGTCCCGCTACTGCGTGCGCCCCAACCACGGAATCGTCCTCCCCGGTGGCGGCGTCGACGTGGAGGTCATCTGCCTTGAACCGCCGGCGCCGTCGCCGGCCGCGGCTGGCTCCGGGTCGCCAGTCGTCATTTGCCGCGACAAGTTTTTGATACAGGCGGCGCCGGCAGGCGCGGCCGTGGCGACTGCGAGCGCGCCGGCCGCCGAGTTTTGGGCGGCCGTCCCGGCTGGGGGGCTCGTCGAGCACAAGATGAAGGTGGCCTTTGCTCCGCCGGCGTCTGCGGGGGTGGGGGGTGCCACCCCAACGGCGGCGGCTCTGGCGGCCGCGGCGACGGCGGCGGCGGCGAGCACCAGCACCCCGCCGCCGTCGATGCACCCCCCATCGGCGATGCCTACCAGCGGCGGCCCGCCGCCGCGCTTCTCCACCCCCGCCGAGCCCGCTCCGCTGCCGCCCGTGCGGTCGACGAGCATGGACGCGCCCGTGCTGCCAGCAGCTGTGCACTCGACGGGCGCGGCCGCTGCCGCCGCTGAGTCACCCGGCGGGGAGGAGGTGATGCTGTCGGCCCAGGCCGCCCCCGCCAATGGAGTCGGCGACTCTGCCGCCGCGGAGGTGGACGCGGAGCGGTCACGGAGGGAAGCGCTGCTGGCTGCCGCGGAGGCGCGCGTCGCGAAATTGGAAGACCAGCTGGACGCGTCGGTCGCGGAGCGGGACAGCCTGACCAAGGCGCTGATCGACGCCCGCGCCGCCGCGTCGATGGCTGAGGCGCAGGCTGCCGAAGCGACGGCGACGACGGCGGCGGCCATGGCCGCTGCCGATGAAGCGGACGCCGTCGCGCGGGTGACGGCCGCGACTGGGGGGGGGAAGGATGATGAGGTCGCGGCACTGACCAAGGGGCCAGCGGGGCCGGTGATTGCCCAGCCCGTCGGTGGTATCAGCTACCTATACGCATTCCTACTGTGTCTGCTGGTTGCGTTGCTGACAAAGCTATTCCTTTGAGGCTCGTCGGTGGAGGAGGCGGGCGGGAGCGGGGGGTGGCTGCGCCGGGTGCTGGAGGGGAACTTGCGAGCTGGCGGGCGACAGTGGTGTTGCCAAGCCGTGGGTACCCGGACGTGTTGCACTCTTGTTTCCTGCCGCGCGTGTTCCCCCAGTGCGGCTGGGCGGCTGCGAGGTGGGCCGGCTGCTCGGGTTGTCGCCTCGGCCATGTGCGCTGCCCTTGTGCAGCGACGGAAGGTGGAGCGGCCCTTGACAGAGCGCCGGCGAGCGTTGTGGTGGCGACCTTGGTGCATGAGCGGGTCGCATTGTACTTTTCTTAGTCGACCACCAGGGTGACTGGCGGGTGTACAGCTGGCTGGCCTCAAAAAAAAATATGTTATCGTGTTCGAGCGGTGTGCACTCTCTCAAACCAACAGGACTGCGAGGCCGCCCGCCGCCACAGGTCATGCTTGGGCCGCGCTTGGCGATTGCATAAAACAGAGAGGAAGCCGTGGCAGCAGCCGTGCGACGTTGGGAGCGAGACAAAAACATGGGTGGGTCCGCGAACAGCGCAACACTAGTGGCTGTGCGCGGTCATGGCTTTGGCTCCCCCAGCGCATCCGACGAAATGGTCAACACACCCCCTGGCGCCTCCTCATCCTCATCGCTGGCCAGCTCATTGTAGCGCGACGGTGGGCCGGCCGACACGGAGCGTAAGTGCGTGATCGCCCGCCCAGAGACGTGGCCATTGACTCGCACCGACATGTCCGCATCGCCCGATACCCCACTGCCGCCGCTGCTGACAACAGCGGAGGGGAGGCCCGGAGGGGCCCCTGCGACGGCCCCGGCGACGGCCGACCGTGTCACCGAGCCACTGCTACTCAGCTTAGTCGACAACGCGAGCGGCGTTTTCCGCGACGTCCCGAAGCTGTACCGATACCCGCCGGCACGGCGAGCGCGTGCCGCCTTGGCCGCCGACCCGAGAGCGCCACCGCCGCCACCACCGCCACCGCCGCCGCCTCCACCGCCACCCCCGCCACCCCCGGCCACCGTCGACGACAACGTTGACCCGTTTCTGCCGCCCACCCCGAGCCCGTCGTCCCGACCATTCCCTGCGACTGGCGACGCGCGACCCGTAGGGGACAGCTTGGCAGCCGCGGCCGCCGACGCCGTTTGCTCTGCTTTTTCGCAGGAGCGGAACACCTCGGCAAAATGGGTGCGGGTGCAGATGGTTACGGACCGCACGCTGTCCATGAGCACGTCCGGGTCGATTTCGTCGGCGGGCAAATGGGAAAGGAGGTACGCGCAGCCCTCAAAGGGCAGCGACAGCAGCCGCGGGGCGAGGAGTTTCAGGATGCCCAGCGCCGCGCGAAAGATGACAACGTCCCCGTCAAGCATGTACGCGTCCCAGATGCGGGTCGCGTGCTCCAACGGTAGAGCCCGGAGGTAGAGCGCCATCACCCAGTTGACGAGGTACATCTCGGGTTCGACCTGCTCGGCCCGTAGGTGGGCGGCCAAGTCGGGCAGCGCCTCGCCGAGGAGGCGCTCGTGGGCGCGCATGTAGATGCGGACTTCAGGCATCTTCATGCGAAAAAAGTGGAGGAAACAGGACTGGTGGAGCATGTTGACGAAGCACGCAAAAGCGTCCGGGGTGTCCATGTAAAGCAGCAATACCGCACCGAGGAAGCTCATACCTTGGGAGTAGCCAATGTCCGGCCGCAAGTACGCAAACGCTTCAAGGATCTCTCGTAGACTGCCTTCAAAGGCGCTGCCTGGTTGATGGAAGAACGCGAGGTCGGGGAAGGTGCGGGGCAGGTCGAGCATAATAGCCTTGTGCGCCGAACGCTCCCGCGATAACATTACGTCCGCGTCAGCAGGGGGTGGTGTCGAGCGGTCCGGCGGCTGCAACCCGACGGTGCTCGTCAACGACCTGTCGGGTTCGGTGGAGCAGGAAATGGGCCGGGGTTCAACGACGTCGACAGAAACGTTGCCGCAAGGCATCATCGCCGAGGGGGGCGGCGGCAGCCCAACCAGGTGCACAACCGCAGCAGGGTCCCCATCCCCGCAGTAAGCAGCGCCAATACCCTGCTTGCCGACGTCTGGAATGGACGGAGGCCGGGTACTCGTCGAGGAAGCGCCCTCGCAGCTCGACGCAAAAGCCGACGAAGCCGCCAGTGAGGACGCCTCTCGGGAACGCAGGTAATCTTCCCGCCCCGTCGCGGCTTGCTCCTTGAGGATGTCGAACAGCTGCACGGAGATGTCCAGAGAGTTACCCAACGCAAGCGGCCACGCGCGGCCGCGCACCGACGCCGGCACGCCTTGGAAGACCAAATCTCGCACTCGCCGGGAGGAGCGCCGCTTTGGCCACGACGGCAGGATCTCGGTCTGCCACGCGGTTGTCAGTCGTGCTTGCTTCCGCTCCACCTCCAAGGAGGCCGCCAGCCGACACGCAGCATCGTCTGCGTCGTCCTCACAGGCGGGCTCCCCGGCGCTCCGTCGCGGCGCCGGTGAGCAGCTGCGGCTTTGGCTGCCGCCGTCGGCCCCCGCCTCTCGGTCGCCCGAGCCACCCGCCATTCCCTCACCCACAGAGTCCCCTGGCAGCACGGGAAGTGGCGCGGGCGACGACCGTCTGCCGGTGACCATGCTGCCAACGGATCGGGGGGCGCCCATGGCCAGGCCCCCCTTTTTGAGCGCCTTCCACCCCTTACGGAAACCCCCACCAATGCTGTATGACCCGGCCTTGGTGCTCGAAGGCTGCGACGAGTCAGTCGGTGTCGTAGACGACGACGAGTACGGCAGCATCCGAACGCCAGCACCCCGACCGGTCGCTGCGCTGGGCCTGACGGGCGGCACCAGCTGCGGTACAGACACCTTCGCGCCAACCAACGAACCCAATGGCACGTGCGACGCTGGCAGCGGCACCGGCTCATCCCAGCCTTCCCTCGACCGCGCCCGCGCACTGACATGCGGTAGCAGTTCCAAACACGACACGTTCGTACTCGGCACCTCACGGACCGACAGGAGTGGGGGAGGTGGCGGGGAAGGGCGATGGCACGACCCTGTCAGCGACCCTGTTTCGAGTTCCCCCGATGAGCAGGACAGGCCAAGGCGGGAATCTCGCGGCGTTCCGCTAGCAGGGGTGGCAGCGTCCCAGGCCAGTGGTAGGGCCGAAGACGAGTCGGCTGGCCCTGGCGCCGCGGGGGCGGCGGCCGAACTCAGCAAGGTGGTGATGGAGGCACTTTGCTGGCCGGGAGGACCACGGGGCGGCGGTCCGCCCGAGCGGGGCAGGTCCATCCCGGCGGCGGCGGCGGCCACCCGCAGCCGCCCGACGGCCGCGTTGAGCACTGGCAGCCCGATGCCGCTGCCAAATGACGCGTCGCCGTCGCCGTCACCCATGCCGCCATCGTCCACAGACGAGCCGGCTGTCCATGCCGAGGTGCCCGACGTCGACCGCAGCGACGCGGCGAGGGAAGCGGAGGAGGACGAGGCGGATGATGCGCCCGACGACGTCTTGGTCGAACACCCCTCCGGGTCCGAGTCGGATGAAACCTCCACGTAGGCCGTCGCGGCCACCGGCGTACTGTCGGGGCCCTTCTTCCCAAATGGCAGCATTGGCAGCGCTTCCTGGGGGGCTCACCCCACACACCGTCCCGACCCGACAAGAAGCGGCTACCTCACCGAGAAAACGGCAACGTCATGAAAGCGGGTGTAGCCAGACGCGCACCCGGGTGTGGAAGGAATTCGACAAACCGGGCTTGATGCTGCGGGTGGACGACCCGGTTCGTCGCCGCCAGCAGGAGCAGCAACGCCGCACGCTCCCCTGGCCGACGGTGGGTGTCCTGACCGGAGAGGGGTGGTGCCACCCAAGGGAGGTGCATGCAATGGGCGTCCGCGTCGGGTGGGTGAACGGCGCAGAGAACCCCTCTCCAGAGCCACGCCACAGGCCGAAGGGGGGTGAGCGTGCCACTGGCACGCTCCCCACTGCCAGTGCGCACCGCCTACCGACAAGTACAACAGACGCAGCCCATTATGCTGACGTCAACTTGAATAGAAATGTCAACCATTCATTGTAAATGTATGAATTGAATACAAATGGATTGTAATTTGACGCGTTCATACCTATCAAGGCACCAGACACTCTATGAGGGACGAAGGAGGAAGGAAGGCGATCTGCCCGAAGCGCTTCCGAGTTCAACATGAAGCAGTTGCCAGTGCCGTCGGACCTGCGCCAGCAGCTCTTCACATCTTCCGGGCATTTTCGGCACCATGCCGTTTTCTGTAGGCGTCCGGGAGTCGCTGATGATAGCGCACTCTTTCAAGGGTGAGGAGTTTGGGCCGGCCCAGCGAGTGCGTTTTTCTGGACAAGCTCGTGAAGGGAGAGCCATTCCGCAACGCGTGCCGCGTCTCACGGAGCGCTTTCTGCATTGTCGTTTTTGTTGCTAAAGTGCATGGCCGCATATGCTTTCCATGGTCTGCGAGTGTTCCCAACTGTTGTGCTGACCGCCACTTGTGCGCACACACCGCTTCTTGCCACTTTTTCATTGCCGCATCGGCCGCGCCTCTGCCCGACCTGTCGTTCTTGTTCCCGCGCTCTGGCCGCCCACTCTCGCCTCTATGTGTTCCTCCTATTCTCTGTCCGGCTCCCTCGGCGGCTGCGTCCAGACGCATGGAGCTACCTACACTGTCGACGCCGAGTGGTCGGCCAAAGAGCTAGTGTCGGGCGTCAACTGGGTGCTTAACATCGCCGACGCGGCCGACGCACTCGAAGCGGTCGTGGCGGAATGGAACTATCGTAACCTGGATGAGGTGGCGGCATTTGACGTACGTTGTGCAGGCGCTCTTTCTGGTGCCTCAGAGGACGGGTGTTGCGGTCTTAACCCCTGGCGGTTGCATCCGTAGCATGTCCAAGACATGTCACGGTACCTGTTATTCTTGATTGTTGTTCGTCATGAGAGCGGGCAGCAAACGCAGAAGGCTTGCTGTGACGGTGCTGACAACGCAACGTGGCAATCCTGTGCATAGATGGGCGGAGCTGTGTGAGATAGCATCTGACGGCTTGTTTCGCATTCACCGCTTTCTTGCGTGCTCTTTTCGCCATCGCTTTCTTCTATGCACTACCTTGAATGTTTCTTTTTCCACGCGCTTATTTTTTATTTGTCACTTACAGGGCCAGAACACTACCACAGAGTTTCTGTCGCACGCCATCCATGGTGCCTTGGCCAAGCGCTTGCCATCTTTCGTGGGCACTCTCAAGGTACGCGTGCCTCTATTGTGTGCATGGGACTGCGCACTGGGTGTGCTGCACGGTGGAATACTCCTCGTTTGTCAGAAACAAGGGGTTTGGATGACTGACATCGGCAGCCTGGCAACCCGCTCTTTTTCCGTGTCTCATCGTTGAGATGCTCGCGGCTTCCTTTCGACTGCCTCCTCGGGCGCAGGTGACCCTTCACGAAAGCCATAAGGCTTGGGCGTCCTATACTGGGGAACTACCACCGCCCTCCAGTACGTGACAAGGAATCGGTGGTACCTGGAACGTGCCTGGCTCAAGACTGCAGTGAATTAATTGCTTGTTTGACGTTTGCGAGCCCGCTCACCACATCCTTGGCCGCCCCGGCCGACCCCTGCACCCGGTTTGCCCGCTCCCTCTCTTCTTTTCCATAATAAATACCAAAAAGAAGTCAGAACACGACATCCCTCGCCCACGACGAAGAGCCACCGCCATGACCGCAGTGCGCGCCTCAAACGGACCAAAACGCCACCACGTCCTGTGGCGTCTCGCGCTTCTTCAACAGCTTGAGCTTGGTCGGCGTCTCCTCCTCGTAGCCCCACACCGCCGGTACGAGCTGGCTGGTGTGTCGGCAATAGGCCGACATGGTATAGGCCCCAGCCTCGCGCACGACCACCCAGTCCCCGCGCGACGCTGGCGGTAACAGCCGGTCACGCGCGATAATGTCCCCCGAAAAACAGAGCGGCCCGCCCACGTCGGTGGCCACCAACCCCGCCGTGGCCGCGTCGTCAGCCTCAAAGACGTTGCTCATCTCTTGCCTGACGGCGACCGCGTCGGCGTCGCCCCCCCCCGTCGTTTGATGCCGATGATGTCGATACGTGCAGTGGCCCTTGGACGGCCCCCCACAGCTACCCTTCCACGCCCCGTCCGGGCCGTACGTCTCCACCCGGTGGTACCACTTATCGGGCGCATACGCCGCGCGCATGAACAGGTCGGCGCCGGCGTGGCAAATGATAATCTTTCGCCCACCCGCCTCCTTGACAGCCTCCACGCGAGCCGCCACCCAGCCGGCGGCGGCTGCGAGGGCGCGCCCAAACTCGGTCACAAGCCGATAGTCAAAGACCGACGGCACGCGCGACCGCAGGGCGGCAACGTAGGACTCAAACGTGGGCCCCCCCGCCGGGTTGTCCCCATTGTAATCCACCGACATGCCACCGCCAATATCGAGGGTGTCTACCTGCGTGTGGCCGCGTTCCTTGTTGATAACCGCGGCCAGCTCCACCACCGCCTCCGCACCCGACACGAGCACGTCCAGCGCCACACCTTGTGAGCCGACGTGCACGTGGAGGCAACGCACAAAGGGGTGGGCAAGCACGGCCGCGACGATGGCGGCGCGGCGCTCCCTCAGGGGCTCCCCAAACTTGGACGTGGCCGACGCAGTAAAGGTGGCAGCAATGCTCGCCGTGCCCAGCTGCGGGTTGACCCGCAGGCCCACCGTCGCGCCCGCCGCGGCAGTGGCTTCGGCCCGCTGCTCCGCGGTCGCGTCCGCGGCCTCGCCCGCAGCGAGCAACGATGAACGGACGGTGGCCAGCCGCGTGAGCTCCTCCACATTGTCCACATTAATGTGGATGCCTCGGGAGAGCACCCACTTGAGATGTGCGTCGGTCTTGGCCGGCGAGTCGTACACGACTCGGGCCGGAAGCACGCCTGCCGCCAGCGCCACGTGGGCTTCCCCAATGGACGCCACCTCCGCGCCCATGCCGGCATCAGCGGCGGCCTTGACGACGGCCACCACCGGATTGGCCTTGACCGCAAACGCGTGCAACGTCGAAGAGGGGAAGGCCGCCAGCAGCTTCCCACAGCTGCGGCGAAAAGCGGTCAGGTTAAAAAACAGGGCCACGGGCGGGTCGTCCCCAACCTCCCCCGCGTCAATGGCAGCGCCCAGGACGGTGCTAATGGCCATGCCGCCGTTGTCAGGAGCCCCACCCGACGACGGAGCGGTGCACGGCGCAGGCGCCATGGTGAATGCGTACGGTAGGGGGGCGCCGGAGGCACGGAGTGTGGGAGGGGCAAACGAGGGAAGGGGAGGCCACAGGGGAGGGATGCGGACGGCAGAGGATACGTGGGCCCAGGTGGAAACGGTGGAGGCGCTGGCCGCGGCGGTCGCGGCGGCGATGGCGGCGGCGAGTTACTTTGGCACGGGGCCACCCCCGCGAGCGGACGACGCCATCCCAAAGTGGCGAATGCTCGCGCCGCTGCGTTGGAGGTCTGGCACCCGCCGCGGTCAGGGTCACAGAGTTGACCGAGCCGGCGACCCGCCGCCGCCGAGTGACTTGGAGGGCAGCCTGCCGACTCTTGAGCCAATAGCCGTGCACCTTGAATGTGTCCGGGCTCGGCCGCACTCGAGGGTGGCAGCCGGCCTGCAGATCACCTCAACAATCACGGCGATACCTACGATGAATTGCATTGTGTTTCCTCGCCGACGCGCCCTCTGCCCAGATTGATGACTACCACGCCCGTGCCCTGCCGTGCCTCGGCACCGTGGCTGGCGCCATCCCCGCAGGTCCAGATCCCTGCGGCTGCACAGATCGCTCACGGTCGTGGCGATGGGTCTGGTGGCTTTGAATCCTCCACCACCTTCCACACACCAGCGGTGCGGGGCGCGCTGGGCTGACGAGCTGACTGCCTCGACGCGGCGCCCACGTCACGGCCGCGTGCCTCCTTCTCCGTCGGGTCGCTGTTGCCCACCGACGCGTTTGCTGGTACGCCACGCGCGTCTTACGCCACGACCCCCCCCCGCGCCCCCCCCCCCCCCCCCCCCCC
>Ga0209093_1001172_pt1 | contig 14860 bp, 13 predicted proteins | sample SidtaG_4_FD_187450 | JGI IMG/M metagenome (GOLD analysis project Ga0209093, IMG submission 187450) | Marine algal microbial communities from Sidmouth, United Kingdom - Sidmouth_Male1 metaG (SPAdes) (version 2) | ecosystem: Host-associated > Algae > Red algae > Unclassified | place: Sidmouth...
CGGACGGCCGGGCGCCGCTGCACTTGGCAAGTGCGAACGGCCACAAGGAGGTGGCGGACGTGCTGCTGCGCGCCCACGCGGCGGTCGACGCCCAGGACTCGGACGGCCGGGCGCCGCTGCACTTGGCAAGTGCGAACGGCCACAAGGAGGTGGCGGACGTGCTGCTGCGCGCCCACGCGGCGGTCGACGCCCAGGACTCGGACGGCCGGGCGCCGCTGCACTTGGCAAGTGCGAACGGCCACAAGGAGGTGGCGGACGTGCTGCTGCGCGCCCACGCGGCGGTCGACGCCAAGGAGTCGGACGGGTGGACGCCGCTGCACTTGGCGGCTTTTAACGGCCACAAGGAGGTGGCGGACGTGCTGCTGCGCGCCCACGCGGCGGTCGACGCCCAGAAGTCGGACGGGTGGACGCCGCTGCACTTGGCGGCTTTGAACGGCCACAAGGAGGTGGCGGACGTGCTTCTATGCGGCGGCGCGGCGGTGGACGCGTTGAACAAGAGCAAGACAACCGCTCTCCGAGTGGCGGCACGGTCCAAGCACCTCGATGTGGTGCGCCTCCTTCTTGAGTGGCGCGCTGTCCCACACGGCTCTCGCTCTAGTCGTGCGCTCGCTGGCCTGTCCACCGCGAACAAGCAGCTCCGGGACGTGTTTGATAGTACCGTCCCCAAGACGAAGCAGGAGCTCGAGTCAGCCAGAGCTGCGTGGCTGGCGGCTACAGACGCGACCAGCACCGACGTGGCTGCGGCGGATCCCACCACCCAAGCGCTGGTGGCCCTCCAAGCGGCGTACGACACCTTTGTGGCCGCGCCGGCCACCCTTTCGGTGGGCGCCCTGGAGGCGGCGCTGACGTCGCCCGACGACCGGGACGTGCGGTGGCACGTGCTGGCCCACCGCGTGCTACTGCATGCCGCCCGCGCCGGCGTCTTTGGCGTCGAGACGGCCGAGGAAACCGCGGCGCGGCGCGTGGACTGGTTTGAGCGCGTGTACCAGCCGGTGATTGGGGTGCTCACGCCGTGCGACCGGACCATCGTTGCCTCGCTCGTGCGCAGCGCTGCGGAGAATGGGCTTGTGGAGCGGCTGCACATCTCCGTGGCCGGCATGGCCATGCAACTACACACCACCTTTTATGCCGAGGTGGTCGGCATCCACCGTTGCCTGGCTGAAATAAGGAAAGACGCCAAATGCGCTGGCCTGCAGTTGCGCGAGGCCATCAAGCAGGTCAACAACATTGGGCAGTACCTCATTGACAAGGAGGAGCGCGAGCGCAAAGTGGCGCTGGCCAAGTCCGCCGTCAAGATTGGGGTGAGCCTTGCCCCCTTGGTCGGTGGCGTCCTCGGCGCCACCGTCGAGGTGGTGGCTGGGCTGGCCGACGGCCTGCCCGGCGGGGCGGCGGCGGTAGTGCGCTGCGTTTCCGACCCGACGGACTTTGCGGCGGCGCGGCAGGTGCTGGTGATGGTCGGAAATGTGGAGGACAAACTCTCCCTGGCGCAAGCGGAGCAACTGTCGACGGCCGTGCAGCCGTTTGAGTCGGTCGCTGCGTTGGAGGAGGAGCTCGGCAGCGTGGCGGCGGTGCTCGACTGCGGCGGGGCAGAGCCAGAGGGCGGGGTGGACGCGGTCGGCGACTCGGCGGGCGACGGCGAGGCCAACGAAGCGGCGTCGGACGCGGGGAGTGACCCGCTCGAGGATTTCAAGGGCGCGACCCGCGAGGCGGCCATTGATCATGGCGGCGACAAGGCCGCCGAAATGCGCAACCGTGCAGCGTCGCGGCCGGCAATCCCACCGGCCACCGACCCGCCGCCCTCGGCGGGCGGCGGCGGGCGCACCACGCCCCCGCCCCCGTTTGCGTCAGCGTCTTCAGCCCCGACGGCGACGGCCACCGCCTCCCACGCCCCCCTGTCGGCAGGGGCAGGGTGCAGCGCCGCCACTCCCGCCGCCTCGGCCGCGCCACCCACCGTACCGGCGGCGGGCGCGACCGCCGCGCCCCGGCCGCAGGCGGCCGCCCCGCGGCCGTCAAACGCAGACATCTTTGCCGGCGCCCGCGACTGGACGGTGACGGAAACGGCAGACCGGCTGGTCGAGTGCGTGGCGCGCGTGTACGACGCGCCACAGCGCGCGGCGCTGCAGGCGATCGTGCGGGCGGCGGCGGAGGAGCACGGCGTGACGGGCGAGAGTTTGGTGCGGAGCCCGGATGTGCACAAGATGGCCGTGTGTTTGCTGGGCGACTGGGGGGGGCGCCTCGGGGTGGTCGTGTCGGTGACGAGCTTCATCGAGGATGCGCAACGCGGTTTTGCGAGACAGCAGCAGTGACGAGGCGTCTGTTTTTTGCGTTTTGTTTAATGCGTTGGGGATGCCTGCTTGCACAGTGACAGTGACAATGCTAAACAGGAATGACAGACACAACGTTCACTCGTGTCCGACCCAGCGGCACCTCCACCGCCACCAACACGCACGCCCGCCCTTTCCCGCCGCACCCCCTCTGCCCGCCGAGGAGCCCAGCGATACCGCTTGCCCCATCATCACCCCGTCATCACCGCGTTGGTGCGACAGTCGCAAGAGCAGCCGTCGGCATGATGGACCAGGTCAATCGCCAAGTCGGTGAGCGCCCCCACGTCGACGACCGGCGGCGGGGGCGGGCGCGGCCCCCTGTGAGGGCTGCAACCGCCGCCTCCGCCGCCAATGGCGACACCACGACCCCTTACCGGCGGTGGTGGCGGCGGTGGAGCCCTTCTCCCCCCCCCCGGCAGTGGACCGTCGGCGCCAACCAGTCGCCGCACCGCCGCGTCGCCATACACACACGGCCCGCGGGTGCTGACATTCTCAGATCGGGAGATGGCGACCGTCACCGGCAACGCCGCACCAGCCCACACCGCGTCGACGGTCCAGTCGCCGTGGCTCCCCGGCGGCCCGCCCACGCCGGCGGTCGGAAAACAGAGGTGCCCCTACGACCGGCCGGAGAGCTAGTCGGGATGGTCGACCGACAGGTGGCGGCCGTCGCGGGCTCCCCGCTCCAACCCTAAGGGCACCACTGCACGTGAGGCGCCCGGCGCGGTGGCCGGCCGCCAAAACGACGCCGCCACCACCCCGCCGGGCAGATGGTGGTCGGCCCCGGGTACGGGACAACGAGTGCAGCCACGTCCGCTGCGCCCACCAGCGCCGTCCAACGGGAGCATCACACGCTGAGGAGATTCGCCGGTGCCCCGTGCCGCGGCGCCGCTGACGGGGAGAGGGGGAAGAGTGGCGCAGACGGGCAGGGGGAGGCGGCCGGGTGCCAGGCGGGCGCGAGCCAATCGGCGTGGAGGCCGGTCGGCGCCTCGACGCGGTTGTCGGCGCCAGCGCTGGTCGAGTGGGCGAAAAACACTTCCCGCACCAAGCCCCCGCGGGTGCTGCGGAGGTGCGTCGCTACAGGCGCCGCGGTCACGTCGCGCAGCACGCAAAGAGGAGGGCGAGGCGGGCGGTGGGGAGTGGGCGATGGAAATTCACTGCAACCGCCGGGCCGCGGCGGTAGAGCGACGACAGCGTCAGAGGCGACAGTGGCGGCATAGGGAGGTCAAGAAAGACCGCGTCAATACTGGCGGGGTCCGCCTCGACCACAGGGGGCTGCCCAGGTGCAGCGTCATCAGCGGCCGCCCTACCGCCACCAAGGGGATCCACCGCGCCACAAACGCTGACACCGACGTCAATACCGTACACCTCCCGGGCGCTGCGTACGGGTGGGCGTTGGTCGACGTCCTGGGCATCTCCCCTCGCTGTCCACCGAGGACACGCTGTCCGCGTCCGACGAAGAGGGAGGCAGCGGCAACGGTGACAGCAGACGCCCGTCCGCGTCCAACCCAAACCCCATAGCGAGGCGCGCCTCCTCCCCATCGACGCCGCGCCGGCAGTCGCCGCCGACGTTGGCATGGGGCTTCCCGTGCAGCGCCACGTGCGTGACCGACCGGGAGGCCAGAGTGACGCGGAGAGTGACTGCTCCGAACATCTATGATGACTGCAGGGAGCGTCAGGGGGGAGTCACGGCGATCCACGCGCGAACGCCTGGGGCGGAGTCATGGAAGAGGAGCGCGGAGGAGGTCAGACGGGAGGGAGAGCAGAGTGGCCGGGGGGGAAGGGGACGACGGCGGCGGAACAAGGGGTGGGGGGCCCGGTGAGAGAGGAGGGAGCAAACGGCTGGCCATCCGCCCGCGGCCGCTTGTGCGGGGCTTGACGGCGGTGGCCGGTGGGGGTGGGCGACGTATCGGGTGGCGAGGGCCGCGCGTGGCGCGGCGGAGTAGACACGTAGCCGCAATGGCTGCCCGAACGAAAATATTAAAACGATTGGTCGGCAAGGAGTTCATACTGCATGCCTGGAAGTTGCGAACTGGGGGGTTCTGCTTTCGTCCCTGTCTGAAATATGACGTGCACTACTTTCGCCGGAATGAAAAGCAGCGACGGTGTGCTTGAGCCAGCCGCGGCTTCGCACCCCCATCGGCTCTTGGAGCTGCGGCGCCCTCTCCCCGCCCTCGCCATACACTCCTTCCGCCTTCCCTTTGACCACCAGACGCTCCTGCCACCCTGGTTGTTTCTTGCGGCGTGGGTCTCTCCAACGACCGACGCCACCAACCTCTCCGAGGTTGCCAGCCGCCCGGTCCGCGTCGCTGCTCGTCGGCGGCGTGGCGCCCCAGCCGGAGGCCGCCCCACCGGCCGACCACCCGGTGTCCGCGTCCGGGACTCGTCTGGCCGACACCGCTGCTGCCGTTGTCGAGCTCCCGCCTCGTGTCCATCGTTGGGGGAACCCTTCGAGCGGGACGCGGCTCCGTGCTGCCGCGCGTGGCGGGCACGGGCCGCGCCGGTCGGGGTCGGCTCGGAGACGGGCCCGCTTGAGCCCCGCTGCGGTGGGTCCGCCATGGGGGGCACCGCGGTGGAGGGTGGAAGCGTGCCCGACGAGGCGGTGCGGCCGTTTTGGGACGCTGCGGACGGGGGGGTGGTGGTGGAGGTGGCAGCAGTGGTGGCCCGCCACCTCGGCCTGCTCGACTTCTCGAGTGATGAGGGGGATTCATTACGGCACTCGGTGGTCTCCAGCTGACGCACGGACACTGTGGCGGCGCTGGTAGCGGCGGCGGATAAAGACAGCGCCTCGCCGCTGCACTGGGCGGCTGCCGGCGGCAAGAACGAGACCGTCGCGGCGCTGGTGGCCGCCGCCGCGGCCGCGGGGGCTATAGCCAATGGCGGCGAGACGCCGCTGTATCTTTTGGCGAGCGATGACAACTCGGAGGTCATGGCGGTACTATTGAGTGGCTGCTGCTGCACCGTTGGAGGGAATCAAGAACCCCGGCTGGACGCTGCTGCACTGGGCTGCTGCGAGCGACGAGGAAGAGACTGTGGCGGTGTTTGTGTCGGCCGGCGTGGTGGTGGAGGCGATGGACATTGGCGGCGAGACACCGCTGCCCGCAGCGGCGCGCAACTGCAACAAGCAGAAAATGGAGGTGCCGGGGACCGCCGGTGCGGTGGTGTCGCCGACGGATGAAGACGGCTTGACCCCGCCGCGCAAGGCGGTTCTCCGCTGCCAGTTTGCGGCGGTGGCGGCGGTGGCGGTCGCCGGCGCGGTGGTAAAGATGATGGACAACTACGGCAATCATGAGATGGCTCGCCATTGTTGCTCGGTGACCATGAAGGCTCTGGTTGCTGTCGGCTCGGCGGTGGAGGCGATGGACAAAGACGGCCGGATGCCGCTGCTGTTGGCGGCACACAGTGACCATAGCGGCGCTGGTGGCTGCCGATGCGGCGCTGGAGGCAACGGCCAAGAACGGCTGGACGCCGCTGCGCTCGGCGACTTTCCAGGGCCGTGGTGGCGGGCGTCCATCGACGCGACAGCAATTACGCGTCCCACACGGGACTGTCGTATGGCGGCGGCGGCGGCGGGCTCGACGGGCCGATGGTGGACCCCGCCCTGGGCGTTGCGGCGCGCCGGGTCGGCCGCCTGACGGGCAGGGGGGAGCCGCGCCCGTCCGCGACCGCGGGGGTGGGGTGCACGTTGACCGGGGGGGTCGCCGCCACGTGTACCGTCTCTGGCTCCGCCGTCGGGGATGGCGGTGAGGGGACGGGGGCGTCGGTCTGGGTGCCCCCGGGCCGCCCCGTTCAACGACCCGAGGCGCAGACACCAGGCGGTCGCACCGCCAGGCAGCGGCTACGTGGGCGGCGGAGGGGGGTCGTGGCCAACCCGTTGCGTCGACGGTGGACGCCGACGGGTCGCGCCGTTGCGTCGACGCCTGGCGCATGAGGTTGGGCAGCCGCACCCCCGCCGCCCGCACTGGGGTTGCGGCCACAGTCGTGCTGGCCTGTCTCCGCGACGGTGTTGTTTAGGTGTCCCTGCGGCGGGCCGTTCCGCTCGCCGCCCCCCCCCCCCCCCCCCACTGCGGGTGCGCTCTTTTTGCCGGTCCGGGCGGGGCGTGGAACTCTCCTCTTCCCCCGCCGGTCGACGGGAGTGGGGGCACTGTCTACGGCGCGGGAGCAGTTGGCCGCCCCCCGTTGTGACGGTGCCGGTCGGGGCCGCGGGCGCGGCGCACACTGGGCTTGCCCGGGGCGTCGGTGGTCGCAGGGCCGGACCTGCGCGGGGGGGGGGGGCGTGCTTGCTGCGCTGGCGGCGGCGGCGCGGGGGTGGGTATCCTCGCGGCGCGCCCAACCAGCGGCGGTGGCGGCGGCGACGACGCCCCGCACGCGCCGCTCCGTGGTGGGTGGCGTGGGGTCACGCGGGCGCGCCCAACGGGTTGCCGCGCACCCGGCCGTGCGGTTGGTCTCGCCGACCCGGCTTTGAGGCACTTTCACAAACTGTCAAATTTGAACGAAACTGTCATCTTGCAGAACCCCCCTCAGATGCATCGCCAGGGGGGGTGGTCCGCACTCACAGGGCCATAGAGGCCGATTCTGAGGACGCTCCGATATGGCCCTACAACAGCGAGATATGCATGTAGAAACGGAAAACAAAGCCAGACCCTGTGAGAAGAGGTCACAAGGATGCATCTCAGGGAGTGGGTGTCTATGAGGGCGCTTTCTTCATCTTATTTGACGGCATTAAAAAAACGCTCGATTTGACTCGCCTCAGAGGTGCGTTCAGGGGGGTCGAGCCGAGAAGTTATTGGATGTCGTCAAATAAGATGAAGAAAGCGCCCTCATAGACACCCACTCCCTGAGATGCATCCTTGTGACCTCTTCTCACAGGGTCTGGCTTTGTTTTCCGTTTCTACATGCATATCTCGCTGTTGTAGGGCCATATCGGAGCGTCCTCAGAATCGGCCTCTATGGCCCTGTGAGTGCGGACCACCCCCCCTGGCGATGCATCTGAGGGGGGTTCTGCAAGATGACAGTTTCGTTCAAATTTGACAGTTTGTGAAAGTGCCTCTTTGGACGCGGCCCCCCTTTTGACTTTCTACCAGGGGCTTAGGAATCAGGCATTTTTTGTTGCATTAGGATATATTCCACATGCCCCTTCATGCACTCTGAATTGAGTATTTCACAAACTCATCTATCCGAATTCGGATTTTGCTGGGTCGGACAGAGTAAGGATCAATATTATAATCGGATACTCATTTAGTGCGACTTCGGATATAGTTCGGATAGACAGATTGAATACATTCTCTTGGATGATGGATCTGGACGCATGGTAAAATTATCGAAAGGAGACAGCTCACCAGATACAGCCTAACGTGTGCTGGAAATAGACTCGTCTATTCACAAGCATTGTTTGCGATGAACCGCCGTCAAGTACCATCTGGATGTTGGAACTGATTTCGATGATGCGGCCGTTCTCGTCAGTAGGGATCGTTGGAACTCTCGTGTGCTCACCAGGGGGCGCCCGTTCGGGTTCGCGCGCGGCCCGTTGACAACAACGCAAACCGGGCCAGACGCGGGACAGAACAGTTCGGACATTTTCCGGCAAGATCGCCGCTTGGCACTGCCAGATGTTGGCAGCTCAACTAGGTCGGGCGGCATCCCCACGCGCCAGCAATGCGGCGCAGAATCTGTGAGCCGGATCAAGCAAGGTCGTATCTCGATACCGATTATATTATATCCTGCCTTTCGAGAGTCATTAGGGCTCAGTATATCCGGCGGTAGATGCACAGAGTACCATATGGATACGCGGCTGCAGCATCGATTACGGATTATTACGAGTATAATGTGCGGATATGTCTGGCTCTACTTTATCCACCTCAGGCCCTGCTTTCTACACGGCGGCAGTTCTGCGGCCGCCGCTCACTGGGCCGACGTGATGCGGTTCGGCGCGGCCGCCGCTCGTGCGGCCCGGAGCGCGACGTTCGGCTGCCCGCCTGCAGTACCCGGGGGGAATGCAGCTCGACGAGGACCGATGGTTGGTGACGGTCCGGGCGAGGGCGCCCAGCGGGCGGGGCAGGGACGCCCGCCGCGCCGCGGGCATTCGTTGGCTATGCTGTCGCGGAGGGGGATGGGACGGGGAGGTGGTTTGGTGGTGCCGTGCGGCGCGCCGTTCGTCCGCCTTGGCGGCTGCGTGGGGGCGTCAAAAGTTGTTTCCTGCAGAATTGGCAGCCAGCGACGAAAGCACAATGAGAAGTTCGCACGCTGCGAGCGTGCAGCGCCGTTTTGCAGCACAATCGCTCAGGCCACGGCCGCGTCGGATCCAAGTGCGTGTCGAGAAATGCCGACACAGCCTCGGCCGGGGGCGCAGCGAGTGGCAGCTCCACCGAAGATGTACGGGCGGCGGGCGAAGGCACTGACCGCGAAGTGGTCATTTTGGGCGTCTCGTTATCGAAGGACAACCTCAAGGTGCCTACGGAAACGGGCATGGCCGGGTGTGCGGGAAACATGGGGAGTGCCGGGACCACTGATGGGAACTCTGGCACCGTGGGGGGGCCCGACACGCCCAGTTATTAGTGATATCGTCGTTTCGGGTGAAAATTTGCGAAGAAAGGAAATCCCGGGATGCCGTTCCGACCATTAACTGGCAGTTGTTCTCGACTGGAGACGACAAGAGATTGATTGCTGCTGCCGTCCACACCCGTGTGCACCGGTGTGGCGGTCATGAAAAAAAACGGAGCGGTCTCTCGTTTATCTATCACGACAGCAGTTCAGCAACTATGGCGTCTACGTCCCAGGCACCCAGGTCAGGAAGGGGTTCTTCCTCCTCTTCTTCCCACAACCCATCTCCGTCGTCACCAGCGCCACTGACGGCCTCCTCGTCGACGCCAGCACCAATGTCACCCCCATCCTCCCCCATCCCAATGCCCTCCTCGCCACCCTGGGGACAAAAAAAAGCACGCAGCTTCAGCTCGGTGAGAGAACGCGAAAACAGAGTGACCGGGTCGGGACGCCGAAGCTGTGCTGCATTGAAAGCAGTGCCAGTGCGTTGGTCCACCAGGTCTGGGGACAGACGGTTCGACCTGGGGGTAAGCACTTGGTGGAGGTGCTTAAACGCCCGTTCCCCGCCAGCCGCCGATGCAGGAAACAAAACAAGCGCAGGCAGATGGGGTACCACAGCGTAAAGCGCTCGCCGTGTAGACGCCACCATGCCAGCGGGTGGAGCCGCGTCCAGGCCTCGGCCCGCGCGGGCTGGGCCGCAAAGGCCAGAAACTCGCTCAGCTCAGACTGCAGTCGTGCTGCCAGTGGCGCGTCACCGTCCGCCAATGATGTGATGGCGGCATCCCGCAGGTCTGGTAGAGACTGACCCTCCTCCCCCGCCCGTGCCGTCCACAGGAGCCCCGCGACACGCCCCCGGGCGGGACCCCAAAACCCGTCCAAGTAAAATGCGAGCGCCACCATCGGGTCCGAGAATGCGGCAAACCGTGCGGACAGGCTGCTCTGCAAACCCACCCGCGCCGCCAGAGGGAGCTCGAGGAAGAATGTATCCAATGTGGATCGTAATGTGGCGAAGAGGCCCGCATAGGACGAGAGAGGTGCCGCGTCTGCCTCGAGCAAGGCCACTGCTGCCGCCAGAACCTTGAGAAAGGGCGTGGATTAGTGAATAGAGTCCCGACTGGTTGGCTTGAGAGCAGCTGTCACACTGTCGGGGACAGGAAACGGGTTGTCTGAGTGGGCATTCGACAGGAGGGTGTGCCGCAGTGCGGGTAGATTTTCTTGAACCGCCGATATGGTAACGGCCTCGCCAGCCCACCGTGTCCGACTGTACGACTTGAGGCACTGAATACGTTGCCCTGGGTTCGACATGACCGCCACCGTCGACGCGTGCAGAGCACGTGCCCGACCACACCGCATAAAAAAATGGTTTCGCTCAGCGCGTGGCGCAGAGCCGTAGAGAATGGATTGAGCCGCGCCGTGTCTTGAGCGACCAGGTTCCCAGCGTGTGCGGCACAGCCGTACCCAAAAATAAATGTGCCGTCAGCCACCCCATCGCGGCGCATGCGAACCATTGCGCTGGGAGAGTCGGACAACACCGCAGGAATCCGCTCCTCGCAGAGCCGCCGCCAGCGCGGGGCCTGGCCGGCGGCACCAACCCCGGCGCTGCTCCCCATACGTGCCGCTGTAATGATTGGCTGGTGCAGGGAGGCCTTGAGGGCGCTGAGGAGATTTGCCCCCGTCGGGGTCTCTGCGCCCAGTCGTCTGGTGGTATACAGAAATGCCCGTGGGATGTTGACCACGAAGTTGTAAACACCTTGACGGTTGACCGTTGCCCCGTCCATGGACACGGCGGCTGACGCCGCCGACTGGAGATGGGCCACCGTCCGCTCGTCCGACTCGGCCGCCACGCGAGGCACATACGTTGACGCCAGCACACGGCGGTCGCCTGGACCTGTAAACCGCCCGCTCGAAACAGCTCCCAGGGCCGCCGCCCACGCCGGCGTTTCGAAAAAGCCAAGGGGTAGGCACGACTCACACATCGCCTCGGTCCAGAGAAGGCGCCAATGGTGGAGCTCAGCCGTCGTCACAGGTCCTGGTCCACAAGTTGGTGCGTCGGGGACGGGGCGCAGGTCAGCCATCATAGATGGGAAGTCACGCCGAGCGTGTTTACAATGAGCTAGATGATCCCGCGCTCTCGTCTTGTTGATCTTGATTCTCCACGAGCACCCCAGCCCCCGACACGACATCTTGCCAGGCGCACTGTCAAGGTCGACATACAGCCAGGCGCCTGTCCGCGCGTCAGGGAAAGGCGCGTGGCTGGCCGCCGGCTGCGCCGCCGGTCCATCCATAATGGGTCCGACGCGGCGCCACCGAAGTGCCTAGCCGCTGCGGGTGAGCTGCGGATTAGGCTTAGAAAAATGGGGGTGGGGACTCGAGGGGTATCAATAAAAGAAACAAGAGGCAGGGGAAAGGGGAGGGGGGTGAGGCAGCGTGCTCGGAATGCAAGTCAAGATCGATTGATGATGACGGGTAGAGGTTAGGACGCGACGTGCACGTCGCGGCGAAGGGGAACGCCGGGAGATCCTGGCGCTTCGTACCGGGCGCAAGCCCCACAGACCGGCTGCGATAGCCAATCAAATGGAGGACAGTGACACCACGTGGCGGGTCTCGAGAGGAAAGGGAAAGGAAATCCCTCTTTCCGGAAAACGGCCCTCACGACCCCTGGGCGCGCAAGAAGGAAATTTCCCGGAAATTTCCCAACGTGTCGGTAAGATCGACATCACTACCAGTTATCCCTGCCAGGAAACGCAATTGAAAGGACGGGAAACACGAAGATCAAGTCCCGATTGTATCATGAGTAAGTGTGCGCTAATATTCTCTAACAGTGCGATCCATTGACTGAGATTCCGATCGATCACAGCTGTAGATCGCATTCGAGCGCTGACCACAGACTTGATCGCGGGAACCGATTGGATCGATCTCTCGCCTGAGACCAATCCATCAACGTCATTGTCTGTAACGATGGCAACGGACACGACGGGTGCCACTTCGAGCGGAAAGCTTTCCCGCGATGCGCTAACTCTTTACGTGCGTGGTTACGGTCCCAGGGAAACACTGGTTTGATCTGGTGGGAAACCTGCAATCTTTGTATTGTATTGCAGTAGGAGTTGACCGCGGAACTGCACCTGCATGTATCGTTCTTCAGACCGCTGGCGCTGCCTCATAGCAGTGCATGATCTGGTACACAACACGGACCATGTCCCGCACAAAAGAACGAAAGCGCCACTATGCCCAGTCCGTGAAACTCTGGCCGTGGTAAGGGGGTTGCCCCGACCTCATTGCTCCGACGGCAGGCCCTCGCGGTGCCAGGCCGCAATGCCCGAAAACGTCAACGCTGAAGCCGATCATAGCATGTCATCACGCGATTGCAAAGCTTTTAGTCGTGTCTTGGGGATCTCCAGCCGGTAGGCGCTGGCTATGCCAAGCAGCATTGCCCCGACATATCGGCTCTGACGTCGCTCAGAGAACGTCATCGCGAGATTACAAAGCTTTCAGTCGGGTCTTGGGGGTCTCCCAGCCGGTAGGCACTGGTTATGCCAGGCAGCATTGCCCCAAAATATCGGCTCTGACGTCGCTCAGAGCACGTCATCGCGAGATTACAAAGCTTTCAGTCGTGTCTTGGGGGTCTCCCAGCCGGTAGGCGCTGGCTAATCCAGGCAGCATTGCCCCAAAATATCGGCGCTGACGCCGCTCAGAGCATGTCATCGCGAGATTGAAAAGCCTTTGGTCGTGTCTTGGGGGTCTCCCGGCCGGAAGGAGCTGGTTGTACCCGGCAGCTGTGCTCCAACAGAGTGGCGTAGGAGGTCGTCAGTGCACATCAGCGAGGAGGTGTACTATTCATTTTCGTGGCTTGAGAGTCTTCGCGCTAGCCGGCGTTGGACATGATACTGTTCAGCGCATCGTATCGTGTTCGTGAAGGGCAGGACCTTGTCTGGGTGTTGACAACGTGAAGCCGTTGTTCTTGCAGGACGCTGTATTGTATTGGAACGAGTCTCTTGTCTTGAGATCGCACTGTGAATCTATACATCAATTGACTCTGCTGTCAGGATTGCAGTTTTCGCGTGATGAAGTGTCATCTCGGCGAGCTCTCCCAGCGTTGTACGCAGTCCCGACCAGCCGTTGTGCCTCGGTCAAGGGAAAAGGGGCGTTTGACGCACCGCAGACGCTGCCGCACCGGCAGATGCGGCCGCCCAGGCCACCTGTGCGTGGTATCAGTTCTGAGACCGCCACGCCACTTGTGTCCCGTCCCCCCCGCTGTTCACGATAACGCTCCCGCACGACTCCCATTTCTGCCGCTTTACCCCCCTCCCCCACTTCCTTGCCCCTTTTGCTGGTGCGCAAAGGTGGGCGGCAGTCATGGCAGCGGCAAGCCCCCCGCCTTTCCTTCTCCACCCCCCCACACCTTTTGCAGGTCGCGCACATGTTTGCGGCGGGTGGGGCGGCGGTGCGCCCCCCCCCACCCCTTTCCCAACCCCTCCCACCTGCTGCTGACCGCGCTTGGGTCAGCGGCGGGCGTGGCGCCGACGAGCCTCCCTGTTACTCGTCTCCACCGTGCCACAGCATTGCTTGCCCCGTCTCGCGGCGGCGTGCCCCCCCTTCCACTCCTCCACCTCCCCGCGCTTGTTGCACGTCGCACCCGGTTAGGCTGCAGGCGGGGCAGCGGTGCGCTCTCCCTCCTCCCTTCCGGCACGTTCCCCGCCTTTTGCTGGTCGCTCTCGGTTCGGCGGCGGGCGGGCCGGCGGCTGCTCTCTTCACCCCTTCTCCGCCCTGGACCTCTCCAGTGGCCGGTGGGGCGGCGGCCGGGCTCCCCCCCTCTACTCTCTGCCTCCTTAACGGCGGATGTGGCGGCGGCTGGCCCTTCCCCATCTTCCGGCGAGCGCCCGAGAGATTGGCGGGGCGACGGTTGCCCCCCTCCCGCCTACCGTCACCCCCGGGAGGCGGGCGGGGCCGCGGCCATCCTAGTGTGGGTGCGCGGGGCACCCTGCTCAAGCCCTTACCCCCCCGTTGTCCCGCCGTGGATGACAGGACACCTTTTGGGGGCGCCGCGATGGCGATTGTAGGGCACGGCGTCACGCCTTCGCTGGCTGACACGGCGGCCGTACCCCCTCCTTTGGGGCCGCCTGCCGATGGCAGCACCGCCCGTGGGGTAAGGCCACGAGCACGACGGGCATCAGCAGCTGCCGCCGCGGCGTCGGTGGCAGTACTGATGGTGCGGGGCGGTGCGGGTGGCGACCGCGTGCGCGGAGGCACGGGTGGATGGGCCGGAGCGCCGTCGCTGCCGCTACGAGTGGATGAAGGCACAGCTGCGGTGAAGAGGACAGCGGCCGCCACAGCTCACGCGAGAAGCGGGTGGCACCCGTGCGGCCGCTTTGGGCAGCGACCGCAGCTGTGACCATCTCCAACAAGTGGCTGCTGGCGGCGGCGGCGGCACACCTGTAAAATGAATTTCGCTGAGTTTCTCGTCTTGTATCTTGTTTCTGGGAGCGTGCCTGAGCTACCATCCCCGCCGATGGCTTCTCCTTCGGCAGTCGTGCTGTCCACAACATCCCCGTCCACGGCTTTGCGCTGACTGACCTCCTCAGCGGCGGCCTCCTCCACCGCGGCCTGCTCGTCGGCAGCCTGATCTGGTGCCCCCGCCTCACTGCCGACGGCCGCCAACTCGGCAGTCGATGCACCGCCGTGGTCACGAGCCCGAGGTGCTGCCATGAACGCCGCATGAGGCGCGCTTCTTGACGCTTGCGTATTACAGAATGAGCCTGAAAACAACGACACAGACACACCGTGCAACCGTGCGGAGCCGAGCTCTAGGCGCCTAGGCACCGGGAATTGGAGTCCCGTGAAACGCGTACGCAGCGCAAAACACGCCGTGCACGCGAGAGCGCATCACACGAGAGATACCGCCACTCGGTCCCTCTCGCTCACTTCTCGCCTGCCCGTGTCCCGGTCCCGTGTTGAGCACATCCACAAACCATGGCTTAAGGCCGTCACGGTCTACAGGAGGG
>Ga0209093_1001174_pt1 | contig 14849 bp, 7 predicted proteins | sample SidtaG_4_FD_187450 | JGI IMG/M metagenome (GOLD analysis project Ga0209093, IMG submission 187450) | Marine algal microbial communities from Sidmouth, United Kingdom - Sidmouth_Male1 metaG (SPAdes) (version 2) | ecosystem: Host-associated > Algae > Red algae > Unclassified | place: Sidmouth...
TTTTGTGTTTTTTAGAAGGGAAAAGAACAAGCATAATGGGGCAAGTTATTTATTTTCTTTCACTAAGTGAAACATATAAGAAAAAGAACAATTCAGACGGGTAGATTATTTTTTTCGTCTTCCCTTACATCTTCACATCGTTATTTTTTCTTTACACGAGCCAAATTTGACGCGAACAACGGGTTATTTAAGGAGAATTTGGTGAAGTATAAAAGAAAAAGAACAAGTCGAGAATAGACTTTATTTAGGAATATTTTGTATGCATGGAATTTTGTATTTTTTCGATAATCGAGCCTCATTTTGAGCTGCATACCCTACGGTACGGAGCGAAAAATAGGGGAAGAGTATCGGAAAAAGACAATGTTAGCTGCATACAAAATATTTCTAAATAAAGTCTAATATACATTTACTTTGTTCCTGATACTAAACAGTATTCACTCATTCAAAGGTCGCACTGAAATATAGCCATTTTTTAATTAATTAAAATTATTTTTTAATTTATTTATTATTAAAAATGAATTGTTTATAAATATTTTTTATTTTAAAATAATTTAAAAATATCCTTATTTCAGCAGAACCTTCAAATTTAATAAAATAAAAATGGCAGAAATATTAGAACAACAAGCCATCCTAAAAGGCGGCGAATTTCTTATCAGCGAGACGCGTCCGGAGGATATTTTTATCCCGGAGGAAATGGACGAAGAACAACAAATGATTCGTCAGACTTGCGATGAATTTGTGTATAACGACATCTATACAAATATGGACAAAATCGAAAAGCAAGAAAATAATATTGCTTCAGATTTGTTGAAAAAAGCCGGGGATTTAGGCTTGCTCGCTTCGCACATGCCCGAAGAGTACGGTGGTATGAATCTCGATACAAATACGAATACCTTGATTTGCGAAGCACTCGGTAAAAGCGGTTCGTTTTCAGTGACTTATGCAGCACATACAGGCATCGGAATGTTGCCGATTTTATATTTTGGAACAGAAAAACAAAAGGAGCAATACCTGCCAAAACTAAGCACAGGCGAGTTGCAGGCGTGTTACTGCCTTACAGAACCGGGGGCGGGGTCAGATGCACTCGCATCAAAAACGACAGCGGTATTGACCGAAGATGGCAAGCACTACTTACTAAGTGGTCAGAAAATGTGGATTTCAAATTCAGGTTTTGCAGATGTTTTTATTGTGTTTGCAAAAATTGACGGCGAACATTTTACGGGGTTTATAGTAGATAAAAATACGGATGGTTTGACACTCGGCGCAGAGGAGGATAAGTTGGGTCTGAAGGGGTCATCTACTCGTCAGGTGTTTTTTGAAAATGCAAAAATACCTGCCGAAAATATTCTTGGAGAAAAAGGAAAAGGACATTTAATCGCATTTAATGTATTAAATGTTGGGCGTTTCAAACTTGGTGCGCTATCGCTCGGTGCTGCCAAAGAAAGCATCAAATCTGCCGCCACGTATGCCAATGAGCGTGTACAATTCGGCGTAGCTATCGCAACTTTTGGCGCGATAAAATATAAATTAGCAGAGCAAACCATCCGCAATTACGCCCTCGAATCGGCGCAATACCGCGCATCACAGATGATTCAGGGACAAATAAAAGCCTTGCAAGCCGATGGCATGGAACGCGAAAAAGCAAAACTCGAAGCTGCCGAAGAATACGCCATCGAATGTGCGATTTTGAAGGTACTCGGCTCTGAAGTGTTGGACTACACGGTAGATGAAACGGTGCAAATATTCGGTGGATTGGGCTTTTCGGAAGAGTATAGCGCGGCGCGGGCTTACCGCGATTCGCGGGTCAATCGCATCTATGAAGGCACGAACGAAATCAACCGTTTGATAGCCGTCAACCAACTGATGAAACGCGCCATGAAAGGGCAAATCGACATCACGAACCCAGCTTCGGCAGTACAAAAAGAGTTGGTATCGGGCGAGAAAGGTGAGGTGTTCACAGGCGATTGCGCCGATGAGAAGAACGTAATTGCAGGTCTCAAAAAAGTATTTTTGATGGTGACAGGCGCGGCGTTCAAATCACAAATGGACGGCAAAGTCAACCTCAAGCACGAACAGGAAATCTTGATGAATATCTCGGATATGATGATTGAGATTTTTGCCGCAGAATCAACTTTACTACGTGTCGCCAAATTGAAAGATATGGGGCGCAATGTGACCATAGAAGAAGCTGCCCTGAAAGTCGTGATGACCGATACAACCGACCGCATAGCGAAAATCGCAAAGGATGCACTGACTTCTTTCGTCGAAGGCGATGAACTGACTTTGATGTTGAAAGGCGTCCGCAAATTCGCGCAGTACGCACCCATCAATGTGAAAGCTGCACGACGCACCGTAGCCGATAAGGTGATTAAACTAAGTAGCTATCCTTTTTGAAGTCGATAGTCGATAGACCATAGTTCATAGATGGACTCAATAGATATAACTAAATATAGAATCCTCGATAGCTTTGGCTGTCGGGGATTTTTTTTGTGTGCATAGGAGGAATTTGTATTTACAAAGGTGTGTATAACTTAGTACATTGGGTAATTAGGTAAATCGTTCATTATCAATAATTTACATTAATTTACATTTTATTTTAAATTAACTCTATTACAATTTTTATTATGCTGATAAATAGCGAATTATGCTCTCGTTAGCCTAATTACCTAATTTCCCAGTTACCTAATGTTCAAAGTCCAGTACTTAGTATCAGGAATTAAATAAATGTACATTCTTCGCGTCGTTATTTTTTCTTTAGACGAACCAAATTTGACGCAAATATTCACTGTATTTAAGGAAAGTTTGGTGAAGTATAAAGGAAAAAGAGCAAGTCGAGAATATACATTTATTTTGTTCCTGATACTTAGTAAGTTCCCATCACATTAAATTCGTATCTTTGTCCACAAAAAAAAATTAGCGCATGGATTTAAAAGCTCAAATCGACCAATCAAGATTGCCTCGCCACATAGCGGTCATCATGGATGGCAATGGGAGGTGGGCAAAACAGCACGGTAAAATGCGGATTTTCGGTCATCAAAACGGCGTAAAAGCGGTACGTGAAACGACCGAAGCTGCTGCCGAACTCGGGATAGAGTATTTGACTTTGTACGCTTTTTCGACAGAAAATTGGGGACGCCCTGCCAGCGAAGTCAATGCGCTGATGACCTTGCTGGTCACCACCATTCGCAAAGAACTCAAAACCCTAACAAAAAATAACATCCGTTTACAAGCCATCGGCGATATCGAAAATCTACCCAAAAAATGCTATAAAGAACTACTCGAAGCCATAGAACTCACCAAAAACCATACACGCATGACGCTCGTACTCGCGCTCAATTACAGCGCAAGATGGGAACTGACCGAAGCAGTCAAAAGCATCGCCAAAGAAGTAAAAAATCAAAACATAGAACCCGAAAACATCACGAACCATATTATCGAAAGCCACCTCAGTACTGCCGGCATACCCGACCCCGAACTCCTCATTCGTACGAGTGGCGAGACACGTATCAGTAATTTCTTGCTTTGGCAAATTGCTTATGCTGAATTGTATTTTACCCCTATTTTTTGGCCCGAATTTCGCAAGGAAAATTTATACGAAGCCATTTTAAACTTCCAGCAACGCGAACGAAGATTTGGAAAAATCAGCGAACAAGTGGAAAAATAACACAATCTTATCGTATAGTGAACACCATAAAACTATCTTACTATTACTGCAAAAGCTATCTTTTTACATTAAAACGCCGTCTAATAGGTAAACGCTCTAAAATGAGTATCAAATTTCGCCCGAATTTTGCGCATATTCGTGCCAAAACTGAAATTTAATACTTGAAATTGGAATTTCTTTCACTTAATGGATGAGGCATAAATAAATTGAGTGTGTCACAACTCGGTGGTAACGAAAATCCAAAACTCCAAATCAAAACGTCTTTCTGAATTTATTTCAGAATCTCCTATGCGACAGGGCGCGATTTTGATATGAGCTTCAGTTTTGTATTCCATTATAAATCAACAAATTACAGCTTTCGTGTAGCATTTGTTTTCCATCGCTTAGGAGATCCTGAAATAAATTCAGAAAGACGGTCGACTTTTGGTTTTTTTTATTTTTTGAACTGACCACTGATTTGTGACACACTCAAATAAATTAAGTTTTTCGACGCCGTTATTTTTTTCTTTTTCGAGGCACGAAAACCGCGCATAGCCAAGCTACGCAAGGATTTTCATAACGAAGAAAAAGAAAAAGAACAAGTCGAGAATATACATTTATTTTGTTCCTGATACTAACGTACCTTTTTCGTATTGTATAAAACATTCCCGTATCCTTTTCGTAAATGCTTATAGAAAAATGGTTCTTTGACAAATCCCGTGATTGTTCGTTTTTCTGCCTCGCGATTGTTCGTCCCTTGCGTAAGGGATAGTAGGTGTTGTTTGAACGTAACGTAGCGATAGCGGAGTGGAGAGAGTGCCGGATAGCCCGACCCCCGACTGATAAGGAGGGGGATACGCCCAAATTTTCATTCACTTCACTGGATTTGTCAAAGAACCAGAAAAATTTACCAAACACGCTGAAAGTTTCAAATCAATTTTATGTCAAAATTTTATAGTATGTTCTTTGGAATTTTGCTCTTGAAATTTGAAATTTGTGACTTAACAAAAAACAATTAACAACTATGAAATCCTTTGTAATTTCATTTACTTTTATTTTCATCTCTTGTCTTAGTTTTGCTCAATCAAGGCAATACCTTCTTGCCGGACAGAGTAATGCTCGTGGTAGAGGCGATGCAACACTCGCGCCTACGGTCGCTCCGATGACATCATATGAGTATCACCCCAACCTCAACGCTCTTTTCCAATTGGAAGATCCTGTGGGCGTCAATTCGGGTGCTTTTCAACAAGCGGTTACCGGGTCGGCTTGGCCCGCTTTTGCCAAAACCTATTACGATATGACCAGCGATACAACGGTCATGATTCCCGCAGCGCGTGGTGGTAGTGGAGTACACCCAATTTCGGCATCTTCCGGTGCCAATTGGTCTTCCACAGGACTGCTCTATTCACTATGCCAATTCAAAGTCAATAAAGCAATGATGCTCACAGGCTTACCGCTTGACGGTATCGTGTGGGTGCAGGGCGAACAGGATGCCGCACGCATTACTTTCGGAGCTTACGAACAGGATGATTATAGAGATGCACTCATAGCGCTCATTGATAGATTTAGAGAAGATTATGGCTGTGCTGTGCCTTTTTATATGGTTTTACTGGGTGCAAATACGGAAGATCCCGTAGAGGGATATGATGCAGTACGAGCTGCACAGACAGAAGTGGCGGCGATACATCCGCACACCTACCTCATCCATGAAAATGCAGTCAATTTTCCTGCTTTGGGCTGGATGTTGGATAATGTACACTACACACAAGACGGCTACAATGAAATTGGCGAAGAGGGCGCAACAAATGTCGTTAATATAGAACGCACCTATTATAGTACCACGGCAAGTACGATTGATGGTCAGCTATTGAGCACCACCGACACGATATGTCGCGGCGATAGCGTCATGCTTTCTGCACCACCGATGTATACTGATTATCAATGGTCGAATGGCGATACAGGTCAAAACATTTTCGTGACCGAAGGCGACCAATACACTGTGATGGTAACAGACCCATCGGGTTGTACATTCGCGCTACGTGGTGTACAAGTCAATGCTTACCCCGACCAAGTACGCCCTTCGATTTCTCGCTCAGAAGATAATATCCTATGTATTGGCGATATGCTCACGCTAACGGCTTCACCCGCCGGACAAGATTTTATATGGTCAAACAGCGAGACAACTTCTACAATTACAGTGAGCACTGCGGACGATTTTTTTGTACAAATAATGGATACCAACGGCTGCCTTAGCCTGACTTCAGACACAGTTTCTACAACCGTCATTTCATTATCTGTACCAACGATTACTTCCAGCAATCCTTCATCATCTACCATTTGCGAAGGCAATAGCGTGATATTGAGTGCGCCGACAGGTTTTGATACTTATTTATGGTCAAATGGCGAAACAACACAAAGCATTACCGTATTCGATTCTGGTACATATAGCTGTACGGTTGGGCAGGCAGATTGCTTTAGCCAACCCTCCGAACCCAGCACAATCACAGTCATTCCTACACCGCCTGCGCCCACAATTGCAGCGAATGGCGCGACCACATTCTGCGAAGGCGACAGTGTGACACTGACCGCTTCGACAGAATTTGACCGTTACAGCTGGTCAACTGGCGATACCACGCAAAGCATTACCGTATACGATTCCGGTATTTATTCGTGTATTTTTATTAGTGAAAATGCTTGTGCAGGAGAACCTGCCCTTATTTTTGTTACGGAAAATCCATTGCCGAATACGCCGAACATCACTGCCGTAGGCGATACAGAATTATGCGAAGGCGATGACCTCACGTTGAATGCTCCCGCAGGTTTTGACACTTACGAATGGTCAACCGGAGAAAGTACACAAAGCATCATCGTAAACACAGCAGGCACCTACGATGTCACCCTAACCGATACTAATGGCTGTCAAAGCGCCCCTTCTACACCCATCACGACGACTATCAATCCGCTTCCCACTGCGCCCATAATTAGCGCGAACAGTTCGACCACATTTTGCGACGGCGATAGCGTAACCTTAAGTGCTCCCACCGGATTTGTCAATTATCAGTGGTCCAATGGCGAAACAACCCAAAGCATCACCGTCACCGATTCCAACACTTATTTTTGTATTATTACAGATGCAAATGGCTGCGTCAGTCCGGTTTCCAACCCAACAAATACGACGGCTACTACTGCGCCGGCTGCGCCGATAATTACGACAAGCGGTGCGACTACATTTTGCGAAGGACAGAATGTGACACTTACTGCCCCATCAGGATTTACGGATTATACCTGGTCAAATGGCGAAACAACACAAAGCATTACCGTCTCCAATTCCGGCACATTCGATGTATTTGTAAGCAATAATAACGACTGCCAAAGTCCACTTTCTGCACCTGTTACTGTCACGTCTATTTCTTCGACTATCGCGCCTTTGATTATCATAGATGGCGAGACGATGCTCTGTGAAGGAGAAAGCGTTATCCTCACTGCACCATCGGGTTTATCGAGTTATTTATGGTCAAATGGTTCGACCACACAAAGTATCTTCGTCTCTACAACAGGCACGTACATCTGTACCATCACAAGTGCCGACGGTTGCGAAAGTCCGCCTTCCGACCCCATCGAGATTACCGTAAATCCGCTACCAAATACACCGACAATTACACCAAATAATTCGACCACATTTTGTGAAGGCGATAGTATTATTTTGGCTGCGCCAACTGGTTTCGATAGTTATTTATGGTCAAATGGCGAAACAACGCAAAGCATTACCATCACCGATTCCGGCACTTACGATGTCATTATCACCGATACAAATGGCTGCAAAAGTGCGCCTTCTGCATCCATAACTACCACTTTAAACGTGACCTCAACGCCGAGTATCACTGCACAAAGTTCGACCACCTTCTGTGAGGGTCAAAACGTTATTTTGGCTGCGCCAATGGGTTTTGATAATTATTTATGGTCAAATGGCGAAACAACACAAAGTATCACCGTGACCGATTCCGGTACATTCGATGTCATTATTACCGATGCAAATGGCTGCAAAAGTATGCCCTCCGCACCCATCACCACGACAGCGATTTCTTCAGTAATCGCCCCAATAATCAACACAAGCGGCACGACTACTCTTTGTCAGGGAGAAAATGTAATACTTTCTGCACCGACAGGTTTTTCCGATTACCTATGGTCAAATGGTGAGACGACACAAGACATTACAGTAAACACTTCGGGGACTTTCACTTGTATCATCACAAGTACAAATGGCTGCCAAAGTGCACCTTCCGAACCCATTGCAGTCGTCATAAATCCCCTACCAAATACACCGACAATTACATCAAATAATTCGACCACATTTTGCGAAGGCGATAGTATTATTTTGGCTGCGCCAACTGGTTTCGATAGTTATTTATGGTCAAATGGAGAAACAACACAAAGTATTACCATCACCGATTCTGGTACTTATGATGTCATTATCACCGATACAAATGGCTGCACAAGTGCGCCTTCTGCATCCATTGTCACCACTTTAAACGTGACCTCAACGCCGAGTATCACCGCACAAAGTTCGACCACTTTTTGTGAGGGTCAAAGCGTCATACTCACTGCCCCTACAGGTTTCACCTATCTATGGTCAAATGGCGAAACAACACAAAATATTATCGTCATAGATTCGGGTGTTTTCGATGTCATGACCACCGATACAAATGACTGTACAAGTGCGCCCTCTGCGCCCATCACAACAACTGCGATTTCTTCAGTGACTGCCCCAATAATCAACACAAGCGGCACGACTACTCTTTGTCAGGGAGAAAATGTAGTCCTCACTGCGCCAGCTGGTTCATCCGGTTATTTATGGTCAAACGGGGCGATGGCACAAAGCATCACCGTATCCACGACAGGCATGTATAGCTGCATCATCACCAGTGCCGATGGTTGCGAAAGTCCGCCTTCCGAACCCATCGAAGTCATGGTCAATCCACTGCCTGCCGTACCTATTATCACCTCAAATCCCTCAAATACATTCTGTGAAGGCGATAACGTCATTCTCACGGCAACCGCAGGTTTTGATAGTTATTTATGGTCAAATGGCGAAACAACACAAAGCATCACCGTAAGCACTTCCGGCACTTTTGATGTCATAGTGATAAATGCCAATGGCTGCGAAAGTCAGCTTTCCGAAGCCATCACCACCAATATAAATGCCATCCCTACACCAAGCGTCACAGCACAGAGTTCGACGACTTTCTGCGAAGGCGAATCCGTCACCCTCACCGCACCCGCCGGATTTACCTATTTATGGTCAAATGGCGAAACAACACAAAGCATTACCGTGACCGATTCCGACACATACGATGTCGTTGTGACCGATAATAACGGCTGCGAAAGCCCCAACTCAATGCCCGTTACGGTAGTCGCTTTATCCTCGACCTCCCCGCCAATATTGACGGCAAGCGGTACGACCTCGCTTTGCGAAGGCGAATTTGTAACGCTTACTGCCCCCACAGGCTTTACAAATTATTTATGGTCAAACGGGGCTGATACACAAGAAATTACCGTGAATGTTTCTGGTACATTTACCTGCGAAATTACCAGTGCGAACGGCTGCCCAAGTCCACCTTCCGAGCCGATTACGGTAACGGTAAGTCCACTACCTGCTACGCCTTCCATTATTGCGAATAGTGCGACCACTTTTTGCGAAGGCGAATCCGTCACCCTCACTGCACCCACTGGATTTACCTATTTATGGTCAAACGGCGAAACGACTCAAAACATCATCGTGACCGATTCGGGGACTTACGATTGTATCGTCGTTGATGCCAACGGCTGCACAAGTCCTACTTCTGCCGCCATCACTACAAGCGTAACGCCGATTGCTGCGCCCACTGTCACCGCAAGCGGCACGACGACTTTTTGCGAAGGCGAATCCGTTACCCTCATCGCACCCGCCGGATTTACCTATTTATGGTCAAATGACGAAACAACACAAAATATCACTGTCACCGATTCGGGCGTATATGATGTCACCGTGACCGATACTAACGGCTGCATCAGCCCTGCCTCTATTCCTGTAAATGTGGTGTCTTTATCCGTTGATGCTGCGCCCCAATTGATAGCAAGCGGCGCAACGACCTTCTGCGAAGGCGAGTCCGTCACCCTTTCTGCGCCAAGCGGTTCATCGGGCTACTTATGGTCAACAGGAGCGACTACACAAGACATTACCGTTAGCGCATCCGGCTCATTTACCTGCAAAATCACGAATACAAGCGGCTGCCTGAGCCCAATTTCCGAGCCTGTGGTCATTACCGTAAATCCGCTACCTGATACACCAATAATTACCGCAAGCAGCGCGATCACTTTCTGCGAAGGCGAAAGTGTCACCTTATCTGCCCCAAGCGGATTTGATAATTATGAATGGTCAACGGGCGAAAACACACAAAGTATTACGGTCAGCGATTCCGGTGACTATGCTGTATTTGTTACAAACGTAAATGGCTGCATTAGTCCAAATTCATCCCCAACAAATATTATAGTAAATACGCTACCAAACGCTACCGAAATCGTAGCAAATGGCGCGACCACCTTCTGCGATGGCGATAGCGTGATACTTTCCGCACCAAGCGGGTTTTCCGATTACGAATGGTCAACAGGAGAAACCACGCAAAGCATTACCGTTTTCAACGCTGGAACTTATAATTATTTTGTAACGGATGTAAATGCTTGTATTAGTAGCAATTCCACGCCTTTGGAGGTCATGGTAAATAACTTGCCGACTGCGCCCGAAATTATAGCCGGCAGCGCGACGACTTTCTGCGAAGGTGAAAGTGTCACCCTTTCCGCACCAAGTGGTTTTTCCGATTACGAGTGGTCAACGGGCGAAAACACACAAAGTATTACCGTCTACGAATCAGGTATTTATGATTATTTTCTGACGAATGGAAATAACTGCGTGAGTAGCAATTCAGACCCAATAGAAATTATCGTCAACCCAATACCGACCACGCCAACTATCACCACAAGTGGTATGACAAATTTCTGTGATGGCGAAAGCGTCACCCTTTCTGCGCCAAGCGGATTTGATAATTATGAATGGTCAAACGGGGCTACAACAGAAACTATAACAGTGACAAATTCAGGTGATTATGATGTTTTTGTAACAAATAATAATGGTTGTGTGAGCCTACATTCGCAAGCGATAAATGTAACTGTGAATGACTTGCCCGGCGCATCAGCAATTACGACGAGCGGCGCGACGACCTTCTGTGAAGGTGAAAACGTCACGCTTTCTGCGCCTGCCGGGTTTACGAATTATGAATGGTCAAACGGTGCGACTACACAAAGTATTACTGTGTACGATTCCGGTACATACAGATATTTTTTAGCGGATGCGAATGGCTGTATCAGTACTGATTCCGAACCCTTAACGGTAGTCGTCAACGAACTGCCGCCGATACCCCAACTCGTAACGAATGGTGCAACGGAATTTTGCGAAGGCGAAAGTATAATGATTTCCGCGCCCGCAGGATTCAATAATTATTTATGGTCAAATGGCGAAACCACGCAAGAGATTAACGTTTCTGCCGAAGGCAGTTATGATGTCACCATTACCAATGCCAACGGCTGTTCGTCGGCTTCGGATATTTCTGCAAAAATAATTGTAAATCCGCTACCTGTCGAACCAATTGTGCAGGCGGTGGGTGCGCCCGTATTTTGCGAAGGCAGTAGTGTGACGCTCGTAGTACCGGGTGGTTTTAGCACCTATTTATGGTCAACGGGTGAAACGACACAAGACATTACCGTATCCGAAACAGGTGCATTTTATTGTACTGTGACGGATGTAAACGGCTGCGAAAATGTCTCAACGGCATTTAGCACAATAGAAAATGAGGGTCTGCCTGTGCCACAAATCACCTTTTCGGGCGAAACGGAATTTTGCGAAGGTGGTAGCGTGACTTTGTTCGCGCCTTCGGGTTATTTTTACCTTTGGTCAAATGGCGAAACCACGCAAGACATTACCCTTACAGAAACTTCCGGTCCGCTATCCTGTATTATTATGGATGCCAACGGCTGTATGAGCGAGTGGTCGGAAGATACTTTTGTTAAGGTCTTTTCTGTACCGCCTGTACCGACAATTGATACGGTTGGTTTTACGACTTTGTGCTTAGGAAATACCGTAGGATTGAGCGCACCCGTCGGCTTTGACTCATATCTGTGGAGCAATGGCGAAACCACGCAAAATATCAGCGTAGGCATATCCGGCAATTATAGCGTGACAGTCTATAATGAAGATGGCTGCACCAATCAAAGCGCGACCACCGTAAATGTAAGTGTCAATCCCACGCCGCTACAACCTACGATTACGGTGGGCGGTAGTACCAATTTTTGTATCGGGGAAAGTGTCACGCTGAGTGCGCCACCTGACGCACCAAGCTATTTGTGGTCGAATGGCGAAACAACGCAAAGCATTACAGTCACAGAAACGGGGTCTTTTTCCTGTGTTATTTTGGATGAATTTGATTGTCAAAGTTCGCCTTCGGTGACGGTGAGTACGCTGGTTTTTGACTTGCCTGATTCGCCCGCAATTTCACTTTCAGATGATGCGATTTTGTGTCCGGGCGATACCGTTATTTTGAGTGCAGAACCGGGTTTTTCGACTTATTTATGGTCGGATGGTTCTGTCAGTGAGAAAATTATAGCGACCAACGACGGCGAATATAGTTATATTGTTTTGAATGATGATGGCTGTCAGAGTTCGCCTTCGGAAACTATCGTGATTGAAGTTCGTCCTCTGCCACCTATTGCAAATATTCGTTCTTCCAGTGATTTTAATTTCTGCGAAGGCGATAGTATCACGCTGGAAGCAGATGCAGGTTATTTGTCGTATTTATGGTCAACGGGCGAAACGGATAGTATGATTACAGTGAATGTTGCTGACGAATATTTCTATGTCGCAGATGATGGTTTTTCGTGTCAAGATGTCGTTTCGGTATCCGTGGCAACGGGCATTAATCCGCCGCCACCAACTTCTACTATCCAACAAATCGGAATAGATACGCTGTGCGCCAGCCGAGCGGCTGACCGCTATATATGGTATCGAAACGATACTTTGACGGATTTCACGACACGCTGCATCGCACCCGAAATGGATGGAAATTGGCAAGTGGTGAGTATTATAGATGCTTGTTTGTCGGACTTTTCGACGGCTTACGAATATACAGGCAGACCGCCCACCAACCCTAATGCACCTCTCGGTATGAGTGTATTTCCAAATCCCTCAAACGATGATTTTATCACGATACGAACGATAAATATACCGGAAACTGCCGCAGTATTGGACATTTATGATGTGCTCGGACGCTTGCTATATCGCCGTCAGTTGGATATTCAAGGCGTATCGGGATACGAACTGACGATTGATATTGAACGACTGCCAGCTGCTGTATATGTCGCGGTAATCGACGCAGGGTTTTCGGGACGTTATGCACAGAAATTTGTAGTGAATGATTGATAGTGTCAAGTTCAAGCGCATCGCGATAGTTAGGGAAGACGAAAAAAATAATCTACCCGTCTGAATTGTTCTTTTTCTTATATGGGATGTGCTTGAACTTTTATTCCCCTTTTACGACGACGACAATTTCGCCCTTCACTTTTCTTCCTTCATAATAGGCGGATAGCTCTGGCAAAGTCCCGCGCTGGACTTCTTCATGCAGCTTCGTCAATTCGCGGCACACGACGGCTTGACGTTCTTCGCCGCAATGCTCTGCCAACTGCTTGAGGCATTTCGCAATACGGTGTGGAGATTCGTACAGGGCAAAAGTACAATCGAGTGTGGCGAGATATTTCAGACGAGTTTGCCGACCTTTTTTATGCGGCAAAAAACCTTCAAAATAAAACCTACCGCAAGGCAAACCAGACACAACCAACGCTGGAATAATCGCCGTAGCTCCCGGCAAGCATTCGACCTTCAGGCCTGCCTGTACACAAGCCCGTACCAACAAAAAACCAGGGTCAGAAATACCTGGCGTACCTGCATCTGAGATGAGTGCCATCGTAGTTTCAGCTTGCATTTCGACAATAAGGTTGGGCGTCGTACCGTGTTCATTATGAGCATGATGCGAGCGTAGCGGCGTGTTGATTTCGTAGTGGTTTAGCAGCTTTTTTGATGTGCGGGTATCTTCCGCCAATATCACGTCCACTTCCTTCAAGATACGTAAGGCGCGGAGCGTAATATCCTCCAAATTTCCAATCGGTGTAGGTATAATGTATAACATAGACGGTGGACGGTGGACGACGGGCATCATTGGTCGTTCAGCGTTTAGGGTCAAACGTTTGCCGTAATAGTGTATTGGTAAGATTCCATGATGGTATTGGCGAGGAGCTTTTTGCAGGCAGTTTCGACTTTTTCCTTCGCGCTTTCCTCCGAATCTGCTTTGAAATTCATGCGGATATGTTTACCAATTCGCACGTCTTCTACGCCGTCCAAGTCAATGTTTCTCATGTTATTTGCCACCGTTTTCCCTTGTGGGTCAAGGAGTTCTTTGAGTGGCATGATGTCTATTTCTGCTGTGTAATTCATGATTGCTTTGTTGTTTTATTGCTGTATTGCTGTATTGTTGAACTGCTGTATCGCTGTATAGAAGGTCTTCGCGAAGCGAAAATAACAATTCAGCAATAAAACAATTCAACAGTAAAACAATAAAATTTTATTTTATTCTCCAAAAAAATACGGGTACATCAGTATGGCTGCAAATAGCGTAATCAAGGCTGTCAAAACAGAAGCCATGCGGACTGAAAACCGAATATTATGGGCAAAGGTACGAATATCGTCGGCATGACGAGGATGTTGAGGGATAATTTCGTTTTCGAGTTTCTCTTTGTCAAATAAATGACTGGGTTTCAAGTTGATTTGAACTTTCTCTTTGCGTAATTTTCGATATATTTTAATTACTTTCAATCGAAAATACACATTAATTGCCAACATACCTAAAAAGGTAGTGATGACCAATATGAGTAAGGTGTTTGTCATGTGCTATCCGTCAATTTTTATCGAAGATAGGATAAAAATATGTGAAGTTTGTAAGGTTTGTAGAGTTTATTTAGTTTAGGGAAGAGGAAGAAAATAATCTACCCCAAATGAAGAAGTTATTTTTTTTATATGTTTGGCTAAATTTGACGCGCATAGCCGAGCTACGTAAGTGAAAGAAATTAA
>Ga0209093_1001176_pt1 | contig 14833 bp, 5 predicted proteins | sample SidtaG_4_FD_187450 | JGI IMG/M metagenome (GOLD analysis project Ga0209093, IMG submission 187450) | Marine algal microbial communities from Sidmouth, United Kingdom - Sidmouth_Male1 metaG (SPAdes) (version 2) | ecosystem: Host-associated > Algae > Red algae > Unclassified | place: Sidmouth...
GGGCCGATGGGGGGCGACGGTGGGGTGGGCACGGGCGGCGATCGGCCCCGCGGTTGCAGGGCGTGGGGGCTTGTGGTGAGAGCACCACCAGCGGACGGCACGGGGACCCTCGTGTCTGTTTTACTGTTCGTGCGTGTCGTACAGCTGCTGAGCCTGTCACCTCAAAGCAGCTGCTCTTTTGTCGAGGCGGTTTTTACGCGTCGGCACGAGGACGGGGGGGGCTCCCCTCTCCCGCCAGGTTGGGGCAACTCGTCTTCGTGCTGCCTCGCCGATGTCGAGGTCGCAGCCCTGTGGGCGGCTTCTGGTGTTGAAAAGTGGGCAACGCAACGGAGGTTGCCGGTCCACATTCCTCCCAGTTTTCTCAAAAGAAAACAATTCTGACTCTTCTGTGCTTCACGTGGGTCAACCGCCGAGGTAGCATCGAAAACAACCATGGTTGGACTAATGGGCAGCACGTAGGATTCATCCATTCTTCGTGCAGAACACACCAAGACGGAACCCGCGGATGCGAGACAGCACTCGCATATCATTGTTTGATCCGATCCCGCTGGGTGTGGCTGGAAGGACGACGACGGCTCTTGTTGACGGGATATCTCGCAGCCTCTGCCACCCTCCTGCGCTCATTGTGCTCGTGCCCATTTGCCCTGCACACCATCTTGTTGCTGGGCGTTCCATGTGCCCGACATCCACGAAACCCCTCCCCTGGCCATTGACCTGGCCGACTCTGCTTGTGAGGAGCCCCCCCTCCCCCAGCCTTGGTCGCCGCCGAGTACCAGAGTCAGACCGAGTAGGATCGCGTGTCGCGCTTGCCACGGTGAGCTGGGCGACGTCGAGCTGGCGCGACCACCGTCGGCGGGCGTGGCTGTCCCGGCCGGTGCCACGTTGCCTCTGTCGTTTATCCCTGTGTGCGGGCACTGCTGCCTCTTGTGCGACCACCGTTGCCGCCGCCGTCGCCGACGTTGCTCGTCGCTCGCCGGTGATTGGCGCAGGCGGGAAGCTCCCTCGCAGACGGTGGCGACACGATGGCGCCATCACCCTCCCCCGCGGCGACCGCCGCCTTTCTGGCGCCGTCGGGCGGGACGACCGCGGTGTTGACTCGGCACACCGGCTTGGGGTCCGTTACAAACCGACGTCATCCCGCCGGCGGGCGCAGGACCGGCGCGCAGGCGCCACCGACGGTGGCCGCCTCGTTAGACAGCCCCCCCGCAGGGGGCGGCGCTCCCCACCCCGCTGATGACGGCGCGCCGCCGTCCCCAGCAGTGTCAGACGCGGCCACACTTCCTACCCGGCGGCGCCTGCTACACCTGTCTGCGGCGGCCGCAGCGGCTGCGGTCGCCGGGTCCGTCGGTCCACCCCCCCCGGCGCATGCCGCCCCCCTGCCGTCCCCCACCCTCCCCTCCCCCGGCTCCCTCCGCTCCTCCATCTCCTCGGCCGCGTCGGCACTCCCCGGCACGGGCCCGTCGGACGTGTACTACCCCGCCTTTTTCGAGGGCGACTGGGAGTTGTCCCGCGAGCCCTTCTCCGTCGAATCCCCCACCGTCGAGGCTGCCGCCGCGGCGGGCCGCCCGGCGCCCCCAGCGGTGGTGGCCGCCCGCGAGCGGTCGGCGCGGCGCCTCGGCGTCGCGACCGTCTACCCAGTGCGCTTCATCCACCACCGGGGGCACGTTGTGGCCGACCGCGCGTACAATGCCATTGGGCGGGAGGCCGCCGAGCGGGCGGCGGTGGGCGTGAGCGTCGGCGACGTGGCGGCGGCCATGGCCATCAAGGGCGGGTCGGTGGGCGGCGCCGCCGCGGCGGGCGGCGCCATTGCCGGCGGCCCGACGCGCCGCGTGCGCGCGCCGGGGAGCGGGCGGGACAATGTGGCGGCCACGTGGTCGCCCGACAACCCCAACGTGCTGACGGTGACGGCGGGGGGGAGTACGCGCGAGGAGAAGATCACCAAGCGGAGCTACGTGGACGAGCCGGGCGGCTATGGCACGTTTGTGTCGTCGGAATACGCGCGCATTGCGCGGCTGGACGAGGTGGTGGATGAGGGGGGGTTTGGGGTGGGGGGGGGGGGGGGGGGGGGGGGGGGGGGGGGGGGGGGGGGGGGGGGGGGGGGGGGGCTCGGCCGCGCCGTCCGCATCGAGGCGGTGCGGCGGGTCGTCAAGTGGGCCGTGTCGGAGGTTGCCCTCGAAAAGCGCAAGGTGCCCGACGAGGAGGGCAGCCTCGACGGCCTCGTGCAAGTGCCCAACGGCATTGACGCGCTGCTCGTGGAGTTTACCTACCCGACCGAGACGCTCGACGCGCACCCGCTGCCGCTGCTCGTCGTCAAGTACCGCGTCTTTTTGTCGCGGCCAGACCCGCTGCGGCTCAAGTGACGGGTCGGTCGCGACCTGGGGAGTGCGGGCGCGGCAACGGGCGAGGTGGGGGGGGGAGGCAGGCCGCGAGGAGGAGTCCAACCCACCACGCTGGGGGGCTGCCAACACGGGGGTGCCCAAGCGTCCGAGCACGTGCCGCTGGCCGAGACTCGCGAAGCGGGCGGAGCGGGATGGGCACGCCCGACGGGGGGCTTGGCGACAATGCCCTTGTTTTATCGATGGCGGGGCGGCCACGGGCCCTCGGGGTCGTAGCTCCCGCAACAACGAGGACGTGGTCGAAGGGCGCTCCCGCTTGGCGCCAGAGTCATACAAGGAGCGGAACGTCCCCTTGACGCGTGGCCGCCGTTGGCCAAGGCGCGATGGCACCGGAACAAGCGGGCGCCGGCAGGCCGTGGGCGGAACCCGCTGCGGCGCGGGCTGGCGGTGGTGCGGCCGGGGTGTCTGTAGGGACGCGGCTCGGACCATCACGGGACCGGCCCCAGACGTGCAACGCGGTCGCACGGGGCTGGAAGAGAGCGCGCGCCAGTGAACAAGAGTTGGCAGCGAGGCCCCACACGATGCCAAGACGGGCGCAGAGCATGCAAGAGAGATAGAAAGAAACACAGAGAGACCAAGGGAAAAGAAAAGTCGGGGAGGAGGCGGCCGGCGGCCGCACATTCCTGCACGGCCGCGGATAAACTTAACACGGGAGGGGGGGGCGACGTGAAAAGGGGGAGGGCGGCGATGCGCGCAGACCAAAAAAAAAAAAAGAAGAGATCCAAGAGAACCACCGCTACCCCCCCCCCCCCCCCCCCCCCCCCCCCCCCGGGCCTCAATCCGACAAGGCCGGTTGCGGTGGCGTCGGCGGCGTTCCCATTGGCGCAGCAAACGGCGTGCCCGGCCGATACCCGTCGTCGGCCGGAGACGCGACCGCCGCCGCGTCGTTCGGGGGGGTGACGACGGGTGCGGCGCTCGGCGCGGGCGGTGGGCTCGGCCCCACATCCGCCGCGTCGAGCGGTGGCGGCGGGGAGGCAGAAGCGGCGCCCGGCGGCGCGGGGGGCCACGGGGTGCCGACTTCGAGTGGGCCAAACACGGGCTTGAGCGCGGCGGCGCCCCCGACCGATGACGCATCGGCGTTGATGCCACCGGCGCTTCCCGGGCTGCCTTGGCCGTCGGTTGCGGGCACCTCGTCGGTGGCCGCGGCGGCTTCTCCCTCGTCGTCTGCATACGCTTCAGGAGTGCTGTAGGCACTATTGTCGTCCGAATCATCGTCGTCGTCGCTCTCAATCTCCAACGCGGCGACGCCCGCGGCGAGCCCCCCCACTGGCAGCGCCTCCTCCTCATCATCCCCGAGCAAGTCGCTCGCGTTGACCCCCGACTGGGTGAGCAGCCGCGCCGCAAACCGGTTGATGTGCGCCGCGTTGTCCGGCAGCGTCATGTTGTGGATGACCTCGTTCATGTCAAAGAGCGGGGTGGCGTCCTCATACAAGTCCTCGTCCTCCTCCCCGTCCGTGTGCTCGCCGCCACCGCCGCCGGGGCGCTCCCCACACAACGCTTTTTGTTGCACGCGCAGGGCGGTGCCGATACTCCCAGTCGGCTCCATCAGCGCCTTGACGGACGCCACGTCGGACTGCTCTAGGCCCGTGGCGACGATGCCATCAGCGGCAGCGGTCGCAGCCTCGGTGCCGACGCCATCGCCCTCGCTGGGTGGCGTTGCCGGCAGCGTGTCCATAAAATCGTCCAGCGCCACAAAAAGCTGGATGAGGTGGCCCATGTAGCCGGGCCGGAAGGTGGCTACTCCGCCGGCAGCCCGCAACGCGTCCGCATTGGCCGTGTTGGACGTGGCCACAGGGGACGGCGACGACATGACCGAGTCTTCCCAATCCAAAGATGAGGCAGCGTCTGTCGCGGAGCCGTGACCGTTGCAGTTGTCAGAGGCAGCTGGCCGGTCAACCTCGTCCGTCGCGGAAGTCACCTCCGCCCCCTTGGATGGCGATTCGGCAGGCGCATCTTCTGCTTCAGCGGGGGCGCCCTCGGGGGGCTCGCCGGCCGCCGCGTCTAACCGCGCAGCCGGCCCCGTGGCGGCCTCCCCCGCCGTCCACGTCTCGACTAGCCACGGCACAAAGCCTTCCGCAAACAGCGCTCGGTGCGCGTACGGCCGTCCTGTTGACAACAACGCCACGATCGCGTCCGTTACGGTCGTGTGAAGCATGGACGACCAGCGATGGGTAGCAAAACGCCGCAGCAGGAGCCCAGGCACGCCGACGGCCGACAGGGCAGACACTGCCTCTTCCCCGCCGAGCGCAAAGAGCGCGCAGAGCAGCTCAATGACCATCAAGCGGGTCACCCCGAGGGGGGGGGGGGGGGGGGAGCAGCGCCGCCTGCGCATCGGCGGTGGCGTCGCCATCGCCATTGGCCAGTCCCACCGGCGCTTCCGCGTCCCAGTCGACGGGAGCGTCGGTGCCAACGTCGACGCCGGGCGGCGACACATCGTCCCCACCCTCCCCAGCACCACCCCCCGTACCATCCCAGTCAAAGAGGTCATCCTCGTCAGACGCAGCCGCCACACCGTCACCCTGCTCTGCCGGTGGCACCAGCGCCACATTGGCCGGCGTGGTCAGCAGCCGCCCGAGCGTGTCGAGTGCAATGTGCAAAGCACCAGGGTAACCCGCCGCCGCCGCCGCCAGCCCCGCATCGAGCAGCTGCCCGCATAAATCGCCGCGGGCAAACACGTTGAGCGGGTCCGGAATGGCCACCCCAGACGCGCGTATCTGCAACAGCTGACGGGACAACTCAAGGAGCGTCCCAGCCGCGTTGGCGAGCGCCGCCTCACGCACCCGCCGGTCGTCGGGGACCTCGGCAAGGCCACCGCCACCCATCGTGACCACCGCCGCCCCATGCCCACCGCCGTCCGCGCCGACGCCCCCCGCAGCTGGGCCCAGCGTACACGCCGGCACAGCATGGTTGGCAATCACACCCACGAGGCGGGCAAGGACGTCCGTGCGTGCGAGCAACTGCAGCGCCGCCACCGGCACTGTCGGCGAAGGCGCCATGGCGTTTGACGCGGACGGGTCGCCAGATGAGCATAATGCGTCCCAGCCGCCCGTCCCTGCGTCCAGCGAGTCCATCGCGAGCGCGTAGGGACTTGGGGGCGGGTCGAGAAGCCGCACCAGCAGATCCGCGACGGGGAGCAGCGCCACCTGCCGCAGGAGAGAGGAGACAAGATCCGGCCGCGAGCGACCTGCCAGGTGCGCGAGCACCACTGGAGAACGGGAGCGCAGCAGGGCGCCGACAACCTTGGCAACATACGTGGCCCGCATCGTCTCCATCCGTCCGGCCGGCGCCGAGTCCAGGGCCGAGAGAATGCTGTACAAGAGGTCGGGCGAGCGCGTCATGGCATCTTGGATGCGAGGAACATCCGCACACAGCACCTCCGAGGCCACAAAGGGGTACTTGTATAGCCGCTTGTCGGGGGAGTTGGAGCCCCCCATGGCTTCTGCTGACGTGGGTGTTAGAGGTTCGTCGGGCCATTGGGTACACAATGTGACAAGCTCCTGGACAAGGGGAAAAAAGCGCAGCAGCAACAGTATCCAAAGAACATAGGCCAGGCGGAACAAACGCACGTCGGCGAGCCGAGCGAAGAGAAAAACCAAGAAACAGGACTACCCAAACGCACCACACGATCAACGTCAGTAGTCTGCCGGAGAGGAAGAAAAACAGGCACACCACAACGGTCAAGGAGCAGCCCGCGCATGCTCCAAAAAAAGTCACCCAAGCCACACCCAATACCCGCGACGTTCACCCCCCCCGCCACGACGTCGCCGCGTCCCCACTCCTCGCTGCCAACGCGTCGCCCCCAAAACGTACCCGCAGGTTGCCAGGCCGACAAAAGTACTCGACGAGGCGAGCGTTGTCCGACCGACACTCGGGCAACACCGAGTCATCATCGAGCAGGTCAAAGAGGGACGGGGCCGGCACCGCGCGGCGGCCGCCCCGAGTCACACCGTCGCCACCCTCCCCCCCACGCCACGCTTCGTCGGCGCCACCCTCCCGCGTCCGCGGTCTGCCCCCGCCACGAGCACTTTCGCCGCCCCCCACCTCATGGTCGTCAGCAGCGTCCGACAGCCCGGCCCCACCCACCGGGTTGGCGCGACCGCCCGCCGCCCGACGCCGCCCATCTCCACCAATGTCAATCGCGCCCGCCTCGGACGCTTCCACCCGGTCCAGCAACCCGTTGATCGTCGACCCGTGGGGGAACGCCATCCCCAAAAACATCGTACCGGCGGCGGGTGCAACACGTCGGACCGCAACGACGCCCGACGGGGTGGGGTGGGCCACCCGCCACCCGTACGGTGGGCGCCCGTCACCACCACCGGCCACCAGCACGGGGCGCCCACGCCGACACCAACCCGACTCCCAAGCGCCGAGCGCCGACCACGTCGGCGGGCGCGTCAGCGGGGCCCCACGCGTCGCGCGCCCAAAGCGGCGCCCACAAGAACCGCAGCACTGGATGACACGGGCACTCGTGACCGCCGAGCACCGCCAGACAAGACGGCTCTGACCGACTCGGTGTCCGCCGCGCGCGCGGTCGCACCCACCTGCCAGTCAATGCAGGGGCGGGCGTGCGTGGAGGGCGGCAAAAACCGCAACGGCCGGCGGCCGCAAGCGGAAAACAGCGGCGACGCCGGTACACGGGCGGCGCACGGGGGCTCGCCGCCACACGCCACCCGCCGCCGTCGGTGGCGCCAGCCGCGACAGCGTCGGGGTAGGGGGGGGGGGGGGGGGGGGGGTCGGCGGCCGGCCGGCGGGACGGCCCGACGCGGGCGGCGGGCGCGTGCGCGGGCGCGTGTCCGTCGCGGCGCGCCGCGGGGGACCGACCGCTGCGTCGGCTCGGCACACACGCGGCCCGCGGCCGTGAGGGCACACGCGTCGTCGGGGACGCGATTGGGGGCCACGCGTGCAGCGCCAAGACGCGTCACGGCGCCGCGGGCCGGTCACGCCGAGGGGCGGGGGCCCCTCGCGAAACGGGCGGCCACGCGCTGGGGGGGGGGGGCGCGCGCGTCCGTGCGGTCACTCGCCGCAAAAGAAACGCGCTGCGGCCTGTTGAGCGAGAGTTGGTGCTTTGGTGCCTCGTTTGGCGCGACGGAGGAGCGCTGGATCGGCGGTTGGTGTCCGAAACTTTTATCTTTTCGGTCCACTGTTGCAAATGAGGAAAAACGAGGATGGAGGGAGCCCTGACAGTGCAGCGCAGCTCCCTCGCTGGTTGGCTGCCACTCACTACAATCATCCGATGGTGCGGTTGGCAATGAACCTCGGCAACGGTCTGGTAGAATCGCTATATATATCGACGACGGTGGCTCGAGTTGGTGGGGAAGCAGCTCGAGAGCGATCCAACTGTTGTTCGCTCAACTGAGAGAATCTCAGTTGGACAAGGTCAGTATCAATTACTCGCCACCAGACTCTCTGTCAGGTTTTTACCGTGGTGGAGTGGTCAGTAGCGGTTGTCGAACGCGGCGCGCACCTCATTCCTGTGCGCAGGAGTTTTGTTCTGATTGCGTGTTCAAATGGCAGGGGCACTCCATGCGCGTTGTCGGTTCCTCCGTCCACCCCCCCCCTCCTCAAACGCTGTTCCTAGTACTGCGAGCGGGGCCATGCCGTGGCCTCTCCCGAATATTATCAGCGCAGAGCGAAGCTTCTTACCTTTAAAAGCACCCAGGACGCTCGACCCCACGCGCACACTGGGCCGTCAAACTGAGTGAATATTTTGTTCTTCACGCGACGGAGGCACGCGGCGATGGCAGAGGCGACAGAGCGACAAGGCGAGCCGCACGGAGCCACACCGATGGAGTGATACAAGAAGCAGGGGCAGAAGACCCTGAACAAGGATGTCATGAGTCATCTGATGCGCCGCCTCCCATGCAGAAAGAGAAAAAAACAACACCGGAACGCAAGATAGTCACACGCCGACCACAGGGCCGCAATACCAACACACGCAGGCAACGGTGACGCCCACCGACCATACCCTCCCGCAACCGCAAGCAACATCAAAAATGAGGGGAGGTCAATCTGCGCCGCGCCACCCGCAGGCCCACCCCATGGGCGACCACTCAAGCCGCTTGGTAGCGCGACAGGATCTCGTCCTCGACCCGCCGGATCTCTCCGTCCATCGCCAGCAACGCCGCGTAATCCGTCACAAACTCATAGTCGGCCCCGTTGCGTAGCAGCGCGTCCAGGTACGCTTGCACGGCGCGGAGCACCACGGGTGGCAGCGCCGCCACGTCGACGACCGCCGACTCCTTGGTCGTCCACGCGGACACCAACTCTGCCCGGCGCGTCGCGTCCGCAATGACCTTGAGGACGTCGCGCTGCCGGTCGGGCTGCAGCCGGTTGACTTCCGCGCACAGCCGCCGCGTGTCGACAGGCAGCGGCATGACGCCCGTGAGGGCGTCGGTGCGCCGCCGCTTGGCACGCTCCCTGTACGCCCACGAGACGTCAAAGGCGAGCGCGTTGCGCTGCTTGACCATATCCCGCAGACGGTCTTCCAGGCTCTTGAGGGCGGCCGACTTGCGGCTCCGGCGGGGGCGCACGAGCTGCCGACCCGCAAACGGCGCAATGGCATTCGTGCCGACGCCCGGCAAGGACGCCGCGGGAGGGGTGCCGACGAGCGTCGGCGCGCCGGGCGCCGCCCCGGCAGCGTGACCTACAGGCGGCACAGCCGCTGCCATGGGGGGGGCGAGCCCGGCGGGCGCGGCGCGTGTCATTGGTGGCGGCAACGAGGCGGCCACCGACGTGGGTGCCAACGGTGGCCGCAGCGCAGCCGCGGCCTTGACGCCCCCCGGAGGGGCGGCAACCACCCCCGCAAGCTGCCCGTTGGCGTCAACCACCCCCACACGCTTGCGGCGGCGGACGCGCTTGGAAATCGTCTTGGTCGCCCCGGCCACCGCCCCTTCCGTGGCCGACCCGACCGACCGACGGCTCGTATCCGAGGTCGTCCCCGCACCGGCCTTGGCACGGCTCTTGCCGCTTGGAGGCGGTTGGAGGGAGGAGCCGCTCCCCGCCGACGATGCGGCGCCGCGGGGCACCTTGCGCGCCGATCCACCCGAGCGCATGCTCCCCCCGGCGGCGGCCGTGGCAGCGGCGGCGGCCGCCGCCGCGCCCGCGAGCCCCCCGACCTTGGCGTCGCCGGCACGGCCCGCACGGAGCAGCCCCGCAAACGTCGAGTCGTCTGCCCCCCGCTGGGCCGCGGCTTGCGTCGAGGGGAGGTCCGCAAAGCGCGTCTCAAAGCGTGCCAGCAGCGCCTTGGCCTCCGTGTGGTACGGTGAGCCGACCGGGTTGTAGCGGAGGGAGTTTTGGAAAGTCAGCCGCACGTGCGCCGCGCAGGCATGCGGGTCAAAAACCCCGTCCTTGGTATACACGCCCGTGTCCGCATTGTCGAGCGCCGTGCCGAGGTCCATGAGCTCGGTGACAATCTCCTGGTAGTCGGGGATGTCCTTCTCCGACCACATCTCGTAGACGGGGCGGATGAACGAGCCAGCGTCGCGCCAGCGGTGCATCTCGCGCAGCAGCCGGTGGGAAAAGATGTAATCGGGAGACTTGAGCCACGGGCCATCGGCTGCACCCTGCGGGGCGTCCTCAGAAGTCGAAGAAGCCGCCCCGTGACGGATGCGCTGGACGGAGCGGGGGGGCTTGGCAGCACTACCACCGCCGCTTTTGGCGCTGGCCTTACCGTCGCCACCTCGTGCCGTCGGGATGATTGGCTTGGCCACCCGCTGGCCGTCTGGACCGCCTTTCGAGAGAGCAGACTTGACGCCCTTGGCGTCGGGCGTCGCGGTCGCCGCATTGGCGCCAAAGGCCTTGGGGCCTTTGGCACCGGCCGTCCCCTTCACGCCCGGCGTCGACTTGGCGCCCGACAACGCCTTGACACCGGGCGTCGCCTTGGCACCTGGCGTCGCCTTGATACCGGATGTTGTCGTTTTGGAACCTGGCGTCACCTTGGCGCCTGGCATCACCTTGGCGCCCGGCGTCACCTTGACGTTGACACCCTCCGCCCTGGCCTTGCCGTCCGGCGTCGTCACCCCCGCCTTGGCGGCGGCCCGCGCCGCCTTGTTGTTGGCCTTGACCGCCGGGGCCTTGCCCTTCTTGGACGCTGGCGACGGGCGCGCCGCCGAGCCCCCTTTGCCGCCGTCGGCGGCTGCCGCCGCGGCCGCCGCCGCCGCCCCGCGCAGCCCCTCGACCGACGACGTGGTCTGCGCCGCCGCCCGCGGCCGTGGCGGCGGCGGCTCCTCTTCCTCCACCAACACGGGCGCTGGTGGCGGCGGCCGCGGTGGCCGCCCCGCCGCGCGGTCCTCGGCGGCCAGCTTTTCCGCCGCCGCCTTGGCCACCGCCGCCGCCGCGGCGGCGGCGGCAGCCGCCGCCGCCGCCGCGCCCTTGCGGTGGGGAATCTTGACGGGCCCGATGCGGCGGGGCGGCGGCAGCGCCTGCTCCTGCGCCGCGCGGAGCACCGCAACGCGCGTCGCAAAGCGGTCAGAGAGGCCCTTGGCCTCGGTGTGGACGGTCGTGCCCGCCGCGTTGTACGTCATGGCATTGGCAAACGTCAACTCCACGTCCGCGACGCAGGCGGTTGCGTGGAAGGTGCCGGCCGCCGTCACGTACACCCCCCGAGCGATGTTCCGCAGGACGGTGCCGAGGTCCATCGGCCGCGTGACCACGTCCGAGTAGCCGGGCAGCTCCGAGCCCGACCAAATATCCGAGACGGGGCGCGCAAAGCCCCGCGCGTGCGGCCAGGTGAGCATCTCGGTGATGAGCGTCTTGTATGCGAGGTGCTCGGGGCTGTCCTGCCACGCCGCCTTCACTTTGGGGGGGGGGGCGGGGGCGCTCCGCCGCCGCTTGCCGCTGGGCACCGCCGCCACAGACCCGTCGGCGGTTGTACTGGCCGGGGCGTCGGCGGCGGCGCCGCCAGAGGCGCGCCGCGCGGCCTTGCCCGACGGCGGCGTCTTGCCCGACGCGCCCGCCGGACCGCCAGCGCCCGCCATGGCACCGGGCCGAGCGGCCGCGGCCATGCCCGCCGCCGCACCCCCCGTCCGCGGGCGTTTCCCATGACGCGGCCGCTCCGCCGCCGCCTCCCCGTTTGGGCCCGAGCCGCCCGCAGCCGCCGCCGCGCCGCTGGCCGGCAACAAACGCGGCCGCGGCGCGTCGCCACGGCGGGGCGGCAGCGCCAGCCCCCGCCCCGACGGGCCGGCGGTCGTGCCCTTCTCCCCACGCTTGACCAACGGCAGCCGCCGCGGAATCCCAGTGGGGCCCGTGCCCTTGGCTGACATGCCAGCCGCCGCTGCCATCGCCCCAGACAACGGCGGCGGCGGTGGCGGCGGCGGCGGGGGCTGCGCCGCGCGCTTGGTCGCCCCCTTGCCGCTCCCGCCCCCGCGCGGCGGACGCGGTGGCACCGCCGACGCCGCCGCCGGTACCGACGGCGGCGGCGGCGACAATGGCGACGGCGGCAGCTTCTCCAACCGCCGCCGGAAGCGGGTTGTCAACGCCTTGGCGTGGTTGTGGAACGTCGTCCCCGCCGCGTTGTACGCCATGGCATTGGCAAACGTGCGCAGCACGTCGTCGGCACAGGCGGTCGCGTCAAACGCCCCGGTCGGCGTGATGTACGCGCCCGTATCCGCGTTGCGGAGGACGGTGCCGAGGTCCATCGGCCGCTCCACCACCGCCTCGTAGCCGGGGATTTCCTCAGCCGACCAAATCTCATGGATGGGGCGGGTGAAGGAGTCGGCGCGGGGCCACGTGAGCATCTCCGTGAGCAACTCCCGGTAAAACAGGTACTGCGGGGATTGGAGCCACCGGGGGGGGCCCACGGCGGGGGGGGGGGCGACGGCCGCCAGGCCAGCCTCACCTCCGCCGCGGGCGCGCTTGCGCTTGGAGGGGGGCGGGACGCGCGGCCCCTGCGCCCCCGCGGTCCCGGCCCGCGCACCCGCCGGCGCGGCGCCAGCCTTGGCGCCACCCGCTGCGGTTCTGGCGCCGGGGCGGCCACTTGCCTTCCCACCCCCCGCCCCGACCGACGGCGACGGTGAGCGCGGGCGCTTGAGCGACAGCCGCGACGGCACCAGGGCGGCGCCGTCGCGGTCGCCCCTGCCCACCGGGCCGCCACGGCCACTGCCGCCGCCGCCGCGGGAGGCGGAGCCCGTCTCCACAGACGCTGCCGACGCGGACGCGGCGGCGGCAGGCAGGCGGCTCGGCCCATTGATGCGTACCGGCAGCGTCTGCCCGAGGCCCTTTTTGCGGCCTGACCCGCCCGCCGCCGCCGCCGCCGCCGCCGCAGACGGCGGCGGCGGCGGGGGCGCCCGCGACAGCGGCGACGACGACGGCGGCGCCGCCCCCCCCCCCGCCGGTGGCGCCGCCCGCCGCAGCGCCGTCGGCATCTGCGCGAGGCGCACGCGGAAGCGCGTCAGAAACTCCCGCGCCGCGTCGTGGATGGCCGTCCCCGGCGGGTTGTACCGCATGCAATTGGTAAACGTCAAGGCCACGTCCGCCGTAAAGGCGTCCACGTCAAACACGGGCGGACCCGCGCCGCCCGCGGGTGACGCGGTGTAGGCGCCCGCCTGCACCGACGCGAGGACGGTGCCGAGGTCCATCGGCACGGGCACTTTGGTGGCGTAGCCGGGCAGCTCCTCGGGCGGCCAAATCTCCGTGACGGGCCGGTTGAAGCCCTCAATGCCCCGCCAGCGCATCACGTCACGGAGCATCTTGTAGCACCACGTTTGTTGGCGGGGGCGAGGGGGGGTCGCGCCAGCCTTGAGGGGCGTCGTCCCCGTCGACCGCGACACGGGCGCATCCGACGCGGCGCCCGCCGCGGTATCGTCATCGTCGCTGTCCCCGTCGCGGCCGCTCCGCGGGGGCGACAGTGAGCGCCCACCGAGGCGACTCCCAGACGCCGGCAGCGTCAGCTTGATGGACAGGCGGGGCTCGCCCGACCGCCGTGACGAGCCGCCGCCGGCTGCCCGGTCGTCGGCAGCCCAGCCCCGCGACCGGTGACCGTGGCGGCCCGAGGAGCCACGGTGCCCCCTGGCCGATGGCCCCGCCACGTTCGCACCCGACTCGGCGTCAAACGCGTCGGCCGCCACGTCTGCGTCCGCTTCCAAGTTCGCCTCCGAGTCGTCATCCCCCTCGGCGGGCGCGCGACGCGACGACGGGCGGCGACCGCCCCCGTCGCCGTCGTGCGCGCCAGCGTCCCCCCCCGACCGACGGCGTTTGTGGTGGGCCTTGGACGACCGGACCGCCCCGCCACCGCCGCGAGGATCAATGGCGGGTGCGGTGGCCGTCGACGCGTCGTCGGCAGCGTCAGCATCGACTTCGTGCGGCACCCCCGACGAGGACCGTCGGCGGTGCCGCCGCCCCGAGCCGCGCTCTTTCGACCCGCCGCGCGCCTGGTCGACCGACGCCCCGTCGCCCTCCTCACCGGCCGGCACGGACGAGGCGCGGCGGTGGGCAGAGCGGCGGTGGGAGGAGCGCTCCCGGGAGCCCCCCCGCTCGCGCTCCCGCTCGCGCTCGCGCTCCCGCTCCCGCTCCCGCTCCCGCTTCCGCTCCCGGTGGCGCCCCTCCGACTCCTCCCCGTCGGCCAACGACGACGAGCGCTTGTGCGCCCGGCGCCCCGACGCGCGCTCCCGCCGGCGCCCGCGCTCCCCCGACGCCCCCCGATCGTCCCCCCGCCGCTCCTCGCCGGCCGACGCGGAGCGCTTGCGGGAGCGGTGGCTCGAGCCGCCGCCGCCGCGCTCCCGCGAGCCCCCCCGCCCGCGGTCGCGGGAGCGCACGTCGGCCGACTCGGCGTCGGCCGCCGAGGAGGACCGCCGGCGGTGGCGGCGTCCCGCCTCGCGGCCCCGCTCCCGCCCCCGCTCGCGGGAGGCGTCGCGCGGCCACGGCGCCGACGGGGAGCGCTTGCGGTGCCGCCGGGGGCCGTGCTCCCGCCCTTCGCGGCGCTCCTTGGAGCCCCGACGCTCCTTGGAGCCGCGGCGGTCCGCAGAGCCACGGCGCTCCGCCGAGCCCCGACGCTCCGTGGAGCCGCGGCGCTCCGCAGAGCCACGGCGCTCGTCCGTGGAGCCGCGACGCTCCTTGGAGCCCCGCCGCTCCCTCGACGGGCGCCACTCCTTGGAGCGGGACCGGCGCTCCGCGTCGCGCGCCGCCTCCCCGTCCCCCCGCCGGTGGTGGCGGCGGCTCGAGCCCCGCTCCCGCGACGGGCGGCGGGCGCGGCCCTTGCCCCGCTCCGCGTCGCCGCGGTCGCGGCTCTTCCCCCCCTCCCCCCCGTCGCGGCCGCGGCCGCGGTCCGCGTCGCGGCTTTTGGCGCGCCCGCCGTCGCGGTCGCGGCGGCCCCGCTCCGCCGACCGGCGGGGGGGATCCGCCCGGTTGGTCGACGCCGCCACCGACGGTTCCGTCGGCTGCGGGCGCGGAGGGGGGGCGCCGCCGCCGGGGGGGGGGGGCGCCCCCCCGCCGCCGCCGTCGGC
>Ga0209093_1001181_pt1 | contig 14791 bp, 21 predicted proteins | sample SidtaG_4_FD_187450 | JGI IMG/M metagenome (GOLD analysis project Ga0209093, IMG submission 187450) | Marine algal microbial communities from Sidmouth, United Kingdom - Sidmouth_Male1 metaG (SPAdes) (version 2) | ecosystem: Host-associated > Algae > Red algae > Unclassified | place: Sidmouth...
CCCCCCCCCCCCCCCGTCCCCCCCCTGTTGTTGATCAGTGGCAGGCCCCCCGTCCACGGGCTGCTGCCGGTTGCTTTGGCCCCGCGCCTACCTGCCTCGCCGCCGTGCTCTATTCCCGTGGGCCTGCCCCGAACCGGGGTCTCCCCCACCCCCGGCACAACTCACGGCTGCTCCTGTGCGAACTAACTTCCTGCGGCGGCCAGCGGCTGCACGGACTGGAGCGGATCTCCGTCTTTGCTGGTTGCTGCGGTCGCGTGCGCGGTCGCCTCTAGGGACCCTGTGGTGGGCGGGTTCTTTTCGGCATGGGGCGTGGAACTTCTAAAACGCGGGCTCCAGAGCCGAAGACGTGGGTTGCTCAACGCCCGCCGGACCTGGAGGACCTGGAGTCGATTCTCCGTCTTGTCACGGGGAGTCCTGGCTTTCCCGACAAGGTGGTGGATGTCGTGACGGAGCTCTACCGTCTGGTGCTGATGCTGCAAGGCCTATTCCCGTCCATGCGGGTGCACCTGCACTTGTAGGGGTCCACGCGGGACGGTGCGGAGTGGCTGCCGCCCATGGAAGATGCCGTGGTGGCCGACGACGGCGCCATGCACGTTTTGACGTGCCTGTACAGCTTCATCCACGCCGAGTCGAGTATGCTGTTTGCGACGGAGCACCTGGCGTACGCTCGCAAGAGGCTCGCGGGGAGCTGCGTCCGGGTAGCGGCTGACCAGTCCCAGTCGATGGCCGCTGGCGATGGCCCGATGGGCGCCTCGGACTCCAAGTCCCTGGCTCGATCGGACTTCCAAAAGCGCGACGGGGAGAACCAGGGAACACCGGGCGGTGAGGGGGATGGTGATGGAGACCAGATGGAGGGGGTGGCGGTGCCGAGGGTGGAAGGTGCGCTGTCTGATGGGGTCCGGGGTGTGTTGTCTGGTGGGGACGATTCTCGGACCAGCGGTGGTGCAGATGGGGCTACTGAGGTGGATGGTGAAGATGAACGTGGTGACAGCGAGATGGGAAACGAACAGGTCCCGACGACTTCCGTCGTGGTGTCCGCGGCTGACCCGCGGTCTGGATCTCCACTGGTGTTCAGCAGACCAGATCAGCACACCCTCTCCGGCCTGGCAACCGACGCGTTCTGCCGCCTCCTTGTCGAGTCGCTAGCGGTCATGGGCGCGCTGCGGGACTGCGTGACGGACGTGCGGCTGGTCGTCTGCATTGAGTATGGCGTTTCAAGCAACAAGTCGGCGACAATTGTCAACGTGCTCCCCTGGTCGCCAAGTGCAGCGACGCGGTGACCGCCCGACGCCCGCCCCGCTCCGCGTTAAGGTGCCGTGCGCCCTCGTGCCTGTGACGCGACGAAGACTGCACAAGTCCCAGACCAAGTCCGAGATCTACACCCTGGACGTGCCCCGGCCTCGGCGGGGTTCCAAGCGAGGTGCCTGGGTTGCCGCCTTTTTGGTGCTCTTGGACAAGTGCGCGGTGGCGAGGAGCCACATCGACACCCTTATTGCCAAGGCCAAGGCGTTGCGCGCGGCTGGCCGCACGGGAACGGTCAACGACGGCGGGACGCCTTCATCCTCCGAGAGTGACGAGGAGGCCTCCGGCAGTGCGACGGGGGGAACCGACAGGGGAAGTTTTTGTGACAACTACGACAGCACCGGCGCTGAGGGCGGCGACCGCATGGACAATAAGGGCGGCAACGACGCGAACGCCAAGGGCAGCCACAGTGAGAGTGGCGACGGGGTCGGGAGTGCCGGCGGCGCAGGAAAAAATGGCGGAGATTGCGGTGATGGGGCCGTTGGTGGCGGGGAAGCGGGATACGCAAGGATTCTGGTGGATGCAGCTCAAGACGGGAAAGACGGCGCCCGAGCGCATGCACAAGAAACTGCTGGCGGCCATGCACGCCACCCAGCATCGTGCAGCGCTGCAACAGAAGCAGATGGAATGGGGGCTGCTCAAGGTCGGCGCCAAACCCAAAGGCGGGGCGTTACCGGGAGCGACTAAGGGCTCTTCAGGTGCCAGGAGTGTGGCTCCTGGAACGGCGGCGGGGCGGTTAGCGGAAAAGAAGGCGCGGAAGAAGCGGCACCCGCGTGACGTCAAACACGACGAGGACGCCAAGGGCAAGGTGGGCGGCGGCCCACCAACTCCGCAGGCCAAGTGTTCGGGCACGGGCAGGAAGGGCGTCAAGGACGGCGGGGACAAGGCCAAGACGGTGGGCAAGCCCGCTGCCTGCCCATCGTGCGCTCGCATGGTGTACGCTACCTCGGCGGCGGCGACCAACAACGGCAGGGACAACCCGACGTTCACGGTCTCGAACGTCTCCACAGAGCTCTCCAACGTCAACGTGTACGACGTGAGCACGCTCGAGCATCTCGAGGACGTCCGCAAGAACTTCAAGAAGGTCTCCGTCACGCGGCAGCGCTCAGCCATGCTACCGAGCATCTCGGCGTCTTTTCCGTCCTTGGTCGACATGTCGCACACCACATTCAGCAAGGACTGGAAGCCGCACCCGCTCAACGCCGACGGCAGGTACAACTTCAAGCTGTGCCTGCTCACCGCCCCCGTGTACGAGGTTGTCGTGGCGGCGCAGGCCAGCGTCAACACGATTATCAGCGTGGAGCAGCTGAAGGTGGCGGAAGGCATGCTCATGACGGGGACGCTGGGCGTGTCGTCCATTAACGTCGAGCTGCCGTCAGCATTTTGCCTATAAGTCCTCTCGACCGTAAAGAAGGGCTCTACCGTCTGAATCACGTCCCATACCATCGCGGAAATGCAGCGGCTGCACGAGGGTGTGGCTGTTAAGGCCGCCCTGGCGGTCAACGTTGATTTCGTCGCGGCGGTGTCGAAGCTGCCCGCGGTGGGGACAGCGATGGTCCTGACTACTGGTGCTGACGTGTTGGACGTGCAGTAGAAATACTTTCCTTCTTGATGGACCTCAAGGTCTACGAGAAGGAGCGCAACCCCGAGTTGCTTGCCGGCGCTGCGGAGCAGCTGCCCTACTGCCCCGTTTTTAGCAGCGACATCCGCCGGGTGCTGTCGCCCGCCTTCATGACAGACGCTATCATTGATGTCAACGCGGTCATCCTGCGGGAGTGGTGCGGTAGCAACAACGTCAAATTCTACTCGCTGCTGTGGCGACAAGCCTCCTCCTTCATTGGCCAGACGGACTACGAAGTCGGTGCCGCCGACGCGGCAATCAACATCCAGCGCAGCGCGCGCTCGGCCGCCGCCTGCACCGCGACGCAGTACGGGATGGTCATCAACATCCAGCAGCAGCGTTGGATATCTGCCGTCGTCGATGTGGTGGACCACAAGGTCAACATTTACGACTCCTTTCCGGGGTTGGAGATCACCAACGCGGCCATTCCGACGGTCCTGAGCCGACTGAAGCTGTTCGGTCGCATCATGCGCGACACGGACTGCCGCGCTGACGAGGGCAGGCCGCGGTAGCTCGCGTTCCACAAGAACATCGCCAAGATCCGGAAGCAGTCGTGCACCTACAGCTGCGGTGCGTTTGCGTTTGCTCGCATCTTCAACGTCGCCCGCTCCAGCGGCCCCTGCTTGCGTGGCAGCTTCGGTGACCCTGTACAGCTGGCGATGGTGCACAACATTTTTGTCAATGGCCGACGATACCGGCAGGCACGACAAAGCGCTCAATCTAGGACGGCGGTCGAAGAGAATGAGTCGGTGAAGAAGGTCCTTCTGTGATGGCAGGGACCGTTGTAATTCTAATTCTCCAGGCTTTGTATCGGTCTGTGTTTTTCCCCGCTTTATGTCATGCGCGTTCCCTGCCCCCAGCCCTCCACCAGTCTTCAACACCACGCCCAGCCCGTCTGGTCCACCTGTATCCAACCCATAGTGTCCGATGCGTGCCCAGTACCTACCAGCTGCGTCCCCACCAAGCACAGCACCGCCAACAGACAGACGGACGAAGAGAACCGGCAGTCCCCCCCAAGTAAGATTAGTAGCGAGGCCCCCGTCGGTATCATTGGCAGTGAGACCTCAATGTGGCCGCCACCACCAAAGCAACGGCACGTTAAGTATCCCCAGTGGTTGTTGGCGCGGGTGGCGCACTTTGGGACGCCCCCACTGCCAAAGCGGCGGGGGGACTCGGGATACAGGCCGCCGCTCGTCCGAGGTGCTGCTGCCGCCAGCTGGACCGGGCAGGCATTGCCGCCTGCCGTCGCTGCCTACGAAAACGTGTAACCTTCAACAGCCCCATGCCAGCCTTATCGAGCCCTCCGTTGCAGCAGTAGAGACCTATCCTGCCACGCGGCCCCGTCGGTGACCACGTCAGTGAGGCGTCCAGGCTCCCGCGGATGACGAACGGGAGGGGGGGGGGTCTTGTGCATGGCTGGAGTAGGGGAGGGCTGGCTGGGGCGCTTCTTCCTCGCCCAAAGTACAGACACTGGTGATTGACGCCCGTGGCCACAGCCAGGACATGCGGGCACCGAGCAGAAAAACAGCGACAGAGAACAGGAGAACCCGCTGTACCAGTCCTGTTTAGACTGTGTTCACCGTGACCTCTGCTGGCCACTGCGTAGCGAACAGGGTAGCGTTTGGGTCACTGGGGTACGGGGTGAAGAGCGAATGAGCACGCGGGAGGGAAGAAGAAAGACCCATCGAGGGTGCACTTAGCTGGATTTGAAGGCAAAATGCCGGGAACTTTTGTCTGGTGATGGCCTGGGTCGGTTCTTCGGTCAGCCCTTGCAGTGGCCACTTACGCAGCGAGCCAGGAACATGCTGTCAGATCCCCACCACGCAGTTCGCGGCGGATCCTTGATTCGATGTTTGACAAGACCCAGGCCTGCGTGTCTATCGAAGGTCCTCACCCACGATGGATGGAGCGCTGCCGTTTGTGGGTGGCGCGTGCGAGCCTTGGAGTGGAAGATTGCGAGCCACTTGCTGCAATGGCGTCCTTTTTGGTAGGTCACCATTCCACAGCATGCACCTGATTTAAGTAATTATGTGTGCGACTGGCTGTCGCAATGCCGCCGATGTGTGCCTGTACCCCGCTACACACTTCTTTTTCGCGTCTCGCATGCCAGCCGACATGTTGCCGAACAGGAGAATGCCCCTGAGGCCTAGGTATCCAAAGTTCATGAAGCTTTTTGTGTCTTCAGTCGCCCCGACTGGCGTCAGAGGTCGGGGTTGGGGGGCACAGGTGGAGGTGGTGGGAAGGCGGACGACCAGCGGTGGGCCCCTCGCCGGCTTACATGCCCAAGGCTGATAGGCGTCCTCCTCTGGGATACTTGTGCGGCGCTTCGTGCCAGCCGTGCACCGCGGTTCTTAGTGGCCATGCACTGGTCAGCCGGTGTTGTGCTTGCCCTTTGACTCACACACACTTCACCAGCTGCTTTCGGGAACAACCGGTACTGGAATACAAGCGCCGAGGTAGTCTGCGTCCCATGTTGCAGTGCAGTTATTTTCGCCTGGCGCGAAGCATGGCAGGCAGCCAAAAGTCAAACCCGGCTGCACAGGCCATTCTCTCTGCCCGACACCGGACGTGCAAGTTCCGGGATGGAGGGCTCACGCCGCTCTAAGAGAGGATCGCTGAGTATGCATCCATGTGCGTCCACTATCCTCCGCACAAGTGTTCTAAAAAGGCATGCATCGGTCGACACTGCATGTTCACGCTCGACTGCATGCGCTCACATCCTCACCACCCACCGTACAGGACCAGATGCAGGCCGTCAAAGATTCTCTTCTACGGATTGTCTCTTATTCTCGAGGGGTCAGCTAATGTCTAGAACATTTCAGTGCTTCCTTGCTCACAGTCAACAGTACCGCGTATTGCAGCCCGTCGCCGAACGTGCTCATCACGGAAAGCCGCACGGAAGCCTAGTCGTACCAGGGCAGCCACCGTGGCGTACGTTCTCTGAAGCAGCGTGTGTGAGCCCCTCTCCAGAGCAGAGTCCTGGTGTCCAACGGTATGCATGGGGCACGGAGTTCTGACATGCAGCTATCTATATGGTTGATGAACAGAGTGCCTTCCAGTGGTTGCACAGTGAGCATTACTTGGTTGCTGAATAGAGGTGCTGGTAAGCCAACATGTCGCACCTATGTTTCCGCTACTCAGACGTACAGCGCTGTCTTTACTGAAGAGTCGGCGCTGACCGCATTCAAGGACAGGCTGATGCCGGAGCGGCAGTTGCAAGACGGTACGAGTTGCGAAACATGGGCGCTTGTCACACACTCTGTTGGGAAATACGACAGCGAGCGCATTTCCACAAGTGGCCACCGTGTCCAGCTCCGCAGTCAAAGCAGCAGATCCGTGTTTCGCGCCGTAGCTGCAGTGCCGCTGGACAAAGTGGAATGGAAGATGCCCCCGCAAGCGCTCAACCTGGATACGAGACTGCCACCACTGTCATCGCCGGGACACAGTGCTCCGCTTGGCTATGCCGACCCTAAAAAGCAACGTCACTCATGGAAAGAAGGGTCGCAGAGTTGGAAGCTGAGGAGAGAATAAGCAGCCAGGCGAGCTCGAAGAATGCTCAGCAGACCGATCCACCCATTCTGCAGATTTCTTGGAGACCCATTGCGGAGGCTACACTTAGAAATGACAGCGCCTGACACCTCACTTCTACCACAGCGTAGGAGAAAAGGGATGTCTAGCACCACAAAATTCTGGAATGAGAAAGCAAATCATGGATCAACTCCGACGAAATCTGAAAGTAGTTCCTCCAATCGCAAGATGGTCGCGCATTGTCAATCCATGTTGCCACTTCCTCGCAGCTTTCTCAGTTGCTCTTCCCCCCCCCCAAGACCCCCGCGTATACCTGGATTGTTGCGTAGCAGCCAGAAGCGGGGACGGCGGAAACACTCTGGACCGGTCTGCTGGTGCGAGGTATTCTGCTCCATGCCTCTTCTCTTGGGTGTGTGGTGCCCGTAGGCACTGGCTCTGTCTGCGCGCGTGCCACTTGTCGGTCTCGGTGTGTTGACGACAGGACGATGTTCCTCCCATGCATTTGATCGCCGCTTCTTGTCCTGGTCCTGTCTCTGTGCAGTCGGAGCGGACGTCCTGCAGCATGTCTTTATTTTTTTTCCGAGACAGAGGGCGGGCCGTCACTGACAGGGATACTGCTCTTCGGAGTGTGTCGCCATGGACGGCGCCAGGAGGGGCGCTGGCGTGTGTTTGTGCGTTGGCCTTGGTTTTGGACGCTCTTCTCGGTGGGGTTGCAGGAGGTCGGCGTCGACTGTTTGGCTGGTGAGGGAGTTTCGGGGTGCTCGAAGGGGGGGGGAGTCGAATGGCATGGGCCGGAAGGTGGTTCGGCTGCTGTGGCATGGGCGCGGTGGTCCGCGCGCTGGCTTGGAACGGGCGCAGACATGCATGTGGGCTCTGTGTGCGCGACAGCTGTCATATGAGAACGGGTGACTGGTTGGGCATTACGAGTTTTGTCTGGCGCTCGAATGGGACTCCTAGGGGGAGGAGATGGGCGGGGATAGTGACGTGGCAGCGTGCTGTTGGCGGGCTGGTCACGACCGGGATTGGGCTGTGTCCGGTCTGCTCTCGGCGCTAGTAAATAGGAAGCAAAGAAATGGATAAATGAGAACGTATATGGTGCCATACGGTCACCTTTATTCGACCCGCCCAGCACGTCACGGCTCCTATGGGCCAGCGCTGCCGGCTGTCACCCTGTTGCTGCCTTCGCTCTCTGCCGGGGTGCTGCTGCTCGTCCAGCTGCCGCCTCCCCTGCTGCTTTTCGTCCCCCAATCGTCGCTATGCCACGACGGCGTCGACAAGCCGCTCGTGTCAGCGCTGATCGACGAAGAGGAAAAGCTAGACGGCGGCGTGGGCGGGGCCGGGTCGGCAAACGGGATGCGGCACGGGCATGAGCCTTTCTCGCAGTGGTTCACACAGAAGTTGTGAAAGAAGGGCGAGAGGGGCCGGTGACCGACCTGCGTCAGGGTCTTCCAGCTGCGGGGCAGCCGGCGCCGGTACTTGGTCCGCAGGTCGTTGAACGCGCCATGCAGACGCATGTGTACGACGAACCGGTCCTTCCCCAAGTAGTACAGGTGGTTTTTCAAGGGCTTGTTCAAGGAGTGGCTGTTCTCGGCGGCCGACGTCTCGTGGCCCGTCGACCGGTTAGGGTACGTGTTGGCGTCAAAAATAGGGGAACGTGAGCAGCCACGTGGAAGCGTTCGAGCGCCCACGTGGTGCCCGACATCCGCACGAGCCAGAGCAGCCGGCGGGTGGCGCTGCGTGCGGCTTGAGAGGCCGTATCGAAGTAAACAACGTGCGGCAGCAGCGGGAACCTGGCGGCCAACGTAGACACGTTGCATGCCGGGGGCTGCCTCGTCGTCGGCGGCGCTGCCATTCAATGCCTCGTCACTGATCCCGCCCGGGCCACCATCGCTGCCGCTCGAGGCCTCCTCGTCCGATGCTGAGTCCCCGGAGCTCACCATGTTGGCGGCAGTGCGGGCTCCCATGCCAAAGAAGCAGGAGAATAGTTAGGTGGCGCCCCACTCGGCTGCCGCCGCTCTTGTCGCTCGCAAGTCGTCGACAGGTGGAGCGGCGGCAGCCGCGCGCATAAAGCGCACCAGGCAGTGCAAGTCACGCGCCGCCAGTGAGGTCGCCTCGTTCCACCGGTCCTTGACGCGCTTGCGCGTCACCCGCCGCACCGCTGCAATCCTGGCCGGTCACGCCGCCGCAATGGGGATGAGCACGGTCGGGCAGTTGGAGGTATCCCTGACAAAGGGGTGGGTATTTCGCTTAAATGGAGCCACTGTCTGTCCGTCAGAGATTACGTGCGTTAACGGCCGCTTGGAGGAGTAGTAGCACTTGGTGCAGTGGTAGGTGCGGCTCGGAATGACAAGCGACCCCGCGTACAGCTCAGTGGCGGCGTTGATTATCTGTTGCTTGACACCCACCTCCGCGCGGCCGAGCGCCGAGTTGCTGTGCATGGTAAAGGCCACTACTGCGGCCGCGGCCGCAATACTGCTGCGCGTCGTGAGGGTGATGTGCAGCGCCACGTCCAGGAAGGTCCTTGAGAAGAGCGTCTAGCCCGGCACAGCGAAGAGGCCCAAAAACGACCGTCAAAGCGCACCTTGTTGCTGCTGGCCTGGCAGGCGTGACAGGTCCACTGGGCGTTACTCATCGACAGATAGCCGCCCAGGGTGAAGAGGTCGGCGCTCTGCATCCTGGCGTGGACCAGGGGTGGCGCCAAAGAGTCCTCGTGGATGATGCACTGCGGCTCGTAGAGAACGTCGCCGGGCGCCCAGCCGGGCACATCTTGGTCGTAGCCCTTGGCCCGAGCCCTAAATGAGGCTCACTGCCGCACCTCTTCTGAGAAAGGAAGCAGGTTGCGGCTCCTGCACGGGACGTCGTCGTCCTGGAATGGAGCGCACGCCGTGCGCGCGGCCAGCTCCGCGGCGGCCAGCTCCTCGGCGTCCTCCATGTCCTGGATGAGCTCGTCGCCGCTGTCCCTGTTTTCCTGGAGGGGGTTGACGGTCAGGGCGTGTCCGCATCGCCGGCTCCTGGAGCGGCACGGCGGGTAGTGACAAAACACGGCCTGACTGACCGCGTTCTCGCCAGGCTTCTCAACCACGGCCCACACGGAGTCGACGACTGCGGCGTAGAGGGCGTCTTCCGAGGTCAACGCCGCGACGTGGTATGCGGCGGGCTCAACCGACATCGCCACTTGCGCCCTCGCCATCGCCGGACGGGTCGCGTAGAGAGCGCGCAGGCCTTCGAAAGCCAGCTCCGCCGCGAGAGTTTTGTGCGCAATGCGCAGGCTAGCGGCGTGCTTGCACGTCGACGACTTGCGCAGCTTCATCTGCACCACGAACTCCTCCGACTCTGGCCGCCCTGAGCACGAGCAGAGGAAGAGCGGCTCCCCGTCCACGGTCGCCACCCAGGTGACGCACGGCGTGCGCGACGCGTGGATGACAAAACACTGCTCGTTGTTGACGGCCGCCACCTTGACTCGCCCCGCTTGCATGACAGCCTCATGGCGCGCCGCAACGCGCGCGACCGCAAAGCAGGTGCGGGTGAGGAGGCCGCCAAAATCTTCGGCTAACGGCTTTTTGGCTCGCCTGGCGTGGCGCGCAGCCCCACGGCGGCGTCGACGTGCCGACACCGCGCCCTCAACACGCGGAGCAGCTCGTGGGATGCCATCATCCCGCCGCCGGCGTGGTCGGCGCTCCTTGGGCCGGCCAGAAATGGGCTCGTCGCCGGGCTCCTGCCCAACAGCACGCAGTGCCCGCGACGCGACGACTGCTTGGCGGTAGATTCTGACCTCGGTGGCGTACTGCTCGAAGTAGTCGGCCAGGTAGCCGTCCACCGTGGCAGGGAGCCGATGCGTGCGCGCGACGCCAATCCGGCGTAGCCGTCGGTGGAGGTCGTCCGGCAGCGGGGTGCTGGCCGCGACACTCGCCCGTGAGCCGGTAGGCCCGTTGCACCCGGCGGCCGCCCCACAGATGGTAGGTGCTGGGACAGCCGAGTCGCTCGTTGACGTTAAAGAGCCGCCAGAAGAGCCACAGGATGACGTCGAGGTTGACGCCAACGATGATGCGGATGGCGCCGTGCACCTAGACGCCATTGCGCCAGCTCGCCACCGGCGCTCGGCACCCGCCGGCCACCGCGCCCACCAGCCACGTCCGCAAAGTGTAGAAGGGACGCCGACCGTGCCCGCGCCCGAGCAGAGCAGCGGCCAGCGCCACAGCGCCGCTCTCCCACAGCGCATCAGGGAGGACAGCGCCGTCCACCGCCCACCGCCCACAACCAGGCCCAGAGACCGGAGCACCGACACGTTTCCGACTGCAACGGCGTCACCATGCCGAAGCCGGGGCGTTCCCAGCGGATGCCGTCGCCCCCGACGAGGGCAGCCCAGCGGCGAGGTGCAGGAGCAAATGCCACGGAGTCGCCGCTAGCAGCAGCCCAGAAGGTCAAAATGTAGACACCGCCATTGCTGTAAGGCGATTAACCGAGAGGGTGGCGGGGGACGAGCGAGAGGAGGCAGAAGGGGGATGGAAGGTGGGGGGGAGGCAGGAAGAACGTAGCGGGCGCCTGCGGGCGCTGCAGGCACAGCGGGGAAAGTGGGCGCGGATGGTGGCCAGGCGCCCCAGGGGCGGCGTGACAGCCACCACCCCCCCGGAGCCGCCGATGCAGGGCTGAAACCCGCCCCTGTCCGCAGCGATACGTACCTCCTGCCTCCCTTTGCACTTGCTTCGCGCGCCCCAGGAGAATTTGCATGCGCCACGGGGGGGTGCCCCAAAACATCAGATTAATGGGGTGCCGGGTCCGCCTGCCAGTTCGCACCGCCGTGTGCCAAATTGCATCGACCGTGTGCCAGATGGGAGGCTGCAGTTTCGGCGAAGTAGTTCCTCCCTCCGTGGCGCGCAGGGTGTCACTTGTCACCAGGGGATGTTTCCGGCTAGCGCATTCTCGTTGCGTGATCGACGATGTCATATTTCTGATATGGTTGGTCGCGTGTCAGTCATTGATTGGCACTAAATCGGATCAGCAAATCTGCACCCGCCAATGAGTACTGAAACATATGCCCAACATCAGTGGTAAAATAATATGCGCAGATTATGCCTGCAACCGGGAAAGGCGGTTAGCTATCCGTTTGCTTGGGTGTCCCCTTGGATCCACCGAATGACTGTCTTTGTAGCCCCCCTTGGCGACTTTCTGGCGACACAGCTCGCGCCTGTGTCGCCTCGAAGCTACCAAGAAGTAACCCGAGAAAGTAAGTGGGCAGAACCGCCGACAATTCAGGGTGCTGTCCGGACTCCGCCCCCGTGACATGATGGCGCCCACCACACCCCGCGTAGACGTGCCCGTGCAGAAGGAGCTGCAAGAGACCCTGTGCCCGTGGCTGAAGTTGGAAGAAAATGCGCTGAGCGAGAGCGTAGCGGTCATCCCTGTCTCTCAGAACGAGGCGCTGAATGACCTGTTTGACTTGATCCGGTGGCTCCGGTAGGTGTACTTCTAGAAGATGGCCGCACGGATAGAGTTCACCACCATTCTCCCTTCCGCCTTCGTCAACCGCCTCCCTCTCCTTCAACAGCCCCTGCTCTCCCCCTTTCGCTCGCAGATGGGGAGCACCGTGTCCACGGCGGGCGAAAGCTCAGCCGCCGCGGTCGCCCAGGCCATCCCACAAATGGCCCAGGCTGTGAGTGTGGCGGTCGAGGCGGGAGCGGCCGCCAGCACAGCCGAGACGAGGGCCATCGAGGAGCGCCCTTTTTTGTGAGTCGAAGCCGGAGTCGCGGCCGTCAACACACACACCAGTGTGGGTATCGGCCGGGTGATAACCCACACAGCGGCTCTGGGGGGGGACGTCCAGTCGCACATGGATGCCCGCTTCAACGCGTTGGAGAAAGAACTCGCGCGGTAGCGGGATCCGCAACATGTTTTGGGTAAACGCTGGCGGCGGTGCCCTCGCGATTTCGCGGCCTGTCCGCACTTCATCAAGACTTCCTCCGAGCGCGGCCAGCTGCATCGGGTCTTCGACACCGAGTACGCCCACCGGGGGCACGCGGTTGGGAAGGAACGCGTGCTGGGAGACCAAAAAGCAAATTACCCAGAGGAGGAAAGCCTCAAGGCCGTGCTGGTGGTGAGAACGTGTCAGTATCCCGTGGAAAAGGGTGCGGAGAGTTGATGAGAAAAGACAGGGTGCGTCTCTGTTCTCGCGTCTAGTTCGCTGCAGTCACCCCCACGCAAGTATCTCGACGCTCCCATATCCCTGCTAACTGACACCAACCACAGGACTGGCACGACCCCCACCGCAGCACGAACCTCACGGACGCACTACCATGAACACCGCATAACCCCCATCGGGGCACGACCCCCACGGCCGCACGACGCACAGAGGAGCACGACTCGCATAGCCGCGCAAGCCCCACGACCTCACTCCCATGACCGTCGAGCGATACCCACGGGTGCACGACACTCATGACCGTACGAGCCCCTTTGTCGTACAGCCCCCACGGCAGCAGGACCTGGACTCCCGCACGCCCCCCAGGGCGGCGCGACCCCGACCACAACACGGCGCGCAGGGCCGCACACAAACCTCACGCTCGCGTCACTCCCACCGCCTGATGACCCCCATGGCCTCGCGACCCCTACAACCGCGCAACCGGCCTGGTCGCACGAGCCTCAATGCGACAAGCATCCCGCAGCAGCACGACCCGCACGGCCGCGCGACCCGCACAGCCGCACGACCCCACTGGCAGTGCACGACCTGACGCAGAGTGAATCCCACCGCCGCACGCCCCGCATGCCCCTCACAGGCGCACAATACCATCCGCCGCACGACCTCTAGCGCCAAAAGACCCCCTCGAACTGTCGACATCCACCGCCGCTCGACGACAACCCATGCGCAGGCGCCTTGGTCACATGACGCAACCGGCCGGGCGAGCCGTAAAAAAGCACAACCCCCAGCGCAACGCCACCCCTACGGCCGCAGTGTCCACCTTCACAGCACCCCGGAAGCCTCTTGACGCCAACCACATCACACACCCGGCCACGGAATGACCGCTAGCGCTGGGCTGCCCTCACCGTTGAACGACCCGGACCGCCGCATGTCGCCTGAGACTCTCTGGTTTCTGAAGCCTGCACCAGGCGCAGAGCATCTGTGGTGATTGTCGGGGCACATCACAGCACGCCTAGTTAAGGCCCAGTGTATCGGCTCTTCTGGGTTTTTAGAGGAGTCGCTGCACATGGTTGGCTCTCACATCCAAATGCGACTCGTTATTGGCCGAAGTCCCTGATGTCAGCTCTATTCCACCATCTATCGGAAAGGCGCCTCTTTGTCTCGCCAGATCGCAACGTGGCAACAGACACCTGCGCTCAAGGGCCAACATAGACGGTGGCGAACAAATCACTTTCGGTCGTTGCGCGAATCCTGAACCGGGCGCGACGGGTACTGCGACACCGCAATCGAGGTCGCTTCACAGTGTACCGCTCGGCCATGCGGCAAACGCGGCATATCTCCGCCCTTGCTCAACCGTTTCCGCTTCTGTTTAGCTCATTGTGCAGGGCTATGCTCCACCTTGCCAGACGTGTGCACAACGTCTGAAAAAGGTATCAACAGAAGAGATAGCTGGGGCGCCCCAGACGCGCCTGTGTCGAGCAAGATGGGGTCGGGAAGGAGGGGGAACTGATGGGAAACACTTTCTGAGAGCATATTCGAGCTCAGCGCATGTCCTTTGCCCGGACAGACATAGGGGGAGGTCCCCAAACATCGGGGGGTGAGCGCTCTGCAACACCCGGCTGCTCCCCCCCCCTCCCCCCGTCCACTTCCTGTTGCCTGCTTCGGTTCCTCTGTATTCCTCACAAAGCGGCCGCACTTACGTTCGGTCTCCAACGTCGTCCGCCATATCTGTCCCCTCCACAGCAAGAAGACAACCACTTAGCGATCGCGACGGCGCGCGCGCCGCTAGAACGCCTGCAGGCGACCAGAACTGTGCGGACAGAAAAGGCGGGCAAGACGTAATCCGACGGATCACGGCTCAGTCCACGGCTCATCCTCTGCGGTCAGCCACCCCTCTCACAGGGGCCGTTAAGGCCTATAAAATTGGGTCGCGACCCAAATGGATCTCAGCCACTGATATTTTACCACGTTTCAGTGTAATGCTCAGACCCAGAAGAGCCACCTTAACTAGGCGTGTACCATGCACGTAGGAAGTTCGGATACCGAGACGAATCCCTGTCCAGTCGTTACAACTCGAAAATTGTAACGATTGGCTACCATGGCTTCCTGAGGACGGCTCTCAGCCATCGATACAACGATTGGATTTGCGTGCACCACGTTCATTCACTCTGATCCACACAACTATCCGCGTCCCGCACGCATTCAAACAT
>Ga0209093_1001183_pt1 | contig 14780 bp, 16 predicted proteins | sample SidtaG_4_FD_187450 | JGI IMG/M metagenome (GOLD analysis project Ga0209093, IMG submission 187450) | Marine algal microbial communities from Sidmouth, United Kingdom - Sidmouth_Male1 metaG (SPAdes) (version 2) | ecosystem: Host-associated > Algae > Red algae > Unclassified | place: Sidmouth...
GGGGGTCCGTACGGGCGCTGGGCGGCGGCGGCGGCGACGCGGCGGGCGCCCGGCCGCGCGTGGCCCTCGGGGGGGCGTCTCGACGGTGGCCGTGGCGGCGCGCACGCTTGGGGCGGATCGACGCGCCGGCCTGCCCGCCCGTGGGGCGGCAACGTCTGGGTGTGTGCGTCAGCCGGAGGTGACTGCCGCTCCCTCATCGTTCCTTTTCTTGGGCGTGTGCTTTTTGGCTGCACGGGTGTGCCTCTCTGCCGAGCTGCTTTCTTCTCTGCTCTTCTCGCGCGCAGTGTCATGTTGTTTTTCCCGGCATCGAACCATTGCGTGGCCATTTTCAATTGTTTATCGTCTGTAGAGCAGCGCTACACGCCGCGGTGGCAAGCAGGAAAAGTGTGTGCCAGACGGCGGAGCACGCCACGGGCTGCAGGGCGGCTGCGCCAGCCCCGCCCGTCGCGCAATCCCGCCTCTATGTGGTCGATCCGACCCACCACAAAGGCCTCATGTCGACGCCACTGTGTCCACTGTGGCCCGAACTCCTGCAGCGACCGCGCGGCCACAAGTGCCGCGGCCCACCGCTCGGCAGCAAGCTGTGACAACAACAAGTTGAACGTGGCACTAGCCCACCCTTGCGGCGCCGCCGTCCGCGTCCACACCTCAAGCGCCAGGTCGTAGCACTCGATGGCCTTGTCCACGTTGGCGCCCTTGTCCCCGGTCACGCGGTCACTGTACGCGGTGCCGAGGTTCATCTGCGTCCTCGCCCAGTCCAGCGGCGCCGCGGTCCGCGTCCACACCTCGAGCGCCAGGTCGTAGCACTCGATGGCCTTGTCCACGTTGGTGCCCTTGTCCCCGGTCACGCGGTTGCTGTACGCGATGCCGAGGGCTGTCTGCATCGTCGCCCACTTTTGTCCCTCCTCCGCCCGTGGGGCGTTGTTCAGGGCTCGTTTTGCCCAGCCAATTGCGTGCTCGATGTTTCTGAGGCGGGGCCCGGCGATCCTGCCGAGGTAGGACAAAGAGAGACCCTGATAGACGCAGTACTGCAGTTGCGGACTCCGCTTGTTCTCGTCGGTGTCGTCTGTTGCGACGACTAGCAATGCTGCGAGCACCGTCTCGACGTCGTTCTGGTACGCCAACAGCGAGCCTGTCTGCACGCGGAGCTGCTGCCACTCCGACTTCAGCAACCAAGGCAATGCCCACACGTCTCTGATCTCCGCGACGTGACGAGCCACGTTGTCGTACAAGTATCCATCGTCGGCGCACTTCCAAAACGGGTACGACCGCCTCGCACCGTCCGCCGCGATAGCGCCCAGCCCGCAGAGGTAGTCGCACACCAGCCGGCGATGCGTGTCAATGAGGCAGTCTGACCCCAGCAACGCCGCAGCATACTCGCCAACGACGGGATGCACCGTCACGGACGCAACGTCTCCGGTCTCCGTATTCACCTCCCGGCGTAGCAGCCCGGCACGCACCAGAGTGTCAATCAGCTGTGCCACCGGGTCACCCGCCCCCACACATGCAGTACCACCAGCACCATCGGCCGGCGGCGCTCCATCACTGGCGGCACCGCCAAGCTGGGGACGCCACAGCCTCGCTAGCGCGCACACAACGACCTTGGCATTGGTGGGCAGGACGCCGCATGCCTTGAATGCATTGCGGCTCTCCTTGTTGGGGAGAAGGTCCAGACTCATGTCCAGCGTCGCCCTAACGGAAGGGGCCAAGCCACCCCGAGGGTGCGCGAAGCCAGGGTCCATCCACTTTTGCTCCAACGCGTCTACGACCATGCGCCAAGCACCGCCCAGGTGGGCAATGTTCGCCCCAACAATGCTGAGCGACAGCGCGTGCCGCTCCGTCTTTTCCAGTACCCGACGCACCCATTTAAATTCGTCCGCTGCTCCAAACGGGGGCTCCCCCTCCATCGCCGGCCGGCCTGCCGCCTTGGCCAGCACCGCCCGCGCGTCAGCGTCTGGCAGCGATTCAATGGGCACGAGCGTGAACCCCGGGACGGACTCCACGACAGCTTGCGAGCGCGTTGTAAACAGGACGGGCGTGGCGCTCGGCACAACCCGCAGCAGCGTGTGCAGCAGCTCGCACCTGCTGTCGAGCACATCATCAATGACGACTAGCTGCTCACGCGCGCGCTCCACCGAGACCGTCCCCACGTGCGTGGCCGCCAAGGACACAAAGTTGGCCTTTTCCTTCCGCGTGGAGAGCACATTCGCAATGTCCTCTGTACAAAACCGGTATACCAGCGCCATCACGTCCTCGACGATCGTCACGGCCGTTGACGCTTCGTTGAGCTGCACCCAGACCGTTCCTCCTGGATGGAGCTTCTTGATGGCGGCACAAGCCGCCACACCCGCACAGGCAAATGACTTTCCGCTCCCGCCAATCGCGCAGATGCCCAAACGGGGCGCCAGAGTGCCCCCGTCCCGCGCATGCTGTTGGAGTTGTCCGATGATGGTGTGCTCTGCGCGGCCCCGTGTCAATCCTCCAGGCACATAGGTGCGCTCATCCAGTCTGGGTGGCATCCACTGCACCTTGTACGACAGCAGGTCGGGTCCCGGGGCCTGCGCCACGCTGCCAGGTGGTCTTGAGACAAGGTCCTTGACTTCCATCACTGCCGTACCCGTCGTGCCGTGCAGCAGCAGCAGGTCGACGTGGTCCTCCAGCTCGTCCAGCTGTGTATCCCACGGACGAATGGTCGGCTCGGACGTCAGGCGCCCCAATTGCCGCAACAGGATGGCCTCCTCCACATCCTCCAGTAGTCCCTCCAGCGTGCCCAACCTTCGGCACAGCGGTCTCTCGTAGACAGCGCCAAGTCCGGTCTCGGGAATTCGTAAGGTCTCGAGCAGATGCGTGAGCAGTCGATGGGCCAGCTTGGAGCACCGCTTGGTCACCGACGTACAAACGTCCGCGTGGTCCCGCACACGGACGGCCACGGCACCCATGTGCACCACCAAGCAGGCGACGCGCAGAGCGACTCCCACAACGGGCACTTGGGTCACAGAGTCCACAGCGTCCACAACCTTCTTGACCACACTTGCAACGGGCGCGCCCACGCCTGGCGTCGGCTGCAACCACAGCGACGCGGTCAGGACGGCACGGCGCCCGGACCTTCCCAGCAGCACAAACACAGCGTCGGACACCTTCCCGCTCCGTGTGGGAGCCAGTGGATGCGTCTCGTCGAGCAGCCGCGTCACCGCCGCCACTCTGGCCTCGTCGGCCGCCCCCGCCGGCATCAGCGACAGCCAGGAATGAGATAGGAAGGACCCCGCCGTGGCCCACGACGCGCACACGCCCGCGTCGTCGGCTTTCAGCAGCAGCGTGATGCGGTCGAGGTTATCGCCGCCGTTTGCAGTGCTGCGCTCCATCCCACGCACGAACAGCATGCAGTCTGTGAGATCAACGCCGGCACGTTCCGCGTCGGCTGCATCGGCGACGCGCAAGTCACAGTTTTCCCGCGGCAGGCGAACGCACCGCAGCCTCCGCTTCACAAGATCGACCACCGACGCGGGCGGCGGCGCCCGCGCCTTGGCCCGCGCCAGGTACAGGTTGCGGCCGAGCAAGGCGTGCACGACGGTGCCACGTTTCCATGGCTCGACGATGGACGTGCAATCCACCACCCGAAAAGTGGCCATGGGGTACTCGGTCGCCTCGGCGTCGCCGCCAGACCCGCCACCTGCCGGGCCAGCCGCCGCGCTGCCCGACACCCCGACGCCCTGTTCGGCCGACCGCCCCGCCGTGTCGCCCTCATCAGGCACAGCGGCGGGCGGGCCGCCGCACGTCAGCCCGCTCGCGGGTGCGTCTCCGTCGGGCGTGTCAGCCCCGGCTGGCGGGGTTGCCACCACCGCGCCGCCGACTGGCGCCTGTGCCGCCAGTCCCGACGTCGCGCCCTCAGCGGCGGGGCCACCCGCCGCTACAGTAGTTGCCCCCGGCGGGACAGGCCGTGCCGGTGTCGCCACCGCACCAGACGGTGCGCCGGCAGACACGGTGCCCACAGGCGCGTCACCAGCAGCAGTGCGGCCAGCCGCCTCCGCGGCAGCCGCCGCCGGTCGGACGGGGGCCACGGGCACGGTTGCTGAGACGGGGCTCCCGCCGCCGCCGCCCGTGTCGTCGCCCGCCCGCTCCGTCTGCGGTCGTGAGACAGCGCGCGCGCAGCGCCCCGCGCATGCGCGCCACAGGCTAGCCATGACGGTCAAGCTGGGTCCCCGCCCGCCGTCACCCACCTCCCTCCACGCAACGAGCAGCGGCCGCCCACAGCTGCTGCCGCCCACAGGCGCCGCCGACCACAGCCACCGCCGCGCAACGTTGCTGCCGCGCGCAGCCGGTGCCGCACGCAGCCGGACCGCGCGACCGACGGCGGAAGCAGAGGCCGCCGCCGACGCGTGGCCGCTCGTCGGCGCGGGTTTGCCGGAGTGACCCTGGTCGCGCGCCCGCCCCGCGTCGCCGGCACAAAGAGACCCCCGACGCACGGCGCGCCGCCGCCGCTGGCACGGCTGCTCCGACCGCAACCGGTGCGACCGCGGCCGCCTCCTTGGCCACACGTGCGGCGGGAGCGCACGCACGACGGCTGCAGAGCCGAGCGAGCCGCGCGGCAAACGCGCGCGGCTTGGACGCTCTTGTTGGCCCACGCGGTGGGCCACGCTGCGCCAGAGGGGGTGGCGCCCACAGCGATGATGGCGGGGTCCGCCTCTCAACTCCCAGCGCGTAGCCTACGCGGCGTAGGGGCTGCAGCTGGGTGCACATAGGCCCACGGGCCCGGTGGTTGTCCGTCCTTGTTGCGCCCGCCCCCGCCCGGGCAGCGGCTCGCAACAGCCAGTGCTCGCTCTGCCCCCCTCACAATGTATTCAGTGGATTCGTGTTTCGAGACAAGGATTCCAATGAGTGTCGACTCGTGCTACAGACGAGACTTTGATGGACTCTGGCATCTGGTTTCGGTGCGCTGCAACCGAAAGTGGGCCCGAGACTTGGCCGAGCCCTGTTTCTCATGTGAGCGAAGGCAGTCTTGCAGGGTGTCCAACAAAGACATTCGATGGCGCCCCCGATACATATCGAAAACTTATATAGATGAAGCCTCTGATGGCCAGTAGCATATTGATATTACTCCAATCGACATCGGGGGCGTTGTGACTTCAGAAATGATCTGTCAGGAGGGGTGATGGACAGCCGGACCGCACGGCCGTGAGCCAGCACGCCATTCGCGGCAACGGAGGAGAGCACAGCCTGGATCCAGCGCACAAACCTCGTGAGCAACCTTTGCCCACTGGCAACAGCGGATGGTGGCGGGGCCGGTCCCCCACCCGAGCTGCAGTCCCGTCTCTGCTGGGCGCGCGCGCACCTTGCTGGGTCATTAAATTACCCGTGGAGGCCACATTTGCAAAGCGGCACCTCTCAGGATTTCGCTTCGCGGGGGGGAGCTTCGAACGACAGTGTCAGTCCTTGCGATAGACACTGCTTGATCTGCATAGGCCAATGAACAGAGATTCCACATACGGTTGCGCCTGGAGACGAAATCTTGCGCTCCACGCGGGGCACGTCACTGTGACCGTCGATGAGACCTGTTCCAGCAAGCTGTTCAACGAACTGTTTGAAGGCCCGCCGGGGGCCTGCTGGTGTGGATTTGGTGGCAGTATTGGGGGGCTGCTACAGCTGCTATCTGACTGCTCATGGAGAGGCTGCTGCAGGCGCCGCATGGCTAATTGTGGGGAGCTGGTTCGTCTCATGTCGTTGTTGAGGGAGGGGGAACGAAGGTACACCCGGAAACAGAGCGGCAACGACAAGTCAAGAGCAGTGGTCACACTAGCGCACCTGCCCCAGACAAAGACCATTCGGGTGGCAAGTAGTGGTGACGAACGAGAAAGAAAAGTGAGACAAGCAGTGCAGACAGGCTGAGCCCATCCAATATGCGAACAGTGGTGACGAGCACTTAAAGAAAGAAGGTCACTCCAGCCATCCAGTCTAAATATGGCAAAGCAGACTCAGTGGATGGCTGTTGGCGGCGCACGGCAAGCGGATAGAAGTGAAGGGTGGGGTGTGGTGCGGGCGCGTGTGAGAGAAGAGTCCCCAACGCCTCATCGACCGCGAACCCGAACTCAACTGAGGCTGCCACGTGACCGACGTGTGTGGATCTCATTGGGCACCCGCCAGAGGACGATTCACAGTTTCCATAGATTTGTGTGTGCGTGGGTGTTTGTGTGAAACCACGTTTCCACGCACTGGACGGGGGTTGCTCATGTGAGAATCTAAGTTCGTGCAAGTCCGTTCGCAAGAGGAAAGTATCATATTTAACTTCAACTCGCCTGCCGCATAGTTACGATGGGGGACCACGCCGGGTCGGCTCCACCTGCCACGCTTGTTCTTCGCACTCACTGTTAGTCGCGATGTTTCCAGGCCAGGCTATTGCTGATACCCCAATTTCGTCCTCATCGGCAGAGAACGGGAGTGCAACAGCGATGCAGGGACGTTTCTGATTGGCCAAGAGGATTGACAGCAGTGCATGTCCGGTCCCACCTTTACAGAATGTGCCCGTACGGCCCGCAAACGCACAATCGGCGCACTTATTTTTCTGAGATTATCTGAGAATCTCGAAGAAAATCTGAGTAACAAACTGCTCTGGTTGGAGAGCCAATGGCACGTCGTAGATTCGCACTCAGCTGCTGTTTGCTGCTGTTCTAGACCAATGGTTGGCCTGTTTTACAACGCAGTCCCAGTCTTGGCCGATGAGGACAAAATTGGGTGATCAGCAATATCTCTGTTTTGTGTACACGTACAACCCAGTATCTCGAAACGGGAGGAGCTGGGCTCGCTGTGCCCCGCCGACCCCTTGGTTCCCACTTGCATGTCTGACGCGGGTGTCCGTTGCTGCGCAGCGTACCAACCTGCCTGCCAAGCCCACCCTATCAATCCACCCAAAACCGATCAAAGCCGCTCATTCCCAAAACATGTCATGCCACGTCAGCTTCTACTGATACACCAGACATGTCTAGGAGTCCAATTTTTTCGTGCTCCTGCGGCCGTCGGCCTAGTGCAGAGTGCATGCCTCGTCCGAAAGGGCCAGTCGCGATATAGCAGCCAGGGCGTTGCCGGTTCTGACTGACAGTTAAGCTGATGCTGCTATAGTAGCGAGTGCAGAAGTGCGGCTTTCCGGTAAGCATTGTGCGGCTCCAGGGGCTGTGCTGGGGGCAGCAGTGCGGGAGGGGCGCCCGGCATCCTGCTCCGCCATGAGCTGTCGGATAAGGACGCTGTGTGAATGGCGCGGGGGCGGTTTCCGGCACACTAGGGCCCGTGCGCGCCGGGTATTGTATCCAGATAGCGGCCAAAATCCACGTGACGATGGCCATTCGCGCCGGGGGGGGTCATTCAGTGAATGATCGACTCTGCATAGGCGAGTGCGTCAAAGATTCTAGGACAGGGTGCACACCTGAAGTGGCGGATCTTGTGAGAGGCACAGGACCCATGGCCTCAGGAGTCGGCGCAGCAAGCGCTTTATCTGCTTCCTTCTTGTAGCAGCTAAACTGTGGCACGTTTCCTTACCGTGATCAAGATTCTTTCTCGTTGCAGCTCCCCCACGACAGGCGCAGAAACCGGCTGCCCCACCGGTTAAATACCTTGCCCTCCCTATTTCAAAGTTTCATTTGTCACACGACCTCACGAACCATAGCCTGTCACTTGCTTGCGCCCCCCAACTCTCACTGTCCGACAACCCTCGCCCTTCTCCGCCTAGCAGGGGCGTGAATGATGCGCCCGCTACTGCTACCATCTCAGCCCACGCCACCTCCAAAGACAGGGAGTTTCGATTATTGGAGTGACAAAGTTGTAGTGGGGTGAGGATCGAAGAGTTTTTAGCGACCGCAACGTCGACTGCTCTCATCGTGGTCGCTGTAGACAGGTGGAGCACGCGTACGAGGAGTCGCGCCCTCCGCCCACGCTATCATCTGACAGAGAAAAAACGCACAATCTTTAAGCCCCACGGGCCCAGAACCTCTGTGTTTCCTCGATATTGAGGTTTTTCGGCACCGTGTGGAGCTGTTCCGGGCGCAATCGGCCCGTTCCACTCGCTCTCTGGGAGGCCGCCGAGATCAGTGACTGCTTCCAAGCGCTGATTGGGCGTCGGTCAAGAAGCGCTCGGATGACACGCGAGACTCCTAGAAGTCCTCGGAAGGATCTAGGTCATTATTAAATCAGCAAATCAGATACTTCGGCGAGGAACTGGTGCCTCTATTAATACGAAGCTTGGCCTGGACAGGTTGCTGCGACTTGACTGTCGCTCCTACCACGCCCGCCCCGCTTGCAATCACTCAACGACAAGGCCCCCCGCACCGACAAGCCCAACCCCCTGCTCTTTACGACTACGGCAGCTGCCCCCACCCTGCGCCGCCGTTCCTACTTCCTCTGCCTCTTCTCTCGCCGGTCTCCGACCAGTTTTTTCTTCTCGAGCCGCCGTTTATTGAGGCATGCCGCTCACCCCCCCTCCCCCTCTTTGTCTCATAAGGCGCCGTGTCACCCCAGCCCACAGAAACAGATTGGGACACCTGCCCAGTTGAGGGAACCCGCCCGCACACCCTTGCTCTACTCTCGCCCGCTGACACGGTCACCTAGGAAACCACCCGAAGGCGCAAAGAGGGAGGAAGGTCGTGAGAACGCACTTTTGTTTTTGTGGGGAAGCCGGGCCACGGGCGCCCTGCTGTCCCCTGAAGCTATCCGAGCAAGCGGGCCCAAACAGCCCCGAATCCCACACAGTAGCCTTCCCAAGGGGAGATCTGGGGGTCCATACCAGGGGACCCCCCTACTATAAAGCACAGAATTCAAGCAATTGGCATACAAATGCAAACGACCCACAATCAATCAAGATCCCAACCAGCAAAGACAGCGCCACCTGTCCGAACCGGGGCGTGACACCTCATCCGCGTCGCCCGGCGTCCCATCGACCTCCTGGCCGGCCAAGGGGCGTGGACCGGGCCGCGTAATGCGACATAGCTCCCTTTTCAGCGTGGACCGTCCCGGGCCAGCCCAGGCGGTTCCCCAACGGGCGCCTCGTCACGACCCTTCTGTGTCCCGCGGGTCTCGTGGGGTGGCGTGCGTCCCCAGCTTACGTCCGTCTCGGTCTCGGGGCCGACCGGCTCCCCGCGCGTGTGTGGACCTTGGGGGGGAGGAGGGTCGCCGCGTTTTGGGGCCCGGGTTGTCCATGGTAAGAGCGAGGAGGAGGGTACACGCCCGGGAGTGGGAGAGTCCACACGTGTGTCCCCCCCCCGCCCCCCCCACCTTTTCTTGTTCTACTGGTGCGCACCTTATCCCCGTGGAACCCCGGACCAGGCCCACCATCCCCAGTTCCCACCTTGTCCCCTGGAGGAGGTCCGGCGTTGGCTCGGGTTTCAGGTACAAGGGCAAGGCGTCCCAGACCAAGGCCAAGGACCAGATCAAGGCGTCACAGACCAAGGCCAAGATGTCGTCGTCGGATTCCGCGGAGGTAGCGCCGGCGTCGGTCGACCACTCTGGGGAGCACGGCGGTCCCCCTGGCATTAGCCCGGCGCCCGTCGGTGGGGTCATCCCGGGCATGGCCTTTCCCGCGTCAAAAGCGGGCGACGCTCCCCCGCCTAGTCTCCTGGCACCCGCCATGTTGGTGCGTCTGTACCGGGTTGTCGTGGGTGTCGTTCCGGCGCCGCCCGAGGACGTCAACACGGCGGAGCGCCTCCAGGGGTTCCTGGCCATGCGCCCCGACCTGGCGCTGAGCTGGACCCGGGAGCAGCGGCGGGGGTTCTTGACGCGTCTGCCCACGTCAGCGGATGTATCGGCTGATCGCGGGGCGGGGGAGGTTGTGCACTCCGTTCCGGGTCTCATTCTTGGGGATAACCACGCGCCTTGTGCCCCGGGTAGCGCCTGGGCGACCCGTCTTGTCGATCTCCCCGATTGCTTGATCCGGGATCCCGCCGTGCGCTACGAATCCATCATCTCGGCGCCAGTTATCCGCGCGATGATCGAGGATGAGTACCCCCGGGTGGTTGGCATCGACGGTGTCCCGGGTTAAGGCCTTGGCCGCCCCGCCGGCGTACCCCAACCTGCTCTACATGCCGATTCCGGATCCGTACTTGCGTCGGCTTCCCATCATGCCCCCGTCATCGCATGCCAACTCCGAACAGCGGGCGCGTCGCCGGGGCTTCCTGATCAGCTGGAACCACCAAGAGTTTTGGCGCCTTCCCCCGGTGATGCGCACCCAGTTCTTTGCGGCGGCGCTCACTTGACTCGCCCAGATGGAGACCCCGATTGGGTTCACCACTGGGGGCTCCTTGGTGGCATACTACGCCCGGAATGAGATCTACCGGTCTTGTCGGGACGCCCTCTTGGTCACGATGGCCATCTGGGTGACCGAGTACTTGGTGATGGCGTGCAGCCGCTGGTACGAAGAGGCGCGTGACGGCCGTTTCTGGCTGTTCTTGGACGGTCTGATTGGCTGGGTCAAGCAGCTCAAGCTGGAGGAGCTCGCCGGTGATGACGCCGATGCCTTGGGCTTTTTCCAGGCCATGCTGGCTCTGCGGGCGGCTCTCCCGGTCCAGGACGAAGCCTTCCACGATGCCGTGGGCCGTCTTAATACCTCCCGCCGGGACCGGGATGGGTGGCTCACCGTGGTGACCCGACACGGCACAGACGGGGTCCGCGTTGTCATTCAGGATCCCCTTGACGCTGCGGCGTACTCGATCCCGCCGTCTTGTGTGGCGGTCCCGCCGGAGGCACCTCTGGGTCGCACCCAAGTTCCACTCGCGTATTTAGGGGTCCCGTAGGGATGGGCGTCCGCCGTGGCGTAGCGAACCGGTGGTTCTGGCTCTTCGCCCTTGGGTGGTCTGCCTCTCCCGGGTCATCAACTGCTCCCGCCTCCCCGTGCTTCTCTCGTCGCCAGCCCGCTGACCTTGGCGACGACAGCTCCTTCGTCTCGGTCGGACCCTGTGACTCCCGTGGTGAGTACCGTGGCCCGGGTTGCGACGGCCAACCGCTTGCCGTTGGCCCCCCCGGTGCCCGACTCACTCCTGTCGGATACCTCGGCAACGCTGGGGTCGGAGGGTGAGGCCTGGCTGGAGCGTCTTGTCGGGCGCCTCCGTGGGGCGTCGGCTAGTTTTCCCACCAGCGTGCTCTTGGTCTCGCTGGTCGACTTGCTTGGGAGCTTGTCAAACGACTTTCTCACCTGGGCGGAGACTCACCCGGTGGGGGACCCCGGAGCTCTGGAGACACTCCTGCAGGGGTGGTCCCGTGCCGGCGTGAACGACCAGCTCTGGCGCCTGCTGAACATCCAACAGCAGCAGCAGGAGAACCACTTTCGGCGGGTGGAGCAGGCCGGTACTTGGCGCGCCCGTGGGTCGGGCACCGGTGATCGTCGGGAGGAGGCCGCGGGAGCCAACGAGACTTGGTATCGCGATGCCCCTGGGAGTCCCCAGCGTGGCACCGGCGGTGGCAGCAACCAGACATGGGGTAGTAGCTGGTAAGAGTCGCGTGCTCGGCCGAGCACCCCGGGTGAGAACACGCGTGGTTATGGTCGAACCTACGGGGGCTAGGATGGACCGTCCGGTTATGTGGGCCCGTCTGCGACCCGTCGTCGTCTGGACTGAGGCGCGGTGCCCCAGGTCGGTGTCAGTCGTGTTAGGTACCATGGGCGTGCTTCGTGTTGGCCGGGGTATCTCCCGGACCCTTAGCGAAGACTGAACCGTGAGACGTAGTACTTGCATAAACGAGGGTTTGTTGTCTCTTGGCTGTCCTGTCACGCCTCCTGGGCGTCCCGACCCGGTTCCGCCTTATCTGGGTCCTGAGGGAGAAGCCCCTTGCGACGACAATACCAGTACACTTCTGCCACCGGTAGGCGACCCGAGTGTTGCCAGGTGTCGTCGTCAGGCCCATGGCGGAACCAGCGGACCAGCAACCAGAGGACCCCCTCCTCGTCCCAGGTGTGGTCCACGAACCGCTCGAACACAAACTCGGACCCGCCCGATTGGAGCGCGTCTGGGACTTCCACTTGCGGTTGCTTGGGTCGGTTCGCGGGGTCCACCGGTCCCGCCGGCACGACGTGGTCGCCGCTAACCCGGTACGGCAGTCCGTCTTGGTCGATCAGGTAGGTTCTTCCGTCGGTCTCCAGCACCTCTTACTGTCCGGTCCCCTTAGGGTAGAGCTTGTGCTTCCGGGTGTGGTTCCGCAGGTACACCCAGTCACCACTGGTCACCGACACTCGGCGAGGGCGGACTTTCTTGTCATAGTCCCTCTTGTACCGGGCTTGTGTCTTGGCAATCGAGTCCCGTACTTGGGGGAGCAAGGCCTTGAGCGACTCCAGGAATGCGTCCTTGGCTTCGGCCACCGACTGGCTCAGGTCCGGCGTCATGCCGTCTGGCATCCGTTCCAGGGAGAAGTTGCTCAGGCGCCGTGGGGTGACCAAGTCCATGGGGGCCACGCCCGCTGTTCGGTGGGGCCTCGAGTTGTACGCCAGCGCCAACACGGAGACGAGCTCGTCCCAGTTGTCCTGGTGGTCCTCGATGTAGCGCATGAACATGTCCACGAGCGTCTTGTTGAAGCGCTCGACTTGGCCATTGGTCTACGGGTGGTCCGTGGACGTGTACAGGTTCCGGATGCCCATGCGGTTGCACACACCCTGGAAGAACAGGGAGGCGAAGTGGGGTCCGTTGTCCGTCAGGACTGTGTCCGGGGGCCCATACACGGAAATCAAATCCCGGCAGAACGCCGACGAGACGTCCGTCGCGGTGATGCCAGCCAGGGGGACGGCTCGTACCAGCTAGGAGAAACGGTCGACGATGATCAGGACGAAGAAATTCCCAGTCTTGGTCTCTGTAAAGGGTCCGAGGAGGTCCATAGACAGACTCGCGAAGGGATCCATCGCCGGGAACAACTTTAGCATCGCCGTGCGTCGCCTTGGTGCGATCCTGTTCCAGGAAAAAGACGCACAACTGGCCACCCAGTCGACCACGTCCGCGGCCATGGACTCCCAGTAGTAGTGGCGCCTGATGGAGGCGTACATCCGGTTGACCCCAGGATGACCGGCGTGCACCACGTTGTGTTCCAACCGGAGGAGGTCTTGGCGCAGGATGAACGGGACGTACACTTGGACAGCCCCGTCCAGGGGGGAAACACGCACGAGGAGCCCTTCCTTGGTCTCCGAAAAGCGTGAGTGCTCGATCTGGTCCATCTTATCCCGTAGCTCTTGGCACCGCTGGTCCACCTTCTGCGCGGCCAGCATGCGCGCGAGCGTGACCGGTTGTTCCTTGTCTGGCTCCCCGTAGTTCGGCGCCACTCAGCCACGGGAAGAGTCAGCCAGAGCGAGGCAGGGAATCTCTTCCGGGATGACGGACCGATCCGGTGCCAGTGTCGGGAGACGCGACATGGCGTCGGCACAGTGGTGCTCTCTGCCCGGTCTGGTGCATACCTTATACCAGAACTCCGACAACCGGATGCGCCAGCAAGCGACCCGTCCTTGAGCACTGTCCATGTTCAGCAGCCAGCGTAAACTGGAATGGTCCGTCCGGATCAGGAACTCTTGTCCCTCGAGGTAGGGGCGGAGAAGAAAACAGGCCCAGACCACGGCCAGGCATTCTCGGTCGGTCGTGGAGTAGTTCTGCTCGGCCGGGATGAGGCCCCGGCTGTAGTAGCCGACCGGAAGGATGCTCTTGTCCGGTTGTGGCTGCAGGAGGGTACATCCAACTTGGACGGTGCAGGCGTCGGTATCCAGGATGAAGAGACCCTCACGTCGGGGGAGCGCCGCGATCGGGGTAGACTTTAAGCACTCCTTGAGGTACTCGAAGGCCGCCAGCTGGGCGGCATCCAGGGGAGGGAGCACATGCGGGAGTTTCTTGCTGGTGAGCTTGGTCAGGGGCTTGGCGATGTGCGCTTAATCCTTGATGAAGCGCCGGTACACGTTACACATGCCCAGGAAGCTCTTGAGCTCCGTCTGGTTACGCGGGGGAAGCGCTTGTGCCAGGCTCTTGATATTTTCTGGTTCACCAGCAGCTGACCTGGACGGACGACCTGCCCCAGGTACTCGACTTCTTGCTGGAATAGGTGGCACTTGGAGGGCTTGAGGGAGACACCGGCCTTTTCTAGCAGGAGGAGGACCTCATGGAGGTGCCGGATGTGATCGTTCACGGTCCCGTAGAAGACAATCACGTCGTCCAGGTACACCAGGCACGTTTTCCACCGTAAACAGGACAAGATGATGTCGAGCGCCCGCTGGAAGGAGGCTGGCGCGTTCACCAGACCAAACGGGAGCCGGAGAAACTGGAACGAGCCCGTGTGAGACGTAAATGTCGTCTTGTTTCTGTCCTCGGCGGCCACCGGGATCCGCCAGTACCCGGCGTTACATTCCAGGGTAGAGAACACGGTGGCGTCGCCGAGGGAGTCCAGGCAGTCGTCCATCCTCGGGATCGGGTTGAAATTCTTGACTTTGCGCTCGTTCAGCCGGCGGTAGTCCACACCAGTGTGGGGGAAACCCCCTGTCAGGGGTGACACGACCCCCCGGCATGAGCCGGGGACGGGTCGTGAACAGTCACGCAACACCCCCCTAGGCGGGTAGCGTGGGACAACCCCCTTGGGGGGGTGTCCAGGGAGCCCCAGGGCCACACATGAAACGACCCCTCTAGAGGGGCGTGAGGCGGGGAACACCCGATCGGGCGCCCGTGGGGGGGGGGTCTGACACACACAAGGGAGACACACGTCTTCCCGAATCCGGGCCCTCTGGGGGGACCGGGAAGCTTGTGGAAGCTTCCGCAATCCGAGCGTAAGCCGGACCGAGATATGATCTCGACCAG
>Ga0209093_1001184_pt1 | contig 14765 bp, 7 predicted proteins | sample SidtaG_4_FD_187450 | JGI IMG/M metagenome (GOLD analysis project Ga0209093, IMG submission 187450) | Marine algal microbial communities from Sidmouth, United Kingdom - Sidmouth_Male1 metaG (SPAdes) (version 2) | ecosystem: Host-associated > Algae > Red algae > Unclassified | place: Sidmouth...
CCCCCCATCGCGGCGACGCCGCCAATGCCGCTCCTCCCCACCCCCCCGACGGGAGGCCCCGGGCGCGCCGTCAACCGCGGCCGCGGCGGCGTGTACACCGGCGCCCCCGCTAGCGGCCGTGGCGGCTGGTCGGGGCCCACCCCGCCCGGCGGGCGGGGTCCCCTCCCCGCCGCCTTTGGTCCCGGCGGTGGCGGCGGTAGCGGCGGCCGCGGCGGCGCGGGCGCCGTGCGTGGCGGCCGTGGCGCCTTTACGCTCGGCCGCGGGGGTGGGGCGGGGCCGGCCGGCGGGCACCGGGGTGGGTTTGGCGGCGCCCCCCTGCCCGGGGGCGGCTTTGGACGAGGCGGTCCCCCGCCGCCGCCCCTCTTTGGCGGCCGCGGCCGGGGTGGGATGCCGCCCATGCTGCCGCCGGGCTTTCCCGTCGGCCTCCCGGGGATGCCGCCGCTGGGCTTTCGGCCGCCGGGCATGCCGCCGGGCTGGCCGGGGCCGCCGCTCGGCGTTGGGGGACGGGGTGGGGCCGCGGGCGCCGGCGCCGGCGGGCCGCTGCCCCCGCCAATGCTGCCCGGTGCCAGTGGGGTCCTCCCGCCAGGCGCCATGCCGCCGGGCGTGTTTGGTTTTGGCCCTGCGCAGATGGCGCAGTACCAACAGTACATGCAGGCGTTTGGGGCGCACTGGCAAGCGACGCAGGCGGCGGCGGCGGTGGGCCGGGGCGGGGTGCTCGCCTCGTCGACGCAACTGCCTGGGGGAGGGGGGAGGGCGCCGCCGGGCGGCGGTGGCGGCGGCGGCGGTGGCGGCGGCGGCCGGCGGGATTCACGGTCACGCTCGCGCTCGCGCTCTCGCTCACGCTCGCGCTCGCGTACCCCTCGGCGCTCGCGCACCCGCTCCCGCACCCGCTCCCGCTCCCGCTCGTGGTCCCGCGGCCGCTCCCGGTCGCGGACGCCCTCCTCCTCGCGCTCGCCGCGTCGTTCGCGCTCCCGCTCCTCGGGTGGATTGTCTGGGCGCTCCCGGAGCCGCAGCCGCTCACGGTCCCCGTTTGGTGGCGGCCGACCCCGCGGGCGCTCCTTTTCGCGCTCCCGCTCCCGCTCCATGTCGCGGTCGCGCTCCCGCTCCCGCTCCCGCTACGCGTCGCGCTCCCGCTCGCCGTCGCCGCGCGCGTCGCGCTCCCGCTCCCGCTCACCGGCGGTGGGGGTCCCCGCCGCCGCGACCGCGCGCGACGTTGGCGCGCCGGCGGTGCCGGCGGCGCCGGTGGCGGCGGCCGCGGCAGCGTCGCGCTCCCACTCCCGCTCGCGCTCGCGGACGCCACCGCCGCGGCGGCGCGGGTCGGCCTCCCGCACACGCTCCCCAGTCCGGCGGCGCGGCGACTCGCGGTCACCCCGGCGGGGTGACGGCCGGCCGGCGGCGGGTGGCTATGGCGCCGGGAGCGCCAGACGCGCCCGCTCGCCACCACGGTGGTCTGGGGAGGGCTCCCGCGACCGCGACCGCGACCGTGACCGCGACCGCACGCGGGACCGTGACCGCGGGCGTGCCGGCCGCGACTGGGAGGGGGAGCGCGCCCGCGGCAAGGGCGGCGGCTACTTTGACGAGCGGGACCGGGGTGGCGGGCGGCGGGATGGCAAGCGCGGTCGCAGCCGGTCGGCCGACCGGCCCGCGTCGGGCGGCCGCTTTGGTGCCGACGGTGGCGGCGCGGTCGGCCGACGGGGAGTCGGCGTCGGCGCCGTCGGCGGCGCCAGCCGCGTCAATGGCGGCCGCGGCGGCGGCCCTGCCGGGCGCGGCGGTATGAACGGGTCGGCCGGGGGGCGGCCGCCGTTTGTCAGCGGCTTTGCGCCCGCCGCCGCGCCGCGGGGCGGCGGCGGCGGCGGTGGCGGCCCCGGCGGCGGCAACAAGGAGGCGGCGTTCAAGCGCGCGCGCTTGAGCATTGGGGACGTCCCTGCCAGCGGCCGCGGCTTGGACGCCCGCATTGGCAGCGGCGGCGGCGGTGGCGGCGACAAGGCGCGACAGGTGCGCGCGCGCATCGGCGGCGGCGGCAGTGGCGGCGGTGGGGGCGTCGGGGAGCCCCGCCGCTCCGTCCACGAGCGCCTGTCGGTGCACTCGCGGCTCGGGGCCAAGGGCGGTGACGGCGGCGGGGGCGCGGCCAATGGAGGCGGGCTCGCCACGGCGGGGGCGCTCGGCTCCAGCTCGGCGGGGCTGAGCAGCGCAACGTTGGAACGCCGCCGCCGGGGCGCCCGCGGGCGCGGCCGCTGAGGGCGGTCGGCACGCGCGTGTGCCCGCGCGCTTGCACAGCACAAGACACCGCCGGCGGTTGTAGGCGTCGCAGTGGGGTGTAGGCACCACCGCACGTGCTTGTTCTTCTCCCTCGTTTTGCACTTGTTTTTTCTGGACCGTGTCATTTGGTTGCATGTATGAGTAGGTCCCTTGTGTGTCGTAAACGAGGACGCTTCTGTGTGGATTGCTTGCGTTGTACAGCTTGTTTATCCCCCCTTTTTTTCTTTTCACTGTTCGGTTGGACGAGCGGCGAGCCTTCCTTTCTTTGTTGCTCGCGACGTGGCCGGGGCCGTGCCTTTTTTTATTTGTCCTAACTTTGCACTGACTTACACTGCTGCGGGACACGCGCGTGTTTCTTTGCCACGTCCCCATCCACTCCTGGCGTCAAGGCACTCGGACGCTCAGAGCGGTTGGGGTGCCGTTTGGGAGTCGTCTGGGAGTTCCCGGGAGTTTTTTCCCCAGGGGAAGATGGGGATCCATGGCTGACGCCGCTCCGTCGTTCTCTTATTTTTCGTTCACTGGCAGGTGCGACGAGCGCGACCTTCGGTACCCCCTCCAGTCGGTGGCCCTACGACCTGCTCTTGGCTGCCGTTTTCACACCGTGATCCACGCGGAGAGCACGAGACTTTGGGGAAGGGTCATGGTCCACTGTCTGTGGTCTGCAGTAGTAGAGACGGACTGTACCCTCCACGTTCGTTGAGGTGCTTCCGCTATTAATACTAGCAATACTGGCATGGTCTCCCTACCAAATCCAGAAACCACATGAATCGGTATCGATACACCTCTACTTGCACCCAGCGTTAAGCCGTTCTTATGGATTCGAGTGTCAACAACAGTACCGGAGGACACAGACCGAATGACCCAAACGTCGCGATGCCAAGCAACGGATACTGCAAAACCTACCCACACATCCACACACGTCACAGAGTGACACACACAACGCGGGAATTCAAGCACTGTTGCGGGCCGACACCTTGGTAGCACCGCACGTGGACGGAATGACATCCGAGAAGATGCGCCAGATGTCGCCCGCCACAAAGTCATTGTCGACTATGTTGACCAGGGAGTACGTGTCGTGAATACCCTTCAGCACTTCCTTGGACTTGTCCTCCGCCTCGTACAGGTCCGCCCAGTGGGACAGCCACAAGTTGAAGGCCTCGGCCTTCCACACGCGGAACGAGTAGGGGTCCACAATAGTAGGCTGAATGATCTCCCGCTGGGGAAAGACACCCCACGTCACTGCGTTGGCGCCCGCGCACTTGGAGGTGGTGCGGAGCTCCTTCGAGTGTGCCTTGGCCGCGTAGAGCGTCAAGGAGGGGAAGCGCTCGGCGGCCACAAAGAGGGCGTCGGTCATCTCGGGCGACGCAAAGAACTCCACGTAGGCCTTTTGGTACACAAAGCCGCCGGGACCGCCCCAGCCAACGCTCATGTCCGTCGACGGCGCGGCATTGACGCGCGGCTGCGAGTTGATCGTCAGCAGGCCGTTGCGGTTCAGCCACAGCAAGGGGGTAGAAATGGCGACCGTCTCGCTGGCCAGCTCCGACGCCTCCACCCACGGCAGGCGCTTCAGGGTGCCCTTGAAGAAGCGTGTGAATACCTCCATCACGTCATGCTCGGACTTGATGGTGCCGTACAGCTCACGGGAAGCCGCCCGCGCGTCGTCGGTCACCAGGCCGCCCGAGCCAACGAGGTGGTGGTTGGAGATGTCGCCGAACGCGGGCGAGCGGTTGTCCCCCCACCGGCCGTTGGGGAAGTCGTCCCACGCAGACGTGCGCTCGAGGTAGGACTTCGGCCGGTTGGCCCAAAAGATGGGCCGCACGTCCTCCGTCCTCCGCTTGTCCAGAGTCGCCGGCCGCCACGGGAGCGACCGGATGGACTGCGTCTGGGGGACCAAACCCAGCTCATCCACCACGGCCATCACACTCTTCTCCAGGTTGAGGGAGTAGAAGTGGATGCCCGGCGACAGGCCCGAGTCGAGGATGCGGCGGCACATGTCGGCCGCCAGCTGAATGCCGTACGCCTTGACCGCCGCGTCGTCGTCGCGAATCGGCTCCAGCGCCTCCTCCACCGACGGGGGCACCTGCGTCTTGCAAAAGCCGGTCATGCGCTTAAAGCCTGCATAGTTCTGGATGGGCAGAATACCTGGCAGGACAGGCACCTCAATGCCCCGCTTGTGGCAATCCCGCACGAACTGGAGGAAGATGTCCACGTCGTAGAACATCTGGGTGATGATCAGGTCTGCGCCCGCCTTGACCTTGTCCTCCAGATGCTCCATCTCCTGCTCGTAGGTGATGGCGCCAGAGAGAGAGCCCGCCGGGTGGCCCTCTGGGTAGCCTGCCACGCAAATGCAGAAGTAATCGCCATACTCCTCGCGAATGAAACGCACCAGGTCGACCGCGTGCGCAAAGCCGTCCTCACACTGCTTCCATTCCTGACCCGCCGGGGGGTCTCCCCGCAGAGCCAAGATGTTGCGGATGCCCCGCGCCTTGGCGCCGTCCAGACCCTCCCGAACCTTGCCCGCTGGCATGTTGGTGCACGTTAAGTGCATCATGCAGTCCAGACCGAGATACTTTTGGATGTTGCCGCTCAGGTCCAGGGAGAGCTCCGACGTCGACCCGCCGGCGCCCCACGTCATGTCGCAAAACAGGGGCTCGACACGCGCCATACGGTCAATGCGGTCGTACAGATTCTCCACCCCCGACGCCGTCTTGGGGGGGAAGTACTCAAAAGAGAAGAACGTACGGTTCTCCGCAACCCGCTCCCGGATCTTGTCCGCAATATGGGCGACCTGCCGCAGGTTGGGGTCCGTCTTGTTCCCCGCCACCAGGGAGGCAGGCAGGTCGGGCATGGCGGGCAACGCCGCCGCCTTCTGCACCGCCGTCGTCGGGGAGTCCGACGACCCAACCAGCACGGCGGCCGACATAGTGACAATGTGGGACGGCGAAAGGGGGCGGGAAGTCAGGATAGACCACACACGGCCGGTGTCGGCACGGGGCTCGGCCGAACCGACCAGGAGCAACCTGTAGCAAGGCACAACGCAAGCGAACAGGCACAATCCAACAGTAATGAGAGAGGTCTCGGTGCGACGGTGCTACAGTGTAGGCAGCGCACTCAGGCCTCACGCCGTCACTCCCGGCCAACACACCACGTGCGGAGGTCCTACCGCGGTTGGCAGCGCAGTAGTTGTGGGCATCGAACGAAAGCGTGGCCACTCTGGAGCGCCTGCTGACCGCACAGCTGGTGCGGCGGCCGCCGCTCGTCATTGATCGATTGGGCTCAGGACAATTCGGATCCATCGCCGTTCCATTGAGCTCTCGATAGCCTTTCGATGGGTCCAGAACGAACCTCTATGGACCTCGACATTCCCGACGAAGTCACTGATGCGAATTGGGCAAGCCGACTTTCAACGTTCACAATAAACCAAATCCGTCCAAGCCGACTTCATGATTGATCAACCGATGCCTGGGTGTGTCTCGATGTGTGGACGAAGTACAGTATCCTCGCGGGACGGCACCCAGAAGTTGAAAAAAATCGCCGTACGAACACTGCTTGTTGCGACTGTCCTTGTCGTCATCAAGATCGCGTCCTGTTTGCGAGAATCTCATTCGACAGGATCTCGCTGGCAGCCACAACACCTCGGTCGTGCCGATGTCATTGCGGGAAATTGTCTCCAGAGAGTAGGGAGCATGACTGAGTCGATGACTCACTGGGTTGTCCTCCTAAACTGTCCTCTTCCCTCCACTTGTTGTGTATCTTCACCCCAGGTAGTGATTGCCTGAGCCCGACCGGAAGGTTGGGACTGGCAAGAGGTCGAACAAACAACGCGACGTCAATGGCTGTCACCATCGGCTTGTTTTTGTTGGTGAGATTCTATAATCAAGAGGGCGCAAGCGCAACGAGCAGCCTCGGCACGTGCCACCGGAAAGCTGGACCTTCTTCCAATCGTATCGTGCCCGTGGCATGTACTGCACTGCTCTATGCACAAAAAGGACAAAATCACTATCACACTAATACGGCACTTGTCACAGTTTCCCGGAGACGCGCCTAATCTTTTAAAGTCGACATACAGGTGGAGGTGCGCACAGGCGGTTTTGACCATTGTGACCAGTACAGCCGATGACTCGGCTGGATAGAGAATAAGACCGGAAGAGATATGCATACCCTCACAGTAATCTGAAATTCTGTAAGTCAGATCATTGGCCATCCAAATATGCCCATGGAAGGTCCATCATTGAGCCCTGTTGAGCAATCGAATCCGAAAGGGTCAGGATTACAACCTCATCGCAAATGTGGTCTGATGAGAAAATTCATGACGAGATGATCGGGCACCGCTTGCGGAAGGGATGAGCATTGAAGCGGCTCCTCCTGTTGTGCTTTGTCCGCTGGACTGTCAGCTGTCAATGTGGCCTCCCAGGGTTCTTGGCTTGACCTTGTGTAGGATTCGTACAGTTGAAGAAAAAAAAAATGGAAAGTCACAGTACAGCACCCCAAAGATGGCGCAATTGTAGCGCTCTCGCAAGCGCATGATGATCCAGGCCCAAGAGCCATCGGTACACGTGTGTTCGTTTCCAGGCTCTTGCGGACACCCAGAGGGCGGGCCCGCGTTTGAGTGGTCAAGCCGACTGTGTCTTGGCATCAGTCGGAAACCGGTGGTACCAACGAACCAGAGGCGGCCCTCTTCCGCCCAAATCGGGCGCGCCCATTGGCTAGCTTCCTACGCGTTGCGCGGGTGGGGCCTGCTGAATTTTCCATCGACGACCAAACGTGGCCGGCCGCCGGCCGCAACCGCACCTGAGCAGGGCGGCCCGGCCCGCGCGCGAGGCAGCAGGTCGCGGGAAGCGCTGCGTGGTCTGGCCGCCCACGCGCTCTTCTGTCGACCCCTCCCGCCGCCGTGACGCCCTCTACTCGCCCGGCGTCGCATCCTCGCCCCTCACCGGCAAGGCCACTGCCCGTAGCATTGGACGGCAGTGACCAGACTCCTCGGACGGATATTGGCCATCTCCCTCCTCTTGTCATCTGCCTTCTGTCTCCCTTTACTTCGTTTCTTCGTTCCCGGTCTTGGCCGCCCCCACTCTTCCACCATGGGCATCAAGATGCCAACCCTCCCCAAGCTGTCCAACCCCTTCCAGCGTCGGGAGGATGGGAAGATGCAGTTCATAGGCCTGACGGCCATGGAATGGAGTACGTTTTGACTGCTTCCGGGAGACATCTGTTTGGCATGGGCAAGGTGTGCTGTGGTCGGCAGCGCAGTTTCATCCAACTAGAGCTGATGGTTGCCATCCGCTTGCGTGGGTACATATCGAACGTGTATGAGTGTTCTAACTCTTGCTTTATGTGATGCACTCTGCCATTTTCATCCTGTTCCGTGGCTGGTGCACCGGCTCTGATTGTATTTGCATGTCCCTACTGCTGCTCGTTTCTGTTGTCACAGTCACCACCACCCTCGCCCTAGTCCTACTGTACGCCTTCATGGCTGGCTTCTTTGCTGTTCTGCTCATCGTTGCGAACAAGATTCGCCACAGCGGTGACTCCGTACGTTTCAGCTCTCTGTCCCATGATTGATGTCTGGTCGCTTGGGTGCGGTGGTTGGCCGCCTCTTGTACTTGCACGGTTTGTTGCATACCACTGCTTCAAGGTCTGTGAGCGTACATGCTTTGTCATCGCATCCTCTACAGAAACTGACCCAATTGGTACGGTCTCGATTCGTGCGGTTTGTTGTGTTTGTCTGTTCTTGTCTGACGCGTACCTCGTGTGCTGTAGTTTGAGCGCCCAGGCCAGGTCTTCCCCTTCCGGCCGGAAGACGATTAGATTATTCGCGGGGACACCCACAGACTCCTATCACTTTATTTCTTCCTTTGCTCGGAACCACTGTTGACCGGGTCGGCGGACGCTGAGTTGAGCCGACTAAGCGGCCCCGTGACCGATGGACCTAGGCGTTCAATGGCTCACGGCCAGATGTAGACTTTTCTTGCAACACGAAAGCATACCCTCGCTAATAATCCTTCCGCGTGCTGGACATGAACCGTGCTGCTATGACTATTCGGTTTGGCCACAGCCCAGGCATATGAACACACGGCGCCATCGTTAGGCTCACTTGGCACGATTGCACTTCGCGACGAGCTACTTCGGGTCCTGCGTGAAGATTGCTCAGGAAACGACCCAAGCGAGCTATTCCAATAGAGGCGGCCTCTGTGATCGGGCACGACAAGGACCTGATGAGGGCCCCATCCAGCAACGCAGGATGAGGGCCCACCAGACGCGCCAAATTACAACAGTATTACCACACAAAACTCGCGACAATACTCCACCACATCAGGTACGACTCGCCATGACACACCCCATGTCATCCCTCCCCGCACACTGTAGCACCACAGGTCGCACATCGGCCACACCGCGCAAAACTGCGTATACAAGCCCAGCCAATGGAGTAGAGAAACAGCAAACGAAAAAGGAGACAATGCACAGGGAAGAGAGGACAACCACACAACGCCGCGGATACGCAAGCCCTGCACCGCCATTGTGTACGAGGTCTGTAATGAGAACGACAATCGCGTCACCGCCCCGGAGCCCATAAGGAGCCAAACCCCGCCGCGGGCGAGCCGCACGCGGCGCGCCGGCCCCACCCTGCTCAGCGCGCCGACCCAGCACCCGACCCGCCCGCCCCTGCGGGCGCCTGCTGCCAGCGGTCCCGGTCCACGTTGGCAAAGTACGGGTGGTTGAGTGCATCCCGCGCAGTAATCCGCTGTGACGGCTCGTAAAGCAGCATCTGCGTCAAGAGGCTCAACCCGAGATCGTCCAACGTGGGCACGGCAATCCGCAACGACACCTGTGGCCAGCGGGGGAAGGTTGGCTTGAACTCAGGTAGCTCGCTGACGCCCGGCCACATGTCCTCGGTCGGAGTGCCGAGCGCACGAAACATTTTGTAGAGCTGGTCAATCTCGCTGTCGCCGGGGAAGAGCGGGGAGCGGGTGACCAGCTCCGCAAAGATGCAGCCGATGGACCAAATGTCGACGGGCGTCGAGTACTTTTTGGCGCCAAGGAGGATCTCCGGCGCCCGGTACCAGAGCGTTACCACCTCGTGCGTGTAGTGGCGGACAGGGATGCCAAACGCGCGGGCGAGCCCAAAGTCCGCGAGCTTAAGCGACCCCCGCCGGTCGATGAGGAGGTTAGCTGGCTTGAGGTCCCGGTGCAACACCCGGTGCCGGTGGCAATGCTCGATGCCGTTGAGCAGCTGGAAGAGGTACGACTGGATAAGCGCCGGGTCGAGCGACGGCGTCCGAACCGAGTCCATGAACCGCTTCAGGTCCTGGTCGAGGTACTCAAACACCAGGAAGAGCTTGTTGTCCGAGTGCACCACGTCCATAAAGCGCACAATGTTGGGGTGCTGCAGCTCCTTGAGGATGGAGATCTCGCGGATGGCCGTTGACGGCACGCCCTCGTCCTCCTGCTCCAGACGGATGCGCTTGAGCGCAATCATCTCGTTCGTCTCCCGGTCGCGGGCTTTGAAGACGACACCATAGGTGCCCTCCCCAATCTTTTGCATCGTTTCGTAACGATCCATGATGCCGGGCCACAGACGGCGGCAACCCGCAACGGCAACCTCACCCCGCTCCGCAGAGGCGAGGTGGCGACGTGGAGGACGCCCCGCACCAGCAGCTGACTACCACAACGGGCGAGCACGCCCGCCGCGCACGCCTAGTCGCCCCTCCTACGCCTACCCCAACGCCACGGCATGCGCCACAAGGCCCACGCGCCCCGGGCGCGGTAGACAAGTGCGACGACGGCAATGCGCACGCCGGTCGACTGCCCTCCCCCCCGCAAGAACGTCGTTCCCGACCGCGCCGTCTCCCGTTGGCCGCCGCGGCGCGGCTACAGCCGTCCCCCTCGGGTGACGGCAGCGCCGGCCGGGCGCGCCCACGACGACGACCGCCTCGGCTGTGTGGCGGCCACGCGTCCCCGCACAGCAATGCACTCCGACGGTACGCCCAACGCACGGCCGGCTGCCACCTCCGACCGCACCGCCCCCGCCCGGCGCGCCTCCGATCAGTGTCGTAGGGTCTGCCGGCGGCCACGCCCGCGCATTCAAAATCCAAAGACGCCCCCCAACGAGCACGTCGCAACCCCGACGCGAGATCCAATCCCCCGCACAATCAGCGGGCGCGGGCAACAGTGCCAGGGCACGGGTCGATGAAAAAACAAGGAAGAAAACGACACGGCAAAGAAAACAAGCACGAGCGTCAGCCACGTGCGTGAGGGGGGTGGCAGATGGCGGCGGCGCGCAGTCCCGCCGCCGTCGACGTGGACGCCGCCGGAGACGCCGTGGCGGCAGACCCTCAACTGCGTGCACGAGGGGGGGGGGGGGGGGGGGGGGGGTGGCGGCGGACCTTCGGCGACAGTAGGTATGGTCAAGCCACGAACACAAGAGACACACTCATTCGCCGACCACATTAACCAATGCCGCATACGGCGGCGTATGGAAAACGCGGGCGGACCCGCCAGCGGCGACTGCGGCAGCGTTGGGCCACAAGCTCAGGCGTGACGGGGGTCTCAGCGGAGGGTCCCTGAGTCAACCCACTCTGGGCCCTTCAACGCATCAAAAAACGGACCTGGAATGGCGGGACGCAACTCACCACCCAGACCAACAAGTTCTCCCAGCAAAAAAGGAACCAGGGGCCCGAAGCGTACCTACAGTGGGGCGGATGCCGGGGCAAGCGCTCAACAGGACCAGGGAACGTGAAAAGGGTGAACAACCGTGGATGCACTCCCCGGCCGACCACCGCCCACCGACCGGAACCGCCGCCTCGGCCGAGCGGAACGGTCCGGGCAGACAGAGGGCAGCACTGGGCGAGAGCAGCAGGGCAGGCGGACGGAAGCGAGGCCGCCGTTCACTCGCCAACGGCGCTTCCAGGGGTCCGCCAGAGGACCTTGGGCGCGCGCACGACGCAGGGTTGCCTCAAGGTCGGTCCTCCAGATGGGCGACAAAGACTGGACGTAACGTGGCTCACCCACACTGGCTGAACAGGCCGGTTCAAGTACGTCATCTTCGGGCCAGACAGCGCACGAGCCTGGCCTTCGATTCGAGGCATTCTGGGTGGCGATAATTTCACTCATCTTTCTGCGATAGGACAGTCTCGAGCCTTCGTTTCGATTCAAACATGAAAACTCGGCCAGAACTTGTCCTGAAGCATGTCGACTGAGGCCCGAGTGCCATGCACCACCAAGCCTCCCGGATACACCGCCGATTCTCAGCCTATCGTTAGTACACGGTCTACTGATGATGGGCTGTCGTCGCTCGGTCAGAGTGATTCTCAGCCGTCCACCCTAACGATTCGACCTCTCAGTGCCACGTGCAAGCGATGCCAGCCGTGTATCATCCGTCACGAAAATCGCATGAAAGATGCTCATTCCACTTCGAACCGGCATCCGGCCGCCCCCCCCCTCTGCTGCACGGGATCGCAGGTCTCGACAATTTTTCGATTATTCTTACGCTTTTCAAACAAGGCGTCTACTCTTGCTGTGTTCCGGGTGGAATATTCAGACCGTCTCAGTGAATACAGTCATTATTCAGTTATATCCGTCCCGGTTCTATCCACAGTGGATATAACCGGGACCACGGAGGCACCACCGAGCCCGAGAGATCGAGGAATGTGAAATTAAAACGCACTTGCCACCCGGTTTTTGTACTTGATTTAACACAAAACGATTTACTTGAACTCCACGGATCAGTATATAACCTCTGCCGTTTGCGATCGGAGCTCCGCTGACGGCCAAGCCGATCCAGCCGACTTGGGCGTGATTCGTCTGCACCGACCACACCTATGCTCCTCTCCCTACCCACCGTACCGCACCACTCGTACCCACGGCGATCCTCATACCACCATGACACCCTCCAATGCTATTGATGCCGCCGCTGCCGCGGCTGAGGCGGTCTTGGCGGACCATAGCCAGGCATTGGCTGCGGAGCACGCCGAGAGCGTGAGGGCGGCCGCGCGGGCCGCGGCCGTGACGGCCAATGCTGTCTTGGCATCCCCGTCTGCGGCGCGCGCGCCGGCCCGGCGCATCGGAGGCGCTCGCCGGCGCCGCACGCCGATGATGTTGGACACGAAACTGCGTGTTATTGGCTGGCATGCGGCGGGCCGGACCATCGACTACATCATCCGGCAGCTGGATAACCCGTACGACCGCAGCGGGCTCTACAAGATCATTAAGCAAAAGGACAGCCTCCTTTCTCGGGCCGCGGAGGGCGCGGCTGGCGGTCGAGTGTCGTCGCGAGCGGGGCAGTATCCCCGGGTTGACAAGCCCCTCTTGGAGTGGTTCCTGGCTGTGTGTGCGAGGGGCCGCAAGCGTGTGCCTTTGTCTCTTGCCATTCTTCGGCAGAAGGCTTTGCAGGTTGCGGAGCACCTTGGCATCACTGACTTTGCGGCATCCAACGGCTTCATTCAACATTGGGCATCCTGTCATGGCCTTGTGAACGTTTCTCTCCATGGCAGCGGCACTTCGGCCCACGTGGGGGAGGCGGCTGAGCGCATGGCAGCCATCCGCCAGCAGCTTGAGGGTGTTGATGTCGACCTGATCTACAACGTCGACGAGACCGGTTTGCTCTACCGGGGGCTAACGTCGCGTTCATACGTGCCCTCCGAGGACCGCCGCACTGCACGTGGCTCGAAGACGATGAAGAGCAAGGACCGTGTCACCTTGACTCTCTGCTGCAACGCGACGGGTACCCACAAGGTGCCGGTCACGATGATTGGCAAGGCAGCTCAGCCGATGTGCTTCCAAGGCGAGGGAAACGCGAGCCCGCTGCCGTACATCTCGCAGAAGTCGGCTTGGACTGACGCTTCTGTCTTCAAGCGCTGGTTCGAAGAGGTGTTCGTGCCGGCGGTTCAAGCGCGCACCGCGCATCATGTCTACTTGACTATGGACAACCTTGGCTGCCATAGCTCCATCTAGCACCCACAGGTCACTATCATCGAGCTGCCCCCGAACACGACCGCTGTGTACCAGCCGCTGGATGCCGGCATCATCGTGCTCCTGAAGAACCGGTACAAGAAGCGGCTCCTTTACCGCGTTGTCTGCAACTTGGACTCCCTTCTGTAAAATGGAGCCGCCGACCCTCGAGTTTCACGCGGTGGGGGCCTCGACGAGGGGTGCCAAGCTCACCTGCGAGATGCGGCCAAGTTCATTGTCGAGGAGTGGGATGAGATTCTTGGGGACCAGATCGTGCGCTGCTGGTTGAAGGCGGATGGCCTGCCCACTGAAGCAGTTGCTCGTCTGAGGCTCCAGCTGGGCGACATATAAGTTGTGGCCGAGCCGGCCCACATGGATGTGTCCCACTTGGTGGCCATGATGGCCAATACGTCCCTGGAGCATGTGTTTGACGGCCTCAGTGGCCAGGACCAGGTCCTGGCGGTGCCGCGCTGGCTGACGGCAGAGACTGATGTTGAGGCCATTGACCAGACGGTTCATATGGTCTTGACTGGGGGGGATGATGAGGAGTGATAGCGTAGAGGCGGGGTGGGACGCATGTGAGTGTGATCACGTTTAGTGCCAAGTCAATCAAATATTGAATTTTTTTCTCGCCGAGATCCTTGTAAATCCTGCCAGTCGTACTCTTTTCTCCATGTTGGGGTACTGGATTCTTACGATTGCTGCGGATCCGCAAGTCGGCAGATGCTCGCATGAGTCGCTCCTGACAGTGTAAACAAATGGCAGTGGATATAACTGAATAATGCCTGTAATGGATAACGATGTTGCCGTCGACTGGCCTTGATGGTTGCTGTCGTTCTCAGCCTTTTGCAACGAGGGGCAGTGTGGGTTCAACAGAGTCCCTCATGAAGAAGCCTCGCGGTAAACACCCAACCATGCACAAAGCCCTAGATCAGCTCTGCCTCTCAGCCGCCTCGTGCTCATCTTGTATTGTAGGTATCGAATGACGACCCCTGGTGTCCTTTCTCACAGTGACACGAGGTGTAGACAGTCGTCTTCAGTACACAGTGCACTCGTCTTTTTTTCAAATCGGACGGCGCACATTGTTTCTGCATGACCACCCCCCCCCCTTCAACCTCGCCCGCTCTGGTAGTGGCCTTTTCGTTTCTATTTGCATCATCGACCTGACTAAACGATCAGTGCCGGCACTCGTGTCAGATTGACCACCAGCTGCTGCAAGAGAGAATATTAACGCGTCAGTCCCAACTTAAAAGAGGAATAATGTGCTCATCTTTGGAGAAGATGTCACAGAGGGGGTACTCTGACAATTTTGTAATTCTTGTTCAGGATTTGTTATCACAAAGGAGTGGTGGTCCGCACTGCTGTGGGCGCGTCCCCGCCGCCGGCGTCAGCCGTGTTGGCGGGGGCGCGGCAGAACGCGCGGCGGTGGGCGCGTCGCCGCCGCTGGTGTTGGCGGCGGCGGCAGCGTGGGCTGTTGTGGGCGGCGGGTGGGTGACGGAGCGCGCGGCGGTGGGCGCGTCCCCGCTGCCGGCGTTGGCGGTCGTCTGACGTTCCCCCCC
>Ga0209093_1001185_pt1 | contig 14764 bp, 16 predicted proteins | sample SidtaG_4_FD_187450 | JGI IMG/M metagenome (GOLD analysis project Ga0209093, IMG submission 187450) | Marine algal microbial communities from Sidmouth, United Kingdom - Sidmouth_Male1 metaG (SPAdes) (version 2) | ecosystem: Host-associated > Algae > Red algae > Unclassified | place: Sidmouth...
CACTGTGTCTCAACGCGGAGCCCAAAGGCTGTGGGCGACTCATTGTCGGGTTGACGCATTGTAATAATGTCGTGGTAGGCGGAGGCCATTACGGCGTGGGTGGCATACTTGGCTAGAAGCCAGTTAATAGCGGCACCATAGGTGCGGATCGCATAAATGCGGTGTCCGGCTTTCGAGTTCAAGGCGCTCGAGAAGGCTCGTTTAGCAGCTCCGGACAGGCGAAAGGCCAAGAGATGAAGGGCTTGTCCATGCGTCAAGCCAGCTGCGTCACATGCATGACGAAAGGCCGTCAGAAAGGTGAAAACACCGAGGGGGCTGGTGCCTGTAGACGACTCTTGCCCTTGGAATGCGCCATCCAGGCTGCGGTTCATTTTTTGTGTTTTCTCCACTTGGGAGGGGGGCAGAGACAGATCACGTCGGATCAGGAAGTAGGTACGATAGTCCAATAGGGACTTGAAGCGACTGTTGGAGGGTCGAATGACCTTTAGCCGATCGGCTTTCTCCAACCGCTTCTTACAGTCGTGAAGACCCTTGTACGGACCCGGGCGGGATCTTCGAGACGCGGCGTCCGATGACGTGTCCGAAGACATGGAGCTTGAGCTCGACGACGGGGAAGACGGGGAACCCGGGGATTCTCCGGAGTCGGAGGACGAAGAGGACGTTGTCCCACTGGACGAGCTTGACTCATTCGCGGCCGACATGTTGACGTTCTCAACTGAGGATGTTGAGCGGGCCAACTTGGTCTCCTTGCGGATCTTACGCAACTTCTTGCGAAGCTTGCGCTCTTGATCCCGACGTTCGGTCACTCGGCCAACTGGCTCTGGAAGAGAGGAAAACGACTCGCCCCCTTTGGGGTCGAGCTTGACCTTAGTCTTGTTCTTCGTCTTGCGACGCGACTTTTCCGCCCGGGCATCGGACTCGATGTCCTCCTGGCGAATAGTCTCCACGTTTGAGATCAGCTTGTCGTTTGCTTCCGCTAACGAGCGGTTAGTCGCTTGTTGGGCCGTCAGACGGAGACGAAGTGTCTCCACCTCCGCCTTAAGGCTCTCCGCGTCGAGCGGTTGGCCAGAGGCCGTCGCGTTCAACGCAGGTGATCCCGAGAGGGAACCACTTAGGGTGCTGGCGTCTCGCATGTTCGTACGAACGCCTCCTGGAGGGACGTTGTCGGAAAGCAGGGCGTTGCTCTTACCCTTCCCATTGCCACGTTGCCCATCGGCACCACCAGGGGTCATTGCTCAACCGGCACAGTGCCAACAGAAGCGCCCCGCGCTCCAATGGGAGATCACCACCAACGACGCCCAGCGTCTTGGCACACACAAGTGGGAGACGCGCCCCGCGCGTCAAGCCAATGGGTGTAATACCCGTCACCGTGCCACTTGGAAACAAGATACAGCTCTCGGGCACCGCGTGGAGATGCACGCGGCAAGCAAGCGTATCCCCTGCTGCTCCACCAAATGTGGTATTAATGACGTTGGTCAACGACCCAGTAAGTAGCGACCGACCGTAGACGCACGATAAAGCGAACGCTATCGCCGAAGAGGCGAAGAAGAAGAACCTTTGTTCGTGCAACATCCGATGGGGAACCGGGGGTGCCGACGACGGCGAACCCAGGTCCCATGGTGCTTTTATTATCAGACGGTAAAGGGGCGGCGTCGATCGACCGAGCGGTCATAAAGATCGAATAACCACCAAAATAGAGACGATAAAAGAAAGGACAGATATACAAGACGGAAGTAACCTCCCAAAGGGCGAGCCACAAGTCAGTTCAATCCTCCACGTCAATACTGACCAGTCAGGGGGGCTACTGGGCCCAATATCCCAAGTTTTCAGGAGATATGCTACACCACGGCCTGATGACTGCGGATCAAGGGGCCTGGAAGCCTGGAACTCCGCGGGGGCACGCCAGGATGCAGGTTTAAGGGGGGGGGTGGTCCGATTATCCGGGTTTTATCCTGCATCTGTTCCCATAGGGCGCTGCCACACGTACTGCCGTTGGCTGCCGTCGGGCGTGCGGCCTTGGCGGCAACGCGCGGCGCCAAGCAGCAGGGACCCCCGTTGTCCGCAAGCCGATGAGACGAAGAAACGAAAAAAGAGAAAGGACAAGACAGGTGGCAAAGGCGTGGTGCCGCGCACTGCCACGTGAGCGACGCTCGCCGATGCGACCGGTGTCGCTGCGCAGTGGTGCTTATCGTGTGTTCGCACGCAAGCGCGTTTCTCTTGTAAAAAGCTCCGAAACGCCCTCCGTATGGTCCCCCGCAAGGACGTCGATTTGCGGAAAAACTGCGGAGGATATGCGGGCCAGGCCGCGAGAGTCTTGTGGGTCACACTCTACGGAGTAACCCACAAGCTGGTACAAAGAAATCCTCCTGCTGTCAGGAGCCGCACGGAGCCAATCGCCATGACGGCCTTCGATCTTCTGACCCAATGGTCAATCAATGTCGACCGTGTCACCGTCTGTGTGGCTGTTGTTCGCCAGCTTCATGGCCTGCTGACTGTGGGGAGATTGTACATGCCGACGGCGTAAGCGACATGACCGCTCTGTAGCTAGACTCCCTCCGCAAGAAGAGCGTGCCGCAAATTTTTATGAAGTGCAAGAAAGCGGCGACCGCTCTGAGGGAAGGCAATGGGCGTGCTCAGCGCTGCGAGACGCTTCGGATGGTGTAAAGTTGACAAAACGGACGTTTCGCTCTTACGCTGCACAAATAGTTGTGGGCGAAATCTCCCTTTCAGGCGCCACCAAGAGGGGTCCGCAAGATTTTCACGGAGCTTTTTGCAAGAAAAACGCGTTTGCGCGTGAACACACGACAAGCACCACTGAGGCCTATTCACGGTTTCCGGATGCTGTGTTAGGTCAATCGGCCTTCCGGACCTATTCCAGCCGCATCTCACACAAAGATGCGTGAGAATCTGGAACGCCAGCGGGAGGTCTTCCAGGATCTACGTCCATCCCTCACATGAGTTGGCATAGGTCGTGTTGTGGAGCAGTTAGTGCATACTCAATACATGAAGTTTATTAGAATTTCATAGCATTGCAGCCCGGTCCGACGCGAGGTAGATGTGCGCCAACGGCCGCAGCATGGACGGCACAACTGGCGGCGATAGTCTTGATGTCTCCAGGAAGTGGGGCACCAATACCCCGCCTAATTCTCTCCCCTACTACGACAGCTGCGACCCCCTCCGCCTCCTCATTCTGTGTCCTCTGTGGTTGCTGCAGCCTACACCGTTGCCGTATGTGGACGAACGTACAGGGGCAGCGGGCTCCCCTCCCGGACCGGGCCCAACAGCCTGGACCCGCAGAGACGCGCTCCCTGTATAGCCGTTCTCTCAAAACTCCCGCACTCCAACTGTTGCCGAAGAGTTCCAAATCGGCCTCTACGACCCCGCGGAGGCCGATTTGGAACTCTTCCGCAACACTTGGGAGTGCGGGATTTTTCAGAGAGCGGCTGCAAGAATATGTGTCTTTCCTGTCGCAGATGATAGCCTGGGCGGAGGGCCCGACACCTCGTACGCGTGCTCCACCTGCCGACAGCGACCTCGGTCAGGGCAGACGATGTTGCGGTCCCCAGAAACACTTCCAGCTTCACCCCACTGCCTATTGTTACTCAAAAGAGTCGAAACTCCCTGTCGGCCATCATGAATGTGGCTTGAGCTGGGATGGTAGGGGTAGCGGGCGCATCAGTCCCGCCCCTGTTGGGCGGAGAGAGGCGAGGCATGTGGGGCGGTGACAGTTGGGGGCCGCAAGCAAGGTGACAGGCTGCTTTTCCTGAGGACGCGTGTCAAGAATAACTACGAAAGCGCGAGGGCGAGGTACCTATCCGGTGGGGCAGCCGGTTTCAGGGCCAGTCCTGGGGGGCTGATCGAGAAGCAGTCTTGATCATTGATCACGGTGATGAATTGTGCGGAGTCCATGGGCCCTGCGCGGCGCACAAGACCCGCAACCGCAGGTGCACATCCCGCCCGAGCATTTCTGACACGCTCGACTACGTCGAGTCGAGCACCCACTGGATGACCCCCCCCGGCGCCAACGGCCATTGGCACGAGGTTCTTGGCCGACACCTGGATTTCATACTCGGCGCCCACGGTCCCCAGCATGCCGAGTTCCCCCTCCCCCCGCCACTCAAACTGCGTCCTCATCCCACAGCTTTTTGCTGCGCAGGATGCCGGCCCCCCCCCCTGCGCAGCCCCCCCCAGCGCAGCAGCCACTATTGCCGCGCAGTGCTTTCCCAAGAGCCGCATTTGTTCGCTGCCTAGTACAGCAGCCTAAGCTCAATCGCCTGTCAGAACCGGCACCATCTCGGCTGTTCCATTGCCACTGGCCCTGTCGGACCTGGCACATGCCAAATTGTTTTCTTGGAATGAGCATCTATCATCGGTCCTGTGTGGATTCACAAGGCCGTGGAAGATATACAAGTGGGAAAAATGGGGTGGACGGGGCACAGCGAGCCCAGCCGTTCTCGTTGCGAGAGACTGGGTGGCGCATGTAAACCCCACGTATCTATGCTTTGATTTATCGGTTATTGACTCCCCTTATGGGCGTCGCCGACTTGCGTGATAGTTAATAGACGGAAGACTTAGGGCGCTGGGTGATCCCCCGGGATCACCCGGAGCTGCTGGGGGGCGCCTTTAGGGCCGCACAGGCCCGGAACACGCTGGTGGCCACACGCCACCGCCGACGCGGACGCCACACCGCGGCGGTGCCCTGCGCTTCCCCGCACCCCAACACGCCATAAGAGGCGACGACGGCGCGTCCCTCCACTGACTGCCTGGGCGCAGCACGTCCGCTGTTTTTCCGTCCCCCGCCCACCTCCCTGGTGCGTTCCACGTGTTGTGCGCCACGTGCACAACCGTTGTTTTTCGGACCGACTAACGTCTGTCCGTTTGTGTGTGTGTGAGTGTGTGTGTTTCTTTTTCTTTTACTGGGGGCTCGCTTAGTAAATCAAACACGTCTATGGCATACGCGGCTCCTGTCTGTGTAACCACACAGAGGTAGCCTCGTCGGGAGTCGGCCGTACTGAAGTGAGTAACAAGAACAAGCGCGGCACGGCGAGCCGACCAGGCGTAGTCCCCCATCATATTTATGGGGCAGGCGAGTTGAAGTCCAGCAGGATACTTTGCTCTTGGGAACGGATTTGTACGGATTTAGATTCTCACATAAGCAACCCCCGTCCAGTGCCTGGAAACGCGGTTCACACAAACACAAACCCAGACACAAATCTACGGGAACTGTGAATAGGCCTCTGCGCTGCACACACCGGCCACCGTAGACTGGCCCGGACTGGGAACTGAGCCTCCCATTGGTCGCCGTCATGTTGATTTATTGCAAATCTGGCGAAACTGGCGGACAACCAACACGGATTGAAAATGCGAGACTTACTACCACAAGGGCTGAGAGGGAGCGCGCCAAGATTTTCGAGGCGTGCGGTTCCCGCGGGCGGTTTCTCACGAGGGCGTACGCCTCGCGTCCCGCTCGTGGTTGCCCCTCTCCACACCAGCCGCACTGGGCATTGCCTCCTCCTTTCCTTTGCGTGCTATCGCGCGCTCCCCATCCATCCCCGGCGGCCATTCCTCCTGGCCCCAATCATTACACCATGCCCCCTCCTCCCGGACCCGCTCGCCCGGTTGCCGCTCGCCGGGCGGCATCTTCCTCCTCCCCCGCTGCCGAGGTGACAGACCGCCCCTTTCATGCCGACATGATGCGGAGCAATGACGTCTGGACTGAGGAGGCGGCTACCCAGGATGCCGTTGTCGGGCGGTCACCCTACGAGGGCCCTGTGCCCTCCGCTGTCCTCAGCAGCTCTGATGTGACGCGTGACGACCTCATGCAGATGTGTGACAAACGGGCCATCACGTACGGCGAGGCCGACTCGATCGCGGCTCTGAAGGCCTCCCTCATCAAGTTCAACCAATCTCACAACGTGCTTTGGACGGCTCGCATGATGCAATTGGCGCTTCACGTGAGTCGGGACGCGCAAGTCGGGCGAGGACACCTTTTGGGATTCCAGGCGGCCACGGCGTACCGCATCCCTCCTCCTCAGGACTACACCGCTCCCACTCTCGTCTCCGAGGACGTCCCGCTGCTGTGTGCCGTCGGCGGACCCGCCGCAGCCCGCCGCACCGGCTCGATGGCGGCGCTGCCTATGACCTCCAACGCCGTGGGGTGCGATGGCGGCGCTTTCTCTGCCAGTGTGGGTTCTGAAGCGAGCCCATTCGTCGCTGGCTCGGGTGGGGCAGCCGAGAATTCGGCCGCCGGGCAGCGTGCCTGTGCAGCCGACGACGTGCCCAGCGGAGCCGGGCGTGGGCGCGCCGCCGTGGCAGCACGAGATCACCCAGCCGGCGGTGAGGGGCAACGGCCCTCGGATATTGCGTTTGAGCTGGCCTCAACGCTGCGCGCACGGGAAGAGGCCAGCGACGGCGCCACACGCAAATTGGAGAACAAGATTGACACCCTGATGGGCATGGTGTCGGACGTCCAGGAGACCGTCCAGGCGGACACCCAGTGCACCACCGCTTACCACGCGCGTATGGAAGGCTCAGTCGGCGCTCTCCTGTGTCGTGGTCCTGACCAACGTGTGACCCCTCAGGCGCTTGTCAACCGCCCCCGCAAACGCGCCAAGACTGCCGGCGCCCCGCCCTTCTCGAACATCATGGCCTCTTCCTCCGCGGGCAACACAGGGAGAAGCGGCGGCGGATTCACGGCCGCTGCTGGGTCAGCGACGGGCCAAACGCCGTTCTACCTGGAGCTGCTGCACGGCGTCGGAATGGAGCCCGAGCTCATCACAGCCACAATGAAGAGAACGGGCTTCATGTCGCAATTGATCTACATTGTGCGCCTGTGTCACGTGTCTGCGGGGAAGCCGGGAGTATTCGGCACCCTTGTGGTGCGAGGGCTGTACACGCAGGCGCTGCGTAAGGCGCGCGACGCCGCCGACGAAGGCCGGCCCGTGGCGCAGATCAACATCAAGAAGGCGGAGAAGGTGAAGAGCATCGCCGAAAACAAGGCGGAGGACTACTTGCGAGTTGCCAACTGGCTGTACATGGTCGCACCAGAGGTGATGGGCGAGTCGGCAACGGAGGCGACGGCCAGCAAGCTGGGCTCCACCAACTGGGACATCCAGGCCAAGGTCAACGCCGGCATCAGCGCGCATGCCTCGCCAACGCACACCCTGCGCGACGGCAAGAAAGCCAAGTACGGCTTGCTGCGGACGTTCATCTCGGGGCTGGCGACCCGCAAGGTGCTCGATAACGGCGTGGAGGTCATTTTGTCTCGGTCTCCGTTCAAGGAACGCCTGGCTAAGGCGAAGAGGAACATTGGAGAGATGTACCTCGTGGAGCGTTCCTCTATTGGCATGACCTCTTGAATTGTTTGCTTTTTCTCGACTCCCTGAACATCATAGAAACGACCACCAGCACACTCTCCGCCTCCGCCCCCTTCTCCACCTCCGCCCACACCATTGTTCCAAAGCGCCCGCCGGCGGCCCCCGCCCATTCCGCCTCATCAGCCACCTCAGCAGAGCGGCAACCAACACCCCCCCATGATGAGAGCGCCGAGACGACCGAGCCGCCCGCCACCGAGGGGCCGACGCCCCCGTCCACGCACCGGCCGCCCTCAATCACCCGGTCGTCGTCGCCGCCCGCATTCGTCGATCTGCGGACATCACCGCCCGGCCCCGCTCTTCTGTGCCGCCGCCGCCGCGGCCGTGGCCGCCGGTGCCGGCACGCGGCTCTCCGCGACAGCTCATGGAAGCGGTCGTCCCCGGCGCCCTGGCGCCGCCGCTCCGCATTTCCCTCCGCCGTCCCCCGCAGGCGCTCGGTGAGCCCCCCGCCCGCCAATGCTGCCGGGCGGCGTGTCGGGGGGCCGCTCGCCGGGTCCTCATGGTGCGGCGGGCACGCTCGACGGCCGATAGGGGCCGCGCCGGGCGCGGCGTGCAAACTCCCCGTCGCCCGGGCGGTCGGAACTGGCGACGGCTCGCCTCCGCGGCCGCATCCCTGCTCCCCCCCCCTGCCGGCACGCCGTCGGCGCTGCGTCGCCGATCTCGACGACGTGCTGGCGGAGTCTCTCGGCGCGGGGGAAGGCCCGCTGACACGCCGGGAGCCGCCGGCGACGCCCGCCCGTCGCCGATCCGTTCCCCCCAGAGCTACTGCGCGTCGCCGAAGTGCGAGCGCGTCGCCGCGGCGGGGTGGTCGGGGCCGCCCCAGCGGCATCCGTGCTGATAGACGGGCGGCGGGTGGCGGCTCGCCCATCAGTTGCGGCCGGTGCGTGGCCACCTCACGCGGAAGAGGGATGTCCACTACGTGCGGGCGGGGGGTGGCGATGACCAGCGGGCATATGCGACTACAACGGGAGGGCAGTGGGAGGCGTCGACGTGTGTGCGGTGCGTCCCTTGGTTGCGGGCTGAGGGTGGCGATCACCTGCGGGGGCTGGCCAGTACCGACGGGCGGGGGGTGGTGACACCCCGCGGGCTGGGCGACTACAACTTGTGGGTGTGGGGTGGCGACGACCTGGGGGCCGGGGCCGCGACGACCTGTGGGCCGGGGGCGCTTGTACCTGTGTTGAACGTGCTCAAAGAACGGTTTTACCATATGATGAGCGAGTCAGATGAAGATGGCTTTCTCAAACAAGTCCGGCGGATCTGACCCCATACCTGACTCTGGCGAGTCAAAAACTCATATCATATCTCAAGACTGTCGTGTATTCTTTGGTTCTGATCAAGCATTATTATTCCCCGACAGGGACCATTTGACGGAGTGCTGTGTCTCGGCTGCCCAGCTTCCGGACCGACAGGGCCCGTGTCCCCCCGCAGAGAGGCAGCGAGACGGCCACACCGTGCATCCCGGCGGCATTACCGGTCGGCCCGTCCCGGTGTGGCACCTGCCGGGACCGCCGTCCCTGCGAGCATCTCCGCCGGGGGGGCGTCTTAATCAGCCCCCCCCCCCCCGGTGGACTCCGCTCCAACAGGGGTTGCGCCCCCGTAACTCCCCCTCGGCGGGCGGCCGGGCACCGACACCCTGCTCGTCGCTGTTCCGCCGTCCACCGGACGACCTCCGGCGGCCACCGCGGTGCACCCGCCGGCGCGACCGCGGCGGCACCCGCGTCCGGCGGTGGGCCCGAACCTCTTGCCACCCCAGTCCCCCGCCGTCCCTGCGCGGCGCCAACCCCTTGCCACCCCCGTCCGTCGATAGGCTGAGGTCGCCGGCGAGTGCCACTACCCCGGCCTCGCTGTCGCCTCCCGCCGCGGCCAGGGGGTCCCTGACCCTGGGCTCGCCGCCGCGGGCGGCGCGGCTGATGTTCGGCAGCTCGCCGGCGCCGCCGAGCCCGCCCGGCCCGCGACAGTCGCCGCCGTCGTCGCCGCTGGGCGCCGGTCGGCCAACGGTGGCGTCTACCGCCGCCTGTACCGGCGCGCCAGGGCATCACGCGCCCACGCCCGCCGGCCCCCGCCTTGTGCCGCCGCCGTCAGCCGGCTGTCCGGGCTCGGCCGGGGAGTCGCGCGACGGAAGCGGCACCGAGTGGGCGACCCGGTCGGTCCTGTCGCCGTCGTGGGCGGGCGCAGCCGTCGGTCACGACCCACGGGCGCCGCTGCCGCGGGTGCCCCCACTCGCCGTGCTGATTGGGGCGGCGGCCAAGAGCAGCACGCCGCCGCCGTCAAGCCCTGCGCTGCCGCCGCCTCCCCGCCGTCGCACTCGTCGCGCGCGGCGGACCACCGACGTGGCTTTCCTCCCCCCCCTGCCAGATACCAACACGTCGCTTTCCGGGAGGGGGCTGAGGTCGCCTCCAAAGGCCGCCAAAGGCCACACAACCGCCGTTGGGCCCGCCTGAAGTCGCCGCGCAGGCGCCGCCTCTCTGCACATCCACGCACGTGAGGTCGCCACCCGCTTGCGCCGCCGCCACCTCTGCGCTGACCGCGCGGGCGCTGCCGAAGACGTTGAGGGTTGGCCGGATGGCTGCGCCCGACATGGCAGGCCTCACCTCGTCGCTGATGGCCGAAAATACGTCCCCGGCCCCCGGCCCGTTGCCCAACGCCGAGCCGCCGCACGCGGTTTCCCCGCCGCCGTCGGAGGCGCCCCCTCAGGTAGAGGCGTCGACCAGGGAGAGCAGGCGCGGCGGGGCTTTGCCGCACAGGCGGGGGGCACATGTCGATCCTCCGCCGCTGGGGGAATCACCACTCGGCGGGGGCGAGCACGGCTCGGCTTTGGCAGTGGAGGGGAGGGGCGACGCTGGTGGCCCGTTGCTCACCGGGTCTGCGGCTGCGAGGTCTGTCGTCGCGGAACCCCCACCCTTGGCCGGCACGCCAATGGCCACCCCGCCGCCCCCCGATTCGGCCGTCTTGCCGTCGGGGGCCGTCGTGGCCGTCCCGTGGGCGCCCGTGCCCGGCTCGGCCCGGCCGGCGGGGCCCGCCTCGGAGGCGCGGCAGACCGGCACCACGGCGGCTGTGGCGTCAGCGCCCATCTCGGCGGTCGCCACCTCGGCGCCGCTGCCGACAACGGCGACGGCGGGCGCCGACCGTCGCCCACCGCCGTTGCAGTCGGCGCTGGGCGGAGGCAAGCGCCACTCGCCCCTTGCGACAGGGAGGAAGGGCGACGCGAGGCGCCCCGCGGTTCGGGGGATCCGCTCGAGGGAGGCGGCTCGCCCGGACGTCGTCGGCCCCTCGGCCCGGGCCGCCCGCAACGCGACCGATGGCTCGCGCCCCTTGGCCGCCGCCGCGCCGCCACCCCCGCCTATTGGCTCGCGGCCTGGGGGGGGCGCGAGCGGCTCGACCGTGACGGCCGGAGCGGGGAGAAGCACCGACCGTCCGACGGTGCTTGGGGTCGCGGACACCACCGCGCCCCCGCCCCGCCCCACCCCACCAGCTCGCCGCCGCCGCCGTCGACCCCACCGTCGCCGACCGCCTCGTCGTCTTCGCTGTCGGCATGGCGACTCCGCAGCCGGGTGTCCCCCGAAGCCGCCCTTTCTGCCGTCGCCGACCGCCCGTTTGTGGTCGCCGCCGTCGTTGGCGTGGACGCAGCAGGCGCCGTCGTCAGCCACGACGACGGCCGTCTTACCCTCTTCTTCGTCGCTCCCGTCGTCGCCGCGGCGGGTATCGACACCCGCCTTGGTCTCCTCGTCAACCGTCTTCGCGCAGGAGGTGGCGTCCGCCCCCGGCGCGTCGGGGCTCCGACCACATCCAAGCACCACCCGCCCACCGAAGCTTGCAAAACGCAAAAGGAACTTTTTACCGTGTATTTAAATTGATATATTTCTCGTAGAATTGTACCAACACAATTCCAGGGCACATATGATTGCTCGTATGTCCAATGTAATAATTGCCTGGCGGGAGACCCTGACAGGCACATCCACGCAACCACGTATCTGACCTCTCCATCCGTCCCACCCAATGCCCGGCCTCGTCGCTGGATTCGCGCCAGCCGCTCTGCGGACCGTTTCCTGCCGCAACTCAATGCGTCCCGCAAGCCACTGCTGCCGTCCGTGCGCCCGATAGCACCAGGCGGCGGCCGCCTTATGACCACCCACCCGCCCGTGAGCTCATGTGAGCTGCTGCTGAGAAATGGGGGTTTCTCTCCGTGGCTTCTCGGCCTGGCCGATAAATAGGCGTCCACTCACGTCACCTGGCGGAGGCGACCTACTCACACGCAGCCTGCGCCTGCCACACCGACCGCGCGCTCATCGCCGGTGGTGGCACCGTCCCCTTTGACGGCACTGCCGCTGCCGAGGGGCGGCCATGGAGACGGTCGTCATTGACCCTGTGGCACGTGCTGCCCTTCGTGTCGCAGCTGTAGAGCTTGCCGGTGGCGCTCTCGGGTCCCCGGCGCCCACGGCCACGGCACTTGCATTGGACCGGGCGCGATTGGATGAGAGTCTGGAGGAGGAAGAGGGGGAGGATGAGGACGAAGAGGGCGAGGGGGACGGTGGTGGTGGGGGGGAGATGGAGGTGGTGCGCTTGGGCGGTGTTGACGCTGGGGATACGGGACGGGACCTGGGCACGAGGTCCCATGGAGCCGGTGCGGAGGTCTCAGATGTTGAGCAGTTGGTGTACTACACGTCACCTACTGCAGCACGGCTTGTCGGGTTGGAGTTGGGTTTTGACTTCGCTCTGGCACCGACAGTCGCTCAGATGAAGATAAATGCCTCCTCCTTCGTCAGCATTTGGATGCTCGCCGTGACAGCCACTTGGCCGCAGCGCGTCACCGCGTGCAGGCGGAAGCACCTGGCCAAGTTGGGTATCGGGATCACTGGCGGCTCGATTGAGGCGTCGCAGTCAGACGTCAGCGCCAAGACGTGGAGCAGCCGCATCATGGTGGCTTGCGCCTTTGCCAACTTCGTTGGCCGCACCATCTGCATGGACCCGAGCGAGTCGGACGTGAGCCAGGAGGAGATGGACCGGCGCGTCAAGGCCTTCTTCACGCGCCTGACGCTGCAAACACGCGACGTCATCACGGCGTTTTTGGACGCACGCCGCCACGGCATTGCCGTCTGTGGTTCAACAAGGCCTCTCAAGATGCTGACCATGGAGGCCTACTCGTCCGCACTGTCCTTCATGTTCGAGTCTGCGCACACCATCGGCGTCAGGCAGGGCGTCAAGATTGTGCCCGACTGCGAGGAGAAGGACACACCGTGGCAGCTCAAGGCGCACCAGGACTGGCAAACGGAGAAAACTGTCCGCGAGTTCCCGGGCACCCACCGCGGCAACCCGATGGCAACGGCTACGGTGAAGAGCTTCAAGACCGCCGCCAGCAAGGACGCCCGCCTCAAGGGGGAGCAGTCCGTGCAGTCGGCGCCCGTGACTCCGGAGATTGTCGATCAGCTGTACAACTGGCTGTTCATGCGTCACCTGCCGGCAGATGCAGGCCGCGGCGAGGGCGGAGGCACCCCTTCCAGGGAGCCAGCTACACCGTCAAACCCCGTGACCGAACCGACGTCTCTGCAGCCCGTGCCACATTCCCTTCCACCTGTTGACACCAGCTCCATGGCCAAGACCGTCTTCATGATGTACTTTTTCTACGTCATGCTGTGGACGACGCTGGCGCGGCCTATAACCCTGCTGAGTATGAAGTTTGGCGATGTATCGCTGCCCGACCTGACGGTGCCCCGCAACTTGCACTTCTTCAACCGGTACTGTGCCTGCCACCTACTCAAAGAACTTGCTCATCTTCAGTTTGCCGTGGGTTTTTCGCGTGCCTGGTCTCGCTCACTTGTCCTCAGACGCTAACCTGGGCCATTTTCCCTTTCTCGGGTCGCAGTGCTGATCTTTGTCGTACCTGTGTTTGTTTGTCCCCTCTTCCAACTTCTTCCCTTTCACTCCCTACAGGCACGGCCATCATCGATACATCAACATCCTGCTGCGGGTCACGAAGCGCGGCACGAAGACGACCGACGTCAAGACCTTGCGGCTGTACAGCTGCTTTGCGAATGTGTCTGAGGCCGAGTGTGACGCGATTGGGCACTCCAACGTGCTGCGCTGCACGAGCCACCGCCTCAACATCCCGCTTCTATTCCAGGGAATATTACACCTCGCCATCAACCACCCAGCAGTGGGTATGGACACCGTCGCCCTCTTTGACAAGCCACTATTTTTTGCGTTGTCCGTGCGCTCCAGCACCGGCGTCATCTCCTTCCCGCGGCCAATGTCGGCCAATGAGGTCAACTCTCGCTTTGCAGCGGACCTGGCGGCCATCGGTGAGCAGCGGGTGGGCGGCGAGCGGCCCTGTAGGCTCTATGGCTTTCGTCGCGGCGGTGCCCAAGACCTGCTCAACCGCACCGGAAAGTTCGAGCTGGTTATGAGGATTGGAGATTGGAAGGCCAACTCGGACAGCTTCCTTGTGTACCTGACCAACATGAACTCTCGGGCGACCCTGAGGTCGACGCTGCGGACCTACAAGCAGGACGAGATTGTGCAGGTCGTATCGCAGATAACACACGCCCACACCAAGTGGGTCATCGAGCAGGTTAAGAAGCTGGTGAGGTGGTGCGCCGGCAAGGAGACGGTCAAGTCGCACTCGGAGCTGGTGGCATTCGAGAAAGAGGCCGTGTCCGGGCTGTCGCGTATCCTGTGTGAGGTCATCTTGGAGCTGCGGAACGGTACAGCGGGGAAGGGCGGGGGGGTGGCCGGGCCAAGTGGGGCCGAGCCGGGCGGCACGAAAGATGGCGTCGACTCGGACTCAGACTCAGACGCAGTCGCCGAGTCGTAGAGCAGGTGCACTTTAGATTTTTAGTTTTTCCGTTTCGAATGACATCGGCTGAGAATTGTGCCCCGAACCAACCAGAAGGCTCGGCGCGAGCATGCCTCTCTGATTCCCGCCACCCCTCTCCGCTGCCCTTCGCTTCTCGTCCACGAGGCGACGGCCGCACACTGCCCCTTCCCACTCTCCAGCAGGACGCGCTCCCTCCCTTCCCGTGAAACCCATGGCTCCCTCCGACGCGACAAAAACAGCCTTACCGTCCACCTGTCAAGGCCCGCAGGTTTCGGTTTGGATGGCCACAAAATTTTTCATGTGCACGCCAGTCTCGCCGCCATTGCTGTCCCCAACCCCCCACCCACTTCTCTGCCTCCGCCACCTCCACGTCGCTAAAACCGCGTCACCGCCCTCCGCCATGAAACCCGCCCCCCACGTCGCTTCCGTTGGTGCTGTCGCTCTCTGCTGCCTCCGCCACCTCCGCCGCCACCGCTCGCTCTGTCTACGGTGCAACCACCGCCGCCGTTTCGGCCGCCGCGGCCACGCCGACGCCCCCGCCACGGGCGCATTTGCCCCCCCCCCCCCCCCCCCCCCCCCC
>Ga0209093_1001187_pt1 | contig 14751 bp, 8 predicted proteins | sample SidtaG_4_FD_187450 | JGI IMG/M metagenome (GOLD analysis project Ga0209093, IMG submission 187450) | Marine algal microbial communities from Sidmouth, United Kingdom - Sidmouth_Male1 metaG (SPAdes) (version 2) | ecosystem: Host-associated > Algae > Red algae > Unclassified | place: Sidmouth...
TCTATTCTGCCTGTGTATTGCATTATATAGAAAACAATAAACAATGTAAAGATGGTGATTTAATTTTAATGGATGTGGCTGCGGAATATGCAAATTACGCAAGTGATTTAACACGTACTATTCCTGCTAACGGACAATTTACGGAAAGACAAAAAGCGGTATATCAATCGGTGTTGAGTGTAAAAAACAAAGCGACGGCTATGTTGCGAGAAGGTTTGCTGTGGAAAGACTACAACAAAGAAGTAGGACAGTTGATGACTGCTGAACTACTTTCTTTAAAATTATTGGACAGAGCAGATATTCAGAATCAGACAAAAGAGAAACCAGCCTATAGAAAATACTTTATGCACGGAACCTCTCACCATTTAGGATTGGACACGCATGATTATGGTGATTTTGAAAACGAAATGAAAGCCCATATGGTTGTAACGGTAGAACCAGGGATTTACATTCCTAAAGAAAATTTAGGAGTTAGATTGGAAGATAATTTAGTGATACAGAAAAATAGAGAACCTATTAACCTAATGGGAACGATTCCTATTGAAATAGAAGAGATTGAAGATTTAATGAATTAAATTCTTTTACATAAAATTATAGACCCCGTTCTAACGCTTTGTTCAAGGTCATAGATCGGAACCAAAATGTGCTCGATAATTAGTTTCTTCTACTTTTTCTCTAATTCTATATATGGTATTTACCCTGACTTTTAATTATTATTTTTACTGTTTACACAAACAGAAATAGGTAAAATCTCTACAATAGGCTCTATTCAATAACTTAACGCAACAAATCTAAAACAAATAGATTTGTAGAAGAATCATCTACATAAAAACGTATTCTATGTATCAACCAGACGCTACAGACTTACAGCTACTAAAACAGTTGCAAAAAAATGCCAGAATTACTATTAAAGAGCTAGCCAATAGAACCAACCTTTCTAATACACCTGTGCACGAGAGAATTAAAAAGTTGGAAAAAAACGGATATATTACCAAACAAGTAGCCTTGTTAGATAGAAAATTGTTGGGTAAAAAATTGATTGTGTTTTGTAATATAAAGTTGAAAGAGCACAGTATGGAAATTGGAAAAACTTTTGTGAAAGATATTACTTCTTTAAAACAAGTAACAGAGTGTTACAATATTTCTGGAGATTATGATTTTTTACTTAAAGTAATTGTAAGTGATATAGACGATTATCAAGATTTTGTATTGAACCAATTGGGGAGTATTAAAAATATAGGAAGTGCGCAAAGTACGTTTGTCATGTCAGAAATTAAAAACTCTACAGAAATCCCCATATAAAAAATTAAACACCAAAGCATTAAGTTTACATTATTTAAATGTTGTTTTAGAATACATTAGGTAACAAACATATGGCAGTTAAAATTTTTAAGAAACCTATACTAAGAACACAATTTTAATAAACATAATTAGAGTTTTAGTTTACAAGTTTATTTGTTATAAATTGATTATTTTCCTAAACAAAAATAACTAAATTATAGTAAATATTGCTGACGACCAATATTTGAGAAAGCCTGGTTGTAAATAGAAATAACTGTTCATTTAGCATTGTATCCGAAAGTGGTTGCATGAAAAATTACAAATAGAAGCTATTACAACATTACAACGCATAATTAATTGATATCTAAAAAGTAGTGATACTATATTTGATGTAGCAAATATCTTTTGCAGGGCAAGAAAAAAGTTGTTTTTCTGTTGTAGAATTTAGCAAAGTAATAGTACAAATTAGTGAAAAAACATTTTTAAGAGCAACCGTAAAATTAAAACGTAACATTAATAGAGAAGCAAAAATCTAATTTTCACACGTAAACAGACCTTTTTTAATTAACTCAATTTAGTTGAAAAGACAAGTTGTTAAGTTGCTTATTTCTATACTAGAATGGATATCCTATAGCAAAATTTAAAATTGAACTATTTAAGTTAGGTTTGTTAAAAGAGGTAGAGTTTGGCCTCTTTAAAGGGGCAGCCAAATCAAATCTTAGTACAAAACTCTGAATATCTGCCCTTAGACCTACGCCTGCACTTACCGCCATTTCGTTTAAAAAATTAGACGAAAATTGCCCCCCCACTAAAGCATTGTTTTTATGATACAACCATACATTACCCGCATCTGCAAACATTGCTCCTTTTATAAAAGAATAAACAGGAAATCTGTATTCTAAATTGGTTTCCAAATGGAGATCACCAGAACTATCAAAAAAAGAACTTTTGTTTGTGCTTTTATAGCTACCAGGACCTATGGATCTAGAAACAAACCCTCTTATACTATTGGGTCCGCCTGCAAAAAACTGTTTTGTAAACGGTAAAACTTTAGAGTTTCCGTAAGGTATTCCTAGACCAGCATAAAACCTACCTACCAAGGTTTGCTCTTTCCCTAAACGCCTGTAATATCTAAAGTCTACATCTATTTTAGCATATTGGGCATATTTTAAACCTAAAAATGTTTTTTTGTTTGGAACGCCAGAAGAAGCAAGTAAACTCAACGCATTTCCAGCCAAATCTAAATTTGTAGAAACAAAAAGTTGAGATCTATGATCGTTTTTACCCAACTCACTATAAGTCATATTGTACGTCAATCCTGCAATAAATTGTTGCTCAAAACTAGATTGTAAAAATAGGTTATTTTTTAAAATGTTTTGGAACTCTGATGATGTGTTAAAAAGTTTTACATAGTTAATATTTACAACGTTTATTTGATGAGTTACAAATTTGTTTGCATCCCAAAAATATCCGTAATTACTTGTAAAACTAGCCAGTTGATACAAATTAGACCTACTCAAGTACTCCGAGTCAAAAGCAATTTTTGTACTAGGTACTCCGTACTTAAAACGACGAATTAAATTTCCAGGAAAAATTAATCTTGGAAACAGCAAACTTGCACCCAAACCTACTTTTAAACCACTAAGCTTTTGAGTATTTTTTCCTAATTGTGTTTCGTAAGCAAAGGAACCTTTAAGCGTTAGCATTTCTCCACCCTTAAATAAATTTCTATTTTTATAACTCACCGATATTTCTGGCCCCGTAAAATTGTTAGACTTTGTAACCGCCTGAAGTTCTAATGACAGTGCTCTTTTATTTAATGGAGATAAGTAAATACTGGTATCTAAATAGCCAACGCTATCTTGTTCTGTTATTTCATTATTTTGATCAAATTGTATATTTACGTATTTATAAGTTCCTATTGAAGACAATCTTTTGCTGGTAATTTTAAATTGATTAGGCTGATACAAATCACCCTTTTGAAACATTAAATAATTACGCAATCGTTTGGGTTTAAAAAAAACTTGATCTTGTGCAAACAAAACAGATTTATAATCAATACTATCTAACTTTTTATTTGTTTGATTGATATTGTGCTTTGGATAAACCACTACTTTATGTATTTTATAAGGGAGTAATGCTTCTTTAGGTGTGTCATTTTTAATCTTTAAGTACAAATTAAATTTTTTGCTTTTCTGTTGATTGGTGTCTGCTTCAAAAACAATAAAATCTTCGTTAAAATTGTAATACCCTTTTGCTTTTAAATACTGGTCTATTTTAATTCTTTCTTTTTTAAAAGAGGCTAAATTGTACGCACTACCTTGAGTTAATAATGTAGTTTGCATTGCTTTTTTTATTTCCCCATGTATGGGCAAACTATCGTTGGTTATTTGATAGCTTTTTAAAAGGTATGGTTTGGATAAATTAACTACATAAACGATACTTTTAGAGTGTTTTTTTTCTTTAATAATTACTTTTACATCACTGTTAAAAAAGCCTCTATTATTCAATCTATTTTTAATTATATCAACTACTTTTTGAGCATTATTATCTGTAAAATAAACAGGCTCTTCTCCATGTTTTTTATCAATGTATTTACTTATAATATTAGAACTCCCTTTCTTAACTTTGTAATGATGATAGAGACCTATTTTTGCTCCTAAGAACTTACTATTAGGCTTGGGAGTAACCAATGATTGCAACTCTATTTTTAAATCCTCTAAATTTTGAATACGATTAGAATTAGATATTTTAATCTCTCCTCCTCCATATAGTTTTTTGTTTTTAGGTATAAAATGAGATACACTACAAGAACTAACAAGTATTGTTACCACAAACAAAAAAAGCCATTTTGTATTATTTACTTGTTTCATTTTTTACTTGTGTTTGTTGTTTTTCTTTATACCAGAGTTCTTTAAATTTGGTAAACTCTCTATTAAATAAAAATGCTATTCCTGTTACCACAACCTGACCGTCTATCACACTTTGAAATTCATTTTTTCTAAATCCTTTCAATCTAAATCTTCTATTTTCTGTCAAAGCATATTCAATATTAACGTTTCCAATTAACGGCGTTTTTTGAGACTGTTTTTTAGAGTTATTTTCCAACTCAAAACCACTCCCTACCTGCACTGTTAATCGGTCGTTAAATAATTTTTTTTCTGCACTTACATTTAATTCTGTGTTGTTTTGTTGTCCTTTTGCCGAATAATCTGTGTAACTATCTAACTCAAAACCAAGCTCTACACCAGAGTTACCCAATAGTTTATTAGAATAATTATTTAATTGATTGGACAACACTTTGTTTACATTATCTCTAGCAATAGAAATAGCACCTCCACTACTTCCGTCACTAGTATTAGAAGGGAAAAATTGATTTAAGACCAATAAAGAAAAAACTTGTTTGTTTAAAGATTCCTCTCGGTTATTTAGTTGTTGAACCTGATTGTAAACCTGCCCTCCAAGTTCTCCCCTAGCATCTTCTGGAATGTCTAACTTAAAATTTATTTCTGGTTTTAACAGCTCTCCTTTTAAGTTTAAATACACCCAAAAAGGAAGTTTTCTTCTGTATTGGTTAAGAGCTTCTACTGACAACCCAGAGGTTACGGAGGACATCAAACCGCTTGCTTGTGTTTTTACCTTATAAATTGCCCTAATATCCATTTTAGCTTCTAAAGGGTCTCCCTGCCATAAAATACTACTTCCTTTGTCTATCTCAAATTTTCGAGTTACCAAGTTGTATAGATTGGCTTCGTAATGTCCGCTAGCCACCTCGTATTTACCTGTCAACAACGTGTTTCCATTAGGAGATAAATTAAAATTTAAATCCGCCTCACCTGATACCTGTAAATTGTCTCCCGTTTTTGGATCTATAACAACATTTAAAACAGCCGATTTATCTACTTTCAAAATTGTTTTGATATCATATCCTGTAAGAATGTCAACCTTCTCTGGATAACTCTCTTTTTTAGAAGTTAGAACATCATTTGTAATCCCTTTGTTAACAAAAACAACAACCCCTTCTCTCTCAATTATTTCTTGTTTTGCTGTGGGAACTATATAAGTAAAGTCAGAGTCTTTCATAATTTGCAAAGTTCCTTTAACTTTAGGGATTTTTAAATCACCTAAAACATTTAAATTGGCACCTAGAAACAATTTACCAAAATACAATTCATTGTCTTTTTTTGTAGAGTTTAGAATCTGTAATTTTTTTGTTTTTATTGTAAAATTAAATTGAGGGTTGGTTAAACTTTTTGTTAAAATTTCTCCATCCAACACAAAATCATTCTTTTTGTTATCAAAGGCTGTAAAATTGTCTAATTTAATACCCGCATTTGAAAATTTTATAGACTCTTCTGGAAACGTGAATAGTGTGTTAAAACTTCTTATTTTTAATTGGACTTTAGAAAAGTACAAACTCCCATTGTAAATAGGTTTTTCAATTCCTCCAGACAAATTAAACTCTCCTAATAAACTTCCTGAAGTATCAGAAATATATGACTCTGTAAAAGGTTCTACTTTTTTTAAGGCTAATTTTTTTAAATTAACTTTTACATCTAAAGGTGAGTTACTATTATTAGCGGTATAGCTTCCATCAATTTCCAAATCTATTTGATTGCTCTCTTTTAAGCTTGCGTTAAAACTTAAGCCATGATTATCTGTGTTTTTTGCAGCCAAAGAAAGGGTTCCCAGCGTAGTTCCTAGTACTTTTAACTGCTGGATGCTAATATCGGATACTAAGGTTGTTTGCTTATTATTTAAAACAGCCAAATATCCTTCTACAATACCGCTTGAAATTTCTTTTTCGGGATTTAAAAAACTAAGCATGTTGGCTAAATTAAACTGCTTAAAATCAAAGTGTAATTTTTGATTGTTTTCTTTGTTGATATCCGCCTCAAAGACTAACTTTTGCTGATTTCTAGACAATTCAAAATTTGAAGAAGTCACCCCAAGCTCTGTAAATTCAATTGTATTATTTTGAGGAATTGACCACAAATTTCTGTTCAAAATTAACTTGTTAGGATTTACATAAACTCGTGTTGCTTTTTTATCTTTTACAACTTCTGCTTGTATGTTGACTATTTTTTTTTCGTTATCTAAAGCTGAAAAATTCACATACATAGTTTCGTTGATAATTTTTCCTGATAAGTTTAAAGACTCTATATAAATGGGCGCATAATCAATATTGTTAACATCCATTTGTAACTTAAAATCTTGTTGATTAGATTCTAATACAAGTGTTGCATTTTTTATACTACTTTTTTGATATTTTAGCTGTGGTATTTGTGTGTTAATATTTAGTTTTTCCTGAGCTTCGTCAAAAGACATACGCAACGTAATCGGTTCAAAATTGTTAAAATCTTTAAGAAGGAAATCACTAAATATAGGAGCGTTTTTTAACACAAGATCTGCATCTGCTACAACCTTTTTAGAAATATGATTGTTACTAATTTGAGGGCTTAAAAAATAAGAATTTATATGTTTTTTTAACGAGGTTTTTACCGATTTAAAATCAGAATTTGCATTTAACCTCAACAATAAAAAATCGCTTTCTATATCAATATGTGTACTGTCTTGAGCAAGGGTAGCTTTTGCTAAAAAATCTGCTATTGGAATTGTTTTTTGGTTGTATAAAACCAAAGTCTCTTTTGTTTTACCGCTCATGCGGTAACCCTTTTTACTTTGAGTAAAAACAGCCTCTAAAACCCCTTTTGCCTTTAGGTTTTCTTGCGTTAATTGTAACCCATTAAAATTTATTCCATCCAATTGCACAATGGTTTTTACACTAGATGCTATCGAATCTAGCTGTAAATAAGTGGTTGTGGTTACATCTAAATTTTCATCTTTAAAGTTTGCCAATATCTTTCCACTACCATTAGATATTTTTGCGTTTATGGATAGAGGGTTGTAGTTGTAACTATTGTAGGATAAATTATTAAACTGAGTTTTGAAATCTACATTCAGATTTTCTATGTTTGTCCAATCTGCATTTGCTGTAGTTGTAAAATCTACAGTACCTATTTTAGATTTTTTTAATAGTGTACCTAATTGTAAGGCTTCTACTTTTACAATTCCATTTACTTTTAATTTTTTGTTATTCTCAAAATTTCCTTTTAATAATATGTTACCCTCAGGGAGATGTAATTTGGTTGTAGTAACTACATTTTTTAAACTTCCACTAGTATTGGATGTTAACTCAACTACATCTGGAATTTGAATTCCTAATTTCTCTTTATCTACAAAATTTGTAAGCGTTTTTTTATCCGTTTTAAAACGAAAATCTGGAATCCTAAAACTCAACTTATCTTCTGTGATAATATCTTTTATATTTGCAGAAAAGTTAAGTTTTGTTTTAGCTCCCCAGTTCATTTCAAATAAAGAAACATCCATATTGCTTAACGTTCCGTTAGCCTTCAATTTTATCTTTATTTTATTTTTGGAAAGTTTGTTTACATACGTTTGATTTCTTAATTCTGATTGAAAATAAAACGCATCTTGTAGCCTTAAACTTGCCTCATGGGTTGTGATGTTAAAGGAAGTTTTTTCGGGATTTTGAATTAAATCTTGAATTGAATTGTACTCTAAACTAGCAGAAGCAGCCAAGCTACTTTGATTTGTTTTTAGGCTAAATGATGACACCGTTGTTTTTTTAGCATCCGTTTTTAACTTCATTTCAAATTCTTTTAGCTGAAAGCCACTTTTATCTATAAAAGAAAAGTTTTGAAGATTTAAGCTCAGGTACTCTTTAGAGAATTCTACATCTTTTAAAGAAAAATTAAATTTACTTAGTTTTATATTTTTCCAATTAAAAGTGTTTGTTAGTTTTTTAACATTTCCCTCTCCTTTTTTAAAGCAAATAGTATTGTTTTTTAAAAGAATTTTTGAAATATGTACTTGCCAATCTGGCCACTTAAAATCTGAGGTTCCAAATGTTTCTTCTTGGTTGCTATCAACGCTGCTTGGCGGAGGGTCTGAATTAAAACTCACAAAACTATTTTTTAAACCCAATTTATTAAGCGCTACATTTTTATTCTTAAAATCTAACGTTGCATTGTTAAGCGTAAAATTATTTAACTTTACATTTAAAATTGTATTTGTTATTCTATCTTGATAATCTATATGTATTTTATTTAATTTTAACAGATCTATTTGTGCAATAGGCAAAGGGGCTGTATCTGTATTTTGTTCTGGCTTAATAAGTGGTGGTGTTTGTACATAACGCACTTGAGTGTTTTGGATAAACAATTTATCGATGGGAAATTGAAAAATATCTAAATTGAATTTTTGGGTAAAGGATAAATTCAATTTACCAAGTACAATACGAGAATCAATACCTGTAAACTTATCTTTAAGTAAAAGTTTAACATCTTGTAAATTAATGGTTTCTATTTTAATGTTGTAGGGAGATTTGCTTTCTTCTGAACTTACCTTGGTAATAGAATCTGGCTCTGAAAAAGCATCGATAATATAATTGAAATTATACTTTTGACTAGGGTCTAACTTATGAATATTTGCATAAAAACCTGTGCTTTTTACTTTTTTTATACGTATTGTATTATTCGTTAGTATAGGTAATACTGCTACTGAAATTGATAATTTTTTACTGTAGACTAACGTGTCTTTTTGCTGATCTTCAAGATAAAAATCTTCTAAAATCACATCTCCTAAAAAACCAATATACAGCTTTTTAACCTCTAGTTTTGTCTCTATTTTTTGAGAAACAAAATTGATTACTTTGGTTTTAACAAGGTTTTGCCCCCATGAACTTCGCAACAAAACAAGTAAGAAAATTGTAAAAATAAAAACCGTAAAAAAAGACCATTTTAAAAAATGGGCAAGTTTATAAAACGTAGAAATACCAGGCATTTTATTAAAATTTACGTGTTTTAAAGAATAAAGATAATTGAAAAATATTCTACGCAAAGTGATTCAAATCAATCTGTTTTTAGATATCAAACAACTTAAAATTGTCTTGTAAACAAACAAACCTCTAATTTAATTAGAGGTTTGTTTGTTTATAAATATTAACATTCTTAATTAATCATTTCTCCATTTGCAACATTGTGCTCCATAGGAGTGATAAAAGACAGTTTTCCGTCTTTGGTGTCTGCCATTAAAATCATTCCTTCGCTCTCTACTCCTCGCAGCTTACGAGGTGCTAAGTTCACCAAAACTGATACTTTTTTACCCACAATATCTTCTGGTTTGTAGCTTTCAGCAATTCCAGAAACAATCGTTCTAACATCTATGCCTGTATCTACTTTTAACACCAACAACTTTTTTGTTTTTGGCATTTTTTCAGCCTCTAAAATAGTTCCTGTCCTAATATCTAATTTGGTAAAATCATCAAAACCAATGGTTTCTTTTTGAGGCTCAACTACTTTAGCTTCGGCTGCATTTGCCAATTTGGTAGCTTCTAATTTATCTATCTGAGCTTGGATTTCAGTATCCTCTATTTTAGCAAATAGTAACTCGGCTTTTCCAATAATATGACCCGAAACAATTAATTCATCTTTTTGCTCAACATCTTCCCATTTTAAATCTATTTGGTTATTAGCTACGTTTAAAGATCCTAATTTTAAAATTCCTTTTAACTTATTTGAGCTAAAAGGCAAAAAAGGCTCTGACAAAACAGACAAGGCTGCAGCAATTTGTAAAGCAACATACATAATAGTTTTGGTACGCTCTTCATCTGTTTTTACCAGTTTCCAAGGCTCTTCATCTGCTAAATATTTATTACCCAAACGAGCTAAATTCATCATTTCTGACAATGCTTCTCTAAAACGATAACGCTCTATAGACTTTGAAATTATATTGGGATATTCTTTTACCTGAGCTAAAGTATCCTCATCCAATTCTGAAAACGGACTCGGTGTAGGCACTTCTCCATTGTAGTACTTGTTTGTTAATACCACTACTCTATTGATAAAGTTCCCAAAAATAGCCACCAACTCATTGTTATTTCTTGCCTGAAAATCTTTCCAAGTAAAATCGTTGTCTTTTGTTTCGGGCGCATTTGAGGTTAATGCATAACGCAATACATCCTGTTTTCCTGGAAAATCTTCTAAATATTCATGTAACCAAACCGCCCAATTTTTAGAGGTAGACAATTTGTTTCCTTCTAAATTTAAAAATTCATTAGCCGGTACATTGTCTGGCATAATGTAATCTCCATGTGCTTTTAGCATAGCAGGAAAAATAATACAGTGAAAAACAATATTATCTTTACCTATAAAATGCACCAATTTGGTATCCTTATCTTTCCAATATGGTTCCCAATCTTTATTATTTTCCTCTGCCCATTCTTTAGTGGATGATATGTAACCAATAGGAGCATCAAACCAAACGTACAATACTTTTCCTTCAGCTCCTTGTACAGGAACAGGAATTCCCCAATCCAAATCACGTGTTACTGCTCTTGGACGCAATCCATCGTCTATCCAAGATTTTACTTGTCCATATACGTTGGGTTTCCAATCGTTTTTATGTCCTTCTAAAATCAACTCTTTTAAAAAGGCTTCGTGCTTATCTAAAGGTAAAAACCAATGTTTGGTTTCTTTAACCGTAGGAATATTTCCTGTAATGGCAGATTTTGGATTGATTAAATCTGTAGCGTTGTGAGAGGTTCCACATTTTTCACACTGATCTCCATAAGAATTTTCATCTCCACACTTAGGACAGGTTCCTACTACAAATCTATCTGCTAAAAATTGATTTGCCTCTTCATCATATAATTGAGAATCAACTTTTTCTATAAACTCTCCGTTTTTATATAATTTTGTAAAAAAATCAGAAGCGGTTTTATGATGAATATCCGAAGAAGTTCGAGAATAGTTATCAAAAGAGATTCCAAAATCAATAAAAGATTGTTTGATAATTCCATGATATTTATCTACAACATCTTGAGGAGTTACCCCCTCCTTTTTAGCTTTGATGGTAATTGGCACTCCATGCTCATCCGACCCTCCAACAAAAGCTACATCTTTCCCTTTGTTACGCAAATAGCGTACATAAATATCAGCGGGTACGTAAACTCCTGCTAAATGACCAATATGAATAGGTCCGTTTGTGTAAGGCAAAGCCGTTGTAATGGTGTATCTTTTAGGATTGTTCATCGGGTATTTATATTTTAGAAGGCAAAAATACAATTATGAAAGGAAACTTTGCAAAATAGGTGATTGAAAGATTGTAAATTACTTATTTTGTACTCTAAAATCAATTGTATGAAAATCCTTTTAACGCTCGTTTTAATTTTTACTACGCCCCCTATGAACAGTCAAAATATTATGTTTACACAACCTGATTTTTTACAAAAAGGAGATACTATTTTAATAGTTGCTCCCGCAGGTATTGTAAAGCAACCAGAAGCTATACAAAAAGCCAAAATAACTTTTAAAGACTGGGGATATACAGTTTTATTAGGAAAAAATATATTTAATAATTCACATCATTTTGCAGGAACAGACCAAGAACGCTTACAAGATATGCAGTGGGCTTTAGATCATCCAACAGCCAAAGCTATTTGGTGTGCTCGTGGCGGTTACGGTTCAGTAAGAATTGTAGATGATTTAGACTTTACAAAGTTTACCAAGCACCCTAAATGGATGATTGGTTATTCTGATTTTACAGTTTTCCATAACAAATTACACAATTTAGGCTTTCAAACATTACATGCTCCTATGCCTATCAATTTTAAAGAACCTTGGTTAGAAATAAAAGAAAGCATGATTGTTTTAGACAAAACTTTAAAAGGAGAGTTACCTATTTACCAAATTGCTCATAGTAAACACAATCAAACAGGAAATTATTCTGGAGTTTTGGTAGGAGGAAATTTAACTATTTTAGAAAATATGCTAGGAACAGATACTGACATCTCTACCAAAAATAAAATCTTATTTATTGAAGAAATTGGCGAACACAAATATCATATTGATAGATTATTGAGAGCTTTGGATAGAAAAGGGTATTTTAAAGAATGTAAAGCCTTGATTATTGGAGATTTTACACGTATTAAAAAAAACGTCCCTTCTTTTGGTAAGACTATAGAAAATATTATTTTAACAATTGTTAAATCTTATAATATTCCTGTTATTTTTGATTTCCCAGCAGGCCACAAAGACAAAAACATGCCTTTAATATTAGGAAAAGAAGTTCAAGTAAATGTTACAGACAGCTTATCCACAATTAAATTTTTAAACTAATTACCCTTTTAAAAGTAAGCCGTAGAACTAAAGTAAGTATGAAAACTATATTATACAAGCTCTGTAATTAAAACCCTTTAGCCGCTATGTTAAAGGGTTTGGTTTGAACTAAATACGCTCATCATCTTTACAGTCTTTTTCTATTCCTTTTTCTTTTGGATACAAATTTCTAAATACTTTATCTGTAGTACTTAAATATTAATATAACTATTTAACTATCTTTTTATTTTTAAAATAATTTTTTGGATACCTTAGAGAATGGCACAACACAATGATTTAGGAAAACTTGGAGAAAAACTAGGAGTTATCTATTTACAAGAAAAAGGGTATGTAATTCTTGAAAAAAATTGGCGTTATTTTAAAGCAGAAATAGATATTATTGCTAGTAAAAACAATACTTTAATAATTATAGAAGTAAAAACTAGAACCTCTGATTTTTTTGGAAACCCAGAAGAATTTATTACCAAGTCTAAAATAAAATTATTAATTACTGCAGCTAATGCTTATATTCAACAAAAAAACATGGATATAGAGGTTCGTTTTGACGTGATTTCTATTGTTAAAAACAAACAAAAAACAGACTTAAAACACATAAAACAAGCCTTTTTAGCTTTTGAGTAAAAAACACTACTTTTTAAAGAAATACTGTTACATAAAATTTTCAAAAAAACTCTCTAATTTCTATTTTTCTTATTTTAATATTTAGAGTTCAATCGATAATTATCTATATTAAATACTCTGTTTTATGGAAGTTTTCAAGTTCAAAATGTTCTAGAGTTAAACTGTGAGCTTTTAGTTTCGGATTGATTTTATACATTTGAAAAAAAAGAACATTATGACCGAAAACAACGAACAAGAACAGGAGCAGGAGAAAGAAGAACCGAAAAAAAACCAAAAAGAAGAACTGATGGAAGCCAAAATAAAGGCTTATAATTCAGTCGCCAAATATTTAGAGTTATTGTATTGGTTGTGTATTATATCAGTTGTTATATCCGTAATTACAATATTCTCAATGTATGCTTAATTTAAAGCTACTTATATAATCAAAAAAGAACATTATGACTAAGTGTAAAGGGTGTTACCTTAATAAAGAGAATCATGATTTAGTAAACGGAAAATGCAGTAGTTGTAGAGGTGTAAAACCTAAAGACATTCGAGCAACACCGATAACCCACCTAGAACTTGATAAAATAGTATTAACTACGGAAACAGTATCTCCTGTTGAAGTAGAAAGTAGGTTAGGCATTGTGACCTCGGAGTGTGTTATTGGTTTGAATATTTTTAAAGATTTTTTCTCAAGCATAAGAGATGTTGTGGGAGGAAGAAACAAAGGATTTCAACAAGGACTTAAAGAAGCTAAAGAACTTGTATTAGAGGAACTAAAAAAAGAGGTAATTCTATTAGGAGGAGATTATGCAGTAGCCGTCGATATAAAGTACAGCGAAATATCAGGAGGAGGAAAATCAATGCTATTTGTTGTTGCTACTGGAACAGCAATAAAGACTGTTAAAAAATAAAAACCGCCTATAATACAGGTGGTTTTTTTAGTTGCTTATTTATTTTTATAATCGTCATAAATAAGTAAGTATCTTTGAGTTATGGCAACTAGACTTTGTAAATTTAATTCCGTGTAATACCATTTAATACATAGAAAAAAAGGTGTTTTTTTAATAAAAGAGCCTAAAAGATGGGACAAAGGTAACAGAGAAATAAAACAAAACTGGAGACGAGGTGTAGACAAGGCAAGTTATCTAATACCTACATTTATTATCAAGAAACGAAACAATACGCACACACATAAAAACAAATATAGGTCGGTGGTAAAACTTTATTCCTATTTGCTCACGTGTAGGAATTAACAGTTGTATAAAACACTGTTCCTTATCTAACCGAAAACAAGAAAGTTTTTTTAAAAAAAACTAGGAATTGATCGGGTAAAAAATAAAATAATTTGCAGATGTTTAGTAGATATAGAAATAATAACCCCTAAATAATTGACTTGCAACTATTTAGGAATTATAGAAGTGGAGACGCCGAGAATCGAACTCGGGTCCAAACGAGCAATCGCGTAGCTTTCTACATGCGTAGTTTTTATCAAATTTTCGACAAAAAGCTAGTCAAAAACAACTTACTTGATGCTTAACTTATTGAGTTTCGAAAATACAGCTAAGTAATATATTTTCTATTTAGACTTTTACGACATCTCTAAATTGCACGCGGTCTATCAGCGCTGGCATGAGATGCATAGCTTGCTCACCTTGTGAGCCTA